>Ga0070671_100001508_pt1 | contig 17436 bp, 11 predicted proteins | sample KBSS73metaG_FD_65341 | JGI IMG/M metagenome (GOLD analysis project Ga0070671, IMG submission 65341) | Switchgrass rhizosphere microbial communities from Kellogg Biological Station, Michigan, USA - KBS S7-3 metaG | ecosystem: Host-associated > Plants > Roots > Rhizosphere > Soil ...
TTCTCATCACTCGTACCCCGCAACGCCAATCTTCGTTGATGTCGAATCGATAGATCTCTATGTCGTTATCGATGCAGCGAGCAAGTATCGCAAACGATGGATGTACTCGTAACGTCGGCGCGACCAGATAAACTAACGGCGATTCATCACGGATTTTCCTATCGCCAAACAGTTTTGCCTTAGCGATATGTCCTCGACGACGATGAGCTTCTACTCTTCGCCAATAGTCGGTTCCTTGCAAAACGTGCTCGCGATCTTCCGAGACCTTCAACTCAATCACAACGAGTCGCCCATCTTGTCTCAACGCCAACATATCAATTGGCCTCACTCCAAGTTTACCGCCGCGCGCCGTTCGAAATTGCGCATGCAGAGGCGCGATAATGAGTCCAGGGTCCAACCTGGTTATATCTTTTCTTAAGAGTGATTCGAGCCATGCTTCTGCCGCGTTTCGGTAGAAAGCATGACGATGATCAAGCGCTCCAGCAGATCGATAATCCTTTAAGTCCTGAAGCAAATTCTGCCAGGCATCTTTTGTCGATGCATCGAGGATACGCCGATGTTCGCGTTCGATGCCGAACCATACTCTTTCCACATCCAAGATCGATCTGACGCGAGCAAATGGAAGACCGAAAAACCGCAAAGTCTCACCATGTCGAGCGTGGACCACATCGATCGCGTGCGGAGCTTCCTCCAGAATTTTCCGAATTTGTGTGGTTAGGTTTGCAGCCGGAACTGGCGGAAAACGAGCGAGTCGTCTCTTCCAAAGTTCTCGCCTTTCGGGAAACTCCGTTTGGATCAATTCAGTCAGATCGTCGTCCACTGTGAAGCACCGAATGATTTCCCGTAAGCTCGGTCTTAGCAAAGCGAGCCTGTGGAATGTCGCCTTCAAAGCCTCACTTGAAACTAATAACCACAGCTGCTCAATATACGGAGGCTTGATCCTTTCGGCGGTGCGTTGAAACCAAAGCAATGTCGCGGACAAAAACGCATCCAATGCCGACGGATGAAGTTTGATAACTGACGCGCTAACCGCAACTCGCATTTGCTTGCGTCGCAAAACAATGCGGGCATAACGACCTGGGTGACCGCGTCTTATACCTGGACTCAACGAGCAACGCTCTATGCGCGTTTCAGGTTGAAATGAATTAGCAAGTTCCGCGATCTTGTAACAGCGAACTTGTCGAGCGGCTTTGATCGCAGCCGCCGCTGCTTTAGCAGATCCTCGCGGGACGAGTTCGAGCAAATAATTGTCGGCTCCCATGCGTCGCGACGATTGAAGTAAAAGGCACTGGCCATCCCATTGCCAGCCCAGTATTCGCCACGACTTACTTCCCTTTTCAGTCCAGCACGAAAAGATCAGCCGGCCCTGCGAAACGGCAACATCAATTTCATTTCGACGAAGAGCGTAGGCTTCCGCTTGATTTTGAATGAAGAACCATTCGGCGTGTTGGCGAACAAGATCAGAGATGTGCTGACATGCTGAATGGACTGAAGCAGGCGTTGTGAGGCGCACAAACATGTTTGTGAGGAACGATTAAGTTGTTCGAGTCTGTCTCGATCTTCTCTCGAGAAACCAGCAATAATCGGATGCTGTGAATTCGGCCAGTAGTGAGTTTACCTGTACCTGACCAATTTTCTACCGTGTGCTACATTTTTGGTCAACTGAATTTAGGCAGTGAGCGTGGCTCAAGGGGAAATAAGTAGCACTGAATGAAAAACATTTATCTGGCAGGGGCGGTACGTACACCCATCGGAAAATTTGGCGGCACTCTGTCATCCTGGTCGCCTGCGGATCTAGGCGTCGCGGTAGCAAAAGAAACTTTGAAGCGCGCGGGTGTTCCAGCACAGCGGATTGACGATTCGATCTGGGGTTGTGCGCGACAGGCTGGTGGTGGTCCGAATGTAGCTCGTCAGATTACCTATCGAGCGGGTGTACCCGAAATCGTTCCAGCTTACACGGTAAACCAGGCATGTGGTTCAGGCCTGAAGGCAATCATTCTTGCTGCCCAGGAAATTATGCTGGGCCATGCGAACGCCGTGCTCGCCGGAGGCGCGGAAAGCATGTCGCGTGTTCCCTACTTTGCCGAAGGCGCGCGTTGGGGAATGCGGACGGGCAATGCTCAATTGGTCGATGGTATGTATCGCGATGGATTCAACGATCCATTATCCGGCTTGGTGATGGGTGAGACAGCCGAGAATCTTGCACAACTGCATTCAATCTCTCGCGCCGAACAAGATGAATACGCAATGAGGTCGCAGCAGCGAGCTCAAACTGCCTCAGCGACAGGACGTTTTGACTCGGAGCTGTGCGCACTCGAAATTAAAACTCGCAAAGGCGAGTTAACTCGCTTTGTAACAGACGAGCACATTCGCGCGAACACAACGATGGAAGACCTCGCCAAACTTCAACCGGTCTTCTCGAAAGAAGGCACTGTTACTGCCGGCAATTCGTCAGGGATAACTGATGGCGCCGCCGCACTGGTTGTTTTGAGCGAAGAGGCGATTAAAGAATTTGGTTCTACGCCGCAAGCACGGATAGTCGACTATGAGATTACTGGAGTAGCGCCCGACATCATGGGTATCGGTCCGGTACCGGCTGTTCGAAATTTACTGGAACGACAGAAACTAAGTTTAGATAACATCGATGTTGTAGAACTCAATGAAGCATTTGCGGCCCAAGTGCTTGCTTGTGATCGAGAACTTCAATTTGATCACGACCGGCTGAACGTTAACGGTGGCGCAATCGCTCTCGGCCATCCCATCGGCTGCACAGGAGTCCGGATTACGACAACACTGCTGCACGAGTTGGAAAAACGTAAAGGCAAACTCGGCCTAGCGACGCTGTGTGTTAGCGGAGGCATGGGTTTCGCTCTATTGGTGGAACGAGTGTGATTGCCCAGCGTCGAAACTGGTTTTTGTTTGTTCTGGTTCTTTGTGCAACGCTGCTTGTCTCATGCGCTTCAAACTCACGCAAGTCAGCTAACGAGGAGACGGCGGCTGAACCAATCGTTTCGACTACTCCTCCATTCAGCACGAAGGAACCTGATCGCTATCAAGCAGTAAGGACCACGATCCTCACCGACTCAACAGGTCATTCAACTACTACAAAAACTTTAATCGCTCGATACGGACTTTTGCGTCGCGAAGAATCAGAGAACGAGTTCGCACAGAAGCTCGTCGTACTGGATCTCGAGAACGGACGAATCGTGTTGTTACCAACTGCTAAAGTTTACAGCGACGGGAACGCTCCGAACTTAGTAGCCGATCCGGAAGGCGAAGTAGACAATTCGCCCGAACGACTGCTGCACCAGGAGCCAATTGCAACAAGTTACGAAAATCTCGGACCCGAACTAGTGTCAGGTCGTAATGCGACAAAATATCGAGTTGTTGTTAACAGTTCCACTTCACCAAACGTCAGCAGAAGTGAGTCGCTGATTTGGATTGATAAGAGTTTGGGCATTCCCATCAAGTCGCAGACTCAAACCAATGACGGCAGTCAGACTTTGATGGAAATGTCCGAGATTTCGTTAGAAGTAGACGAGAAACTTTTTCAAATGCCTGCCGGTTATGAAAAGATTGCACCAGACGAACTGCGTCGGCGGTTGGGTAAAAACTGAAATTCGAGCCAACCTGTTCAGCCAAAAGTGGCATCGGAAGCAAGGTATCAAACGCCCACCATATTCTCCCACTTAAATTTGAACAAAGATCTCCCGAAAGAAAGGTTTTGATAGTGACAAGAAAATCGCTGACGTTATTAACCGTTCTAACATTTATTATGGGCTCGCAACTTAGTGGGTTGGCCCAAACCCGTCGGAATACTGCGGCTGCAGCGGCTCAACCAAATCTTCTCTCCTCACTACCTGAGTCAGATGCGATCGCTCAAGTTAAAGTTAATCGGCTTCTCAACGATGTTGTGCCACGCGTCCTGGCGAATAATCCGGCCAAACAAACGGAGCTGAACAACAACATCGAATCATTTAAAAATCGTACAGGTCTGGACCCGCGATCGTTTGATCAGTTGGCTTTGGGAGTTCGCTACACCTACCCAACGGAAGGCGTCACCAAATTAGTAACCGCCGCTCTAGCTACAGGCACATTCAACGCCGGCGCGATAGTCGCTGCGGGAAGACTCGCATCCAATGGAAAGTATCGTGAGGAAAAATACGCTGGAAAAACTGTCTACATCTTTTCTCTCGATGAAAGTATTCGACTCTTTGGTGTGATCGATCTGAAGCTCAGGGACCTCGCTGTTTCACCGATCGACCCAAACACGCTCGCTCTCGGCGATCCGATAAGCGTGCGCAGTGTTATCGATTCAAGCGCGGGAAGAAAACGAAATAATGTTGAACTGATCGCCCTGGCGACGCGAAACCCAACCGCGGTTATCGGCTTCGGTGGAAATATCTCGCCTCAGGTTCTTAAGAACCTCGACCTTGGCAACGCCTCGTTCGCAGGTGATCTGTCAGGCATCCGACAAGCGTATGGGACCGTCGACGCGAATGAAAAAGACGTTGATGTGTTTATTGGAGCAAAAACCGTCGACAATAATGCGGCGAACAATCTTAAGGACACACTCGAAGGACTGAAACAGTTTGGCGCTTTGTTTATCGGTCGACTGACCGGAGCGAAAGGTGTACTGGCAAAAAGTGCGTTAACCAATTTGAAGATAGTGACTCAGGCAAACGAACTTCAAATACGCACGGCAGTAGCGCAGGCGGACATTGGTCCATTGATGGGAAACTAAGTTAAAGCTAACCTGGGATTTCGTTGTCAGCGACGAGCTTGGCTTCCGACGATACCTCCGATTACAAAAAGGGCAGCGAATGGTCGCTGCCTTTCTCATTAAAAATGCTGCTTCGATTAACCTGGTGGAAAATTCAGACCGGGCGGTAATGCCGGCTCCTGATCTTCCGGTAAAGCGTCGAGCACGTCTTCGTAAATCTTGATCTTGCCGTCGCGTTTCATCTTCTCCTGAATTCCGGCAACGTAATCTTCAAACACCTGGCTCTGCCGCTCGTTTATCATGGAGTCTTTCAGTTGGTCACGCTGTTTGGCAAATTCTGCAAGGTCCGCTTCGTTGCGTTTCGTTACTCCGGCGACGACCCATTTATCGTCGATCTTAATCGGGCTCTTCATCATCTCACCGGATTTCATCGCGTAAATCAGTTCGTCTAATGCACTGCTCGAACCAGCCTTACCCAAAGTGGATCCAAGTTTGAAAGCGTCTTCAGTGCCGGCCTCGAAACCCTCTTTTTCGCCTGCGGCTTTTAACGAGTCTGGACTCGACGCTGAGGATAGCAACTCTTTCGCTTTTTGCTCGACCTGTTCCTTCGCGCGTTGTTGTTTCACTGAATCAGCGACTTTGGCTTTCACCTCATCGAACTCAGGAATCCGTGGCTCTTTCTTGTCTACCAGCATTGGAATTGCGAAGCCGCCTTTAACACCGGTTGCCTCGCCCACGTCATTCGAATTATTGAGTGGGGCAATGGCTTGCTCGAACTGCTGGTTACTGCCAATTCCCGGGACATCGTCCTGCGGCTTGATGTATGGAGTTTCGCGCACCATATCAGCCGTACTCATATTGGCCTGGCTAGCAAACTCCTGCGCAACTTTTTGTGCATCCTTCGTTTCCTTTAACAGTGCCTGTGCCTTCGTCGCAATTTGGAAAGCCGCTCCATATCCTTTTCGATTGCGAAGCGAGACCAATAATTCCGGCTTTGCCTCCTCAAATGTTTTCGGAACAGCATCACCACGACGCAGGATGTACCAATTGCCCGCATATTTGATGGGAACGTCCGACACATCACCCGGCTCCATGTCGACCGTGCGATCATAAAGTCCATCTGGTTTGTTCGGATTTTTCTTAATCAGGCGGTTTAAGAATCCGCCGTTCTTGGCTGTCGCAGGATCCTCTGAATTTCCTTTTGCGGCGTCTGCGAACGCCTGCTCAGTAGCCTGCCCAGTAGTGCCTCGTAACTTCGTTATCAAGTCTTTTGCTTTCTGTTCAACTTGAGCGTCTAGATCCTTGCGGGCAACTTTCAAAAGAATCTGTTGGACTTTTACACCGGCCTGCTTGAATTGCGGTTGCAGTTGATCGTACTCGTCTTTTAACTCTTTATCTGTAATCTCAAGCTTCGATCCAACTTTGTCGGTGTCTATGAAAACGTAACGAATTTTTTTCTGCGGCTCGAGGTAACGAAGATCTGTCTTATGGGCGTCGTAGTAAGCGTGCAAGTCAGCGTCGCTCGGTTGAATTTTCTCAGCGAGCTTATCAGCCGATAACACAACGTAACTGACGCCAAACGAAGTATTCCGACGTTTGTATTCTTCCTGCACTTCATCGTCAGAAACATTCACGCTCGCGCTAACAAACGCTTTCAACTTTTCCTGCGCGATTTCGGAACGAAGATCGTTCTCGAATTTTTCGATATCGCCGAAGCGCGACGTTACTGATTCTTTGTAACGATCAATTCCTATGAACTGACCTGAAGCGTCTGAGAACTGTTTGCGGATTTTATCGGCGAGCTCAGCGTCGCTGGCACCGAGACCAAGACGATCAGCTTCCTGGGCAATCACATGTTTGCTAATCAGTCCATCGAGGAAGCGCTTGTTACCACCGAGTTGAGCCAGGCTAATCCGGCCACCAAACATCTGCTTGTAGTTTTCCCGAATCTGAGCGACATCGGCGACGGTGATCTCGGCAGAGCCGACCTTAGCTACTACCGAACTATTTTTGGCTGGATCGAGATTCGCTGCGTTGCGTCCGGGCGCATAAAATATAACTAAGCTGACGGCCATTAAGACGGCAAAACCGATAATTATTACGCCGCGGGTTCGTTCCAGTTTAGAGAGTTGTTTGAGCATTATCTGTACCTTTCTAGCAAGCCGCGGATTGTACGGGAGAGGTACGAATGGCTGCAACTCCACAAAGGATACAGCGCACAAACTGCATACTGCAGACAGCGTCTGGCTGTTTAAACCCTGCTTTGCTCGATTCGAAAGCGGATGCTATTTTAAGCAATTCATGGATGCGATTAGCGGCTCAACATGGCTGTGGATAGGCTTTAGTTCTTTCATCGTAATAATGCTGAGCCTGGATCTCGGTCTCCTAAATCGAAAAGCTCACTCAATCAGGTACAGAGAAGCTTGGATCTGGACCGGAGTCTGGGTGATGCTGGCGATGGTCTTTGCATTTCTCGTCTTCCGCTATCAAGGCTCACAACGGGGACTCGAGTTCCTGACCGGTTATCTGATTGAACTTTCGCTATCGGTCGATAACCTCTTCGTCTTTATCCTCATCTTTTCGTTTTTCAAAGTACCGTCGAAATACCAACATCGTGTTCTGTTCTGGGGCGTACTTGGCGCGCTGATTATGCGCCTCACTATGATCTTTGTAGGAGCCGCTCTACTCAATCGATTCGGCTGGATCATCTACATCTTCGGAGGCTTTCTCGTTTACACCGGAATTAAGATGTTCAAACAGGAAGACTCGGAGATTCATCCCGAAGACAACCCTGTTGTTAAATTAGTTACCAGATTCCTCCCAATCACTGATCGTTACGAAAGCAAGCACTTCTTTACTAAGTTAAACGGCAAACGTGCCGGCACATTGCTGTTGCTGGTGCTGGTCGTCGTTGAGGTCACCGACCTCATCTTCGCAGTAGATTCCATTCCCGCTATCTTCGCTGTTACTACCAACACATTCATTGTCTACACCTCTAACGTCTTCGCTATCCTCGGTTTGCGCTCGATGTACTTTCTGCTCGCCGGTGTTATTGATAAGTTTCATTACCTGCGAGTCGGGCTTGCGATAGTGCTTACCTTCATAGGTTTGAAGATGCTGGTTGTCGCAGTCGGCATTCACATTCCAATTTGGGCGTCGCTAGTGTTCGTCGCAGTCGTGCTGATCGGAGCGGTCGCCGCTTCATTGGTCTTCTCAAAAGACACTGAACCGGAGATTCACGTCGATTTGCCGCCTGATTTTGACCTCCCGCTAAGTGAAGAGTCACCGGAACTTCCCGAAAACTCAGACGAAATCGCCTCAACCGAATTCTCCGATCAGCACGAAGACGAGCCTCTGGAATCCCGAAAATAGGCTTATTCCCAACCTCGCCCAGCTCAGATTAAACGTGCTTGAACGAGTTCCGGCCCGTGTGTTAAATTCAAAAACAGGAGTTGATAGCTGCCATCCGCAGTGTCACACCTCTGATTCGGTACGACCTTCACACCTTGAACGTGCGGATTCAAGCGTTCGCACACGAGCATCTCAACTTGTTAGCCCTCTGAGCAAGTCAACTTAAATGCCCAATAAGACCAGTCACTTTGCTTTTGATTGGTGGATTATTCAGAAGCGTTTTGTCTATCTGGTAATCGCCACGTTTATGTTATGCGGACTCGCTGCCGGCGCTGCGCTTTACGTGTGGAAGTATGGCAACCCGCTTCGCAATGCAGTAAAACTGAATAATCCTGCTGGAGCCCGCTTCGTCTCTTTTGAAGGTGATGTGCGGGTTGTTCGCGCGGCAACGCGCGAAACGATCTCCGCAACCGGTGATACAGAACTCTATCCAGGCGATACAGTTCAGACGCTGGCAAGTGGTCGAGCAAGAATTGGACTCGCCGACGGATCAACTCTCGTTGTGAAACCAAACAGCACAATCATCATCCGTGACAATGCCCGCGCCGACGATGGCAAGCGCACAACTGTTCACGTCATGGTGGATAGCGGACAAATGTCCGTGCGCACCGATCAACTACCGGAGGGCACTAACAACGTCGTCGAAACTCCCAAGACCAAAAATCAAATGGGCGAGAAGACGAACGTAAGTTTTGGAGTTAACCCTGAAGGCACCGAAGAAATTCGAGTTAACACTGGCGTGATTGAAACTACAAACCACGCTGGTGAAAAGGCGGCGATTCATGGTGGCGAATATGTTTCGGTTAATAACTCCGGACGACTGTCGGCGCCGCAACGACTACTTGATGTTCCGCAATTATCCGAACCACGCGACCTCGAGAAAGTTTTCATCGGTTCCAATGGTTCAGCTAGTCTTTCTTTGAAGTGGCAACGTCCGCAGTCTGGTGCCGCAGCGTTCTATCGAGTTGAAGTTGCGAGCTCGCCATTCTTTGTCGCCGATGGAAAAGTGATCGAAAGAGATCAATTGGCATCGACCGAGTTTGGCGCAAGTGACTTACGACCCGGCGTTTATTTTTGGCGAGTTCGGGCGACAGCGTCGAGCGGACAGATCAGTGATTGGAGTGAGCCTCAAAAATTCGTCGTGGCAACTCGCGGCACTGGCTCACAAGTGGCAGTGAGTAGTCTAACTGCCGAGTTACTGGGCGGCAGCATCTACTTAATACGCGGCAAAGCGGAGCCCGGAACAACTATCCATGCGGCGGGTCGTGAAGCTATCGTATCGGGTGATGGAAGCTTTCAATTACAAATTACTGCATCCGGATCGACGCGGGAGGTAAGCGTCGAGGCTCAGGATCAACACGGCAACAGCAGCCAATACAAGGTTTCTCTTGGCGCACGGCGAACTTGATACGAAAATTTAGAGCATGTCGAGCCACGTAATTTTACTAACAGACGCTCACGAAGCTCCGGCCTACGAGTTAATCGAGGCGTTGCGCGCGGCAGGTGTAAAGACACTGATTGAAGGCCTGCGTGAAGTCGAAGTTGAGGCTGCACTCGCGCGTAAACGCAAGAGTGAAGGCGCACCGATCGACCAGAGTCCGCCACCGCTTGCAGTTCTTTATGAGGTCGTGCCTGGCGCTGACATGGTCGAATTGCACACGGCAATCGATCACGCGCGAGCATTTTGGCCTGGAGCGCCGCTCGTTGCATGCCGTCGCCACACCAACGGATATCAAACACTGAACTTGCGAAGTCATGACGGCGCAACTCTGAAGCGCTTGGGATTCCGTGCAATTGCCGACAAAGCGGCGCAACTCCCTGCACTCTTACGTGAGATTGAAGGCCACGGTGCAACAGGCGAACTTCGTCTTCCAGATATCGCTCAAAAGCCTTCCGAGTCAGGCTCGTTATCGTTGCCTCCTAAGTTGAAAACAAGCGGACTCCGTGCGGCGTTCGACCTCGTCTCTTCGCTCCATTTCATCGGCGATCAAAGTGGCGCTGCGCACAGCGCACTCGCAGGACTACAGCAACTCGTAAATGCTGATCGTTGGGCCATATATCTTTTTTCTGAGGCCAAAGGTTTCGAAGGTGCGAACCTCGAAGCGATTGCCGTACGAAGACCAAACGAACCGGGCGGTGTGCGATCAGAGGAGCATTGGCGACGCATGCTCACCGGTGACCCAGATCTTCCGTTGGGTTCTGAGACCAGAGCCGCGAAACGAGCGGCCGCTGGAATGGGAATCATCAAACGCAAAGAGAATGGACAATTCATTGTTGCCATTCCGTTGATCTGTGGTGAGCGGATACTCGGTGTTCTTGAAGGAATTCGCGAAGGGAAAGACGCACGTGCGTTCAAGAAGTCAGATGTCGCATTGCTCGATTCGCTCTCGTTACCAATTGCTTCCGCGCTCGCCAATGCGGTTCGTATAGCTGAAGCAGAGCGCTTGTCACAAACCGACGACCTAACGAAACTCCATAATGCACGTTATCTTCGTCAGTTTCTTCTGAATGAGATACGTCGAGCCAGGCGTTATGGATCGAGTGTCGCAGCTCTCTTTCTTGATCTCGATGATTTCAAACGGATCAATGATGAACACGGCCATTTGGTCGGTTCACACGTGTTAATGGAGATGGCTGCGGTCATTCTTTCTTCAGTTCGAGATACTGATGCGGTCGCTCGGTACGGCGGCGATGAATTCGTGATCGTATTGCCCGACACGGGAACTGAATTAGCTGGGTTTGTTGCCGAGCGCATTCGCCAAAAGATCTGCAGGCATCATTTTACGGGCGGCCGGCGTTTGCAACTCTCATTAACTGCAAGCTTCGGAGTCGCCGCGTTTCCACTACACGCTTCTTCGCCGCAGCAACTTGTCGCATGTGCGGATACTGCCATGTATGAAGCAAAGGCGGCGAACAAGGACTGCGTTCGGTTCGCCACAAATCTGGCATCACGTGAAGCACCGGCTTCTGAACTTGAGGTTGCCAGAGACCACTCGGAAGTTGTTTAGCACCCGCCAAAACAATCAAGTGGACCAGTCATCGCGTCCGCTTTCACGTTTACTAGTCGACAATTTGTAATTGATTAGAAGGCTTGCCGTTGAATGCGCAGTTGCGGTCTAGTTTTTGCGGTTTACGGTAAACGAATCACAGTGTATCTTAGGCTGTTCGGACGTGTTTGGTGCGTCTTGGGTGTAATGAGCAACCCGACATTCCAGAGCAGCCCATGCCGCGGTCTTGGGAATCAGTAACCAGGCCGCAGCAAATTTGGGAAAACTTTGGTGACTGTTAGGTATCGCTAGTTACTGACAGTTGCCGCCGATCCCACCCGAAGTTCCATTCTACAACCACGGGAAGAGAATCAGTCTAGATGGCTTTTAAATCTATTTTCAGTCTGTTTTCCAGCGACCTTGCCATTGATTTAGGTACCGCAAATACGCTGGTTTATGCAAAAGGGCGCGGCATCGTCGTGTCGGAGCCTTCCATCGTCGCTATTAATAAGGTGACGAATCAGGTCGAAGCTGTGGGTCGAGATGCGAAAGATATGCTTGGTCGAACTCCGGGCAACATTGTCGCGATTCGACCTATGAAGGATGGCGTTATTGCCAACTTTGAAGTAACCGAAAAGATGCTGCAGCATTTCATCCGCAAAGCTCACAATGGAAAAACATGGGTGAGTCCGCGCGTCGTCATCGGTATTCCATCGGAGATAACCCAAGTCGAACGACGTGCTGTTGAAGATTCTGCGTATCGTGCAAAGGCTTCGGAAGTTTATTTAGTGGAAGAGGCAATGGCTGCAGCGATCGGAGCTGGATTACCTATTACCGAACCGCACGGCAACATGGTTGTCGATATCGGAGGTGGGACCACTGATATTGCAGTCATCAGCTTGAGCGGTATCGTTTACTCTCGAGCGGTGCGCGTTGCGGGCAACGAGATGGACGAAGCAATTATTCAGTACATCAAACGCAAATATAATTTACTGATCGGTGAGCGAACGGCTGAGGCCATCAAGATCGAACTCGGCTCAGCTTATCCGCTTGACGAACCACTTTCGTATGAAGTGCGCGGTCGGAATTTGATCGAAGGAATTCCCAAAACGATTACTATCTCAGATGAAGAAGTTCGCGAAGCTCTGGCTGATTCGATTTCCACAATCATCAACGCGGTTCGCGTTGCACTCGAGAGAACACCGCCTGAGTTGTCGGCGGATATCGTTGAGCGTGGCATCGTACTGACAGGTGGCGGCGCGCTGCTAAAGAACCTTGATAAGCGTCTGTCGATTGAAACCGGTTTGCCAGTGTCTTTGGCAGACGATCCTCTTGCATCGGTTGTGCTCGGTACCGGCAAAATGCTATCCGACTTTGATCTCCTAAAACGGGTCAAGTGGGAAAACACGATGACCAGTGGCATGTAGGTGAGATTTTTCGATGGCGAGCGTACGGACTCAAAGAGAAATTAGACAGAGAGCGCCGATCTGGCTCATTGTGTTGCTCTTCATCAACCTGGTAGTCATGGCCGTGGATGCGCGCGACAGCAATGGTGAACAAAAAGTGTTGCGTATTTGGACGCAGACGTTCGCTTCTCCCATTCAAAATGCTTCTTCAAAAGCGACGGATGCGACCAGCGGTTTTTTCCGACAGATCTTCAATTTTCACAGTATTGCTCGGGAAAACGAGGATCTGAAGCAAAGACTAGCCGCGGCAGAACAAGAGATACATACAGCCCGGCAGCAAGCGGCGGAAAACGATAGGCTTAAATCACTACTGAATCTGAAAGAACAGAATCAGTATCAAACAGTCGCTGCTCGAGTAATCGCACGCGACCCGTCGGTATGGTTCAACACCATCACCATTAGCTGTGGAAGCAGTGCGGGAGTAGCCGTGAACATGCCCGTTGTATCAGGTACGGGTGTCGTCGGACGTGTGATTACCGTCAGCCCATGGGCATCGCAAGTGATGCTGCTTACGGACGAGAAGGCGGGAGCCGGCGCAGTAGTGGGCCAACTTGGTGAATCGGGCGCGCTCGGTTCCGTCAGAGGTCGGCCGGACCTCGGCTTGATTGAAATGCGTTACGTCTCTGGCTTGGAAAAAGTTGAAGTAGGAGACTACGTAATGACAACCGGCCAGGATGGAATCTATCCTGCTGGTTTGAATGTCGGCGAAGTTGTTGACGTGAAGAATGGAACGGCAACTCAACCACATCAGATTTTGATTAGACCCGGCGCAAAGTTTGATCAACTCGAAGAAGTTGCGGTGCTTCTCTATCACGCCCCCCAGCGCACTGCACCGGAACAAACCCTCCCGAACGCAGACAAGCCGAAGAAATGAAGTTATTGCAGATTGTTGATTGCGGATCGCACATTCAACGTATTGCCTATTCCAACTTGTCGATTATCGATCTGAGTACTTCCATGCAGTCGATCTTGCCTCGATGTAATTCAAAAGATTCGATTGCGGCAAATTTGCAGTCTGCAATCTATAATCCATGTTCTTGTTGCTATGCCTCAACTTAAGATCGCCGCAGTACTAGCCATCTCCATCGTCCTCCAGCTTTCGTTGCCAGCAGTTTGGCACCCCATTTCTTTTATCGACTTCCCGCTAATTATCGTCGTCTACATCGCGTTGCAACGAGATGCATGGCAGGCTCTGTTGGTGGGAACTTTGGCCGGTTTGATTGTCGACTCGGCAAGTGGTGGGCTGATTGGTGCCGGAGGGTTCTCGAAAACCCTGACTGCTTTTATCATTTATTTCGCAGCCTCACGAATAAACCTTGAAAATCCATTGCTCCGAATTCCAGTCCTCGCAGCGGCGACAGTGATGGATTCAGGCATCTATGTCTTCTGGCATAAAGTGCTGGGTTACCCTCCGAGCGTGCCGGTCGTGCAAACGATCTCGTACAAACTAATTGCCACCACTGTGATTGGCACAATCGTTCTTTACATGCTCGATGCTTTCGTCGCAGAGCGCTCGGCAGCGCGGCGGCAGTTTGCCACCAGACGACGGGTGGCGCGCAGGACGACTGGATCGTTGCGGCGACGCTAAGAATTGTTGGCTGTTCGGTTGAAAATGCGAACTTTCTGCTTTGAAGTTTTAGCTTTGCGTGTCAAGATTCGTTAGGGAGCCCGCCTTAGCGAACGTAGACAACGGAACCGACCCGTCGAAGCACTAAACAGGTAGAATTTGAGTCTGCTGTACCAATGAAATTCGAAGATACATCTCAAAACCTCCGCGCCCGACTCCGCTTCATCCAAATGCTTGTCGTCGTCATGCTTGCTGTTCTGGGTGTGCGGCTATATGTCTTGCAAGTCGTCCGTGGTGACCGCTACGCAGAGATAGCAGAGAACCAGCGTCGACGACACTTACCGATTCCAGCTCCACGAGGAGTTATCTTCGATCGCGAAGGTCGAGTCATTGTCGATTCCAGACCTATCTATAACGTGATTCTTTCGCGCGAGGATGTGAAGGATAAATCCCTCGAAGCTTTAACCAAACCGCTTGCCGATGGCCTGGTAATCGACGCGGATCTTCTAAAGGAGCGCTTTGACCAGGTCACACCAGCGTTTGAGTCAATTCTCATAAAGCAAGACGCAACGCCGAACGATATTGCCTGGGTAGAGTCGCACAATCTTGAATATCCCGAGCTTCGCGTCGAACAACAACCACAACGTCGCTATCCCGCTGACGGTATGTTGGCGCACGTGCTTGGCTATGTCGGTGAGATCAGTCCGGAACAACTCAAACAACAAAGCTACAAAGACAAGGGCCTGAAACCCGGCGACATCATCGGCCAGAGTGGGATCGAACAAATTTATGACGACTATCTCCGTGGTCGCGACGGTTATCGCGAAGTCGTCGTAGACAGCCGGGGGCGAATTCAAGATGAAATTGAGACTGTCCCGCCCACACCCGGACGTGATCTCGTTACGACCATTGATCTCGATCTTCAGAAAACAGCTGAAGAACAGTTGCATGAGTCAGTGACTAAGCGCGGCGTCATCGTCGCAATGGATCCAAACAACGGAGAGATTTTCGCACTTGCTTCGGCGCCGACTTTCGATCCGAATTTGTTTTCGCAAAGGATCACAACCAAGCAAGGCCGCACAGAATACGTTGCTTTATTGAACGATCCACAAACACCGCTTTTGAATCGCGCAATTCAGAGTCGATATCCACCGGGATCTACCTGGAAGATTCCGATGGCAATCGCAGGATTACAACAAGGCGCAATCACGCTCGATCATTCGAACCTGGTCTGTGGTGGTGGTATACAGGTTGGCAACAAGTTCACTCGCTGTATGGGCAATCACGGCAGTCCAGATCTAAAGTCCGCAATCACTCATTCGTGTGATGGATATTTTTATCGTCTCGGCTTAAAGATGGGTATCGACGGAATCACGGCGATGGTCGATCAGTTTGATCTCAATAAGCGCACCGGCATCGATTTGCCAAACGAAGTTATTAGCTGGACACCGTCACGTGAATTCAAACGCCGCATGCAGCCAAGAGATCCAGACTGGCGCGATATCGACACGGTTTACTCTTCGTTCGGTCAGGTGTACGACATCATCACTCCCATTTCTCTTCTGAGAACAATCGCTTCCGTAAGTATGGGTGGGCGGATGTTTATACCCCATCTCCTAAAAGAGGTTCGTCCTATCGGCAATCAGGGAACACCAGACTATCGTGCTGCTGTCGGTTTTCAACCACTCGATCCGTCAAGACCAAATCCCAAGGTTCTGCCGATACCGGCGGATATTGATCATGCCGTCGTTGAAGGAATGTGGGGCGTCGTAAACAATGGCGGCACCGGCGCTGCGATTCGCATGGCTGGTTTTGACATTGCCGGCAAAACTGGCACCGCACAGGTCGTCGGTTTAGGGAAAGATACCGGTAAGAATAAGGATCACTCCTGGTTTGTTACCTACGCACCTGCATACAAACCAGAAATCGCAATGGTTGCCCTTATCGAGAACTCCGGCTTCGGTGGCCAACACGCCGCACCGGCAATTCGCCGTGTTTACGATACTTACTACCGCAAGACTCGACACGAAGACCCGCCAGGAGCAGTTCAAATAGCGAAGAAGGAAAATCCACCGGCAACTCACCCCAGTATTACGCAGTAAACAGATTGAAGATTTCTAATTTCAGCTTGTGCGCCGTCGACTCCAGGTTGCAATTGATGCTTCTTTTCCGCATCTTCAATCTTAAATCTACAATCTGAACTCCGCGATATGGTAGCAATCATTCACAAACGTAGTTGGCGCGACTTTGATTGGATCCTCGCGTTCCTTGCGATCGGCATCGTTGCCTTTGGCACCATCCAGATTCGTTATGCACAACCCACCGAAAATTATTGGATCAAACAGTTAATCGGACTATCGATCGCATTGGTCGCAATGTTGGTGATTGCTTTTACTGACTATCGACGTTTGCTCAATTGGTCCCCGGCCTTTTACGTGTTTGGTCTAATGCTACTGATAGTCGTGCTGGTACCAGGCATTGGTTTGAAGATCAATGGTCAACGCGCGTGGATTAAAGTGCCGGGCGTTGGTCAGTTTCAACCTTCAGAGTTTGTGAAAGTCACAACGGCGATGATGCTGGCTCGCTACTTTGGCAAAAACCGAACACAGAATTTGACGATCAAAGAGATGATTATTGGCGGCTTAATACTCGCGTTGCCGATTAGCCTGATCATGCTCGAACCTGACGTAGGTTCAGTGCTCACTTATTTTCCAATACTCGCCGTCGTCCTGTTTTTATCCGCTATTAGAATGAGACTGGTTGTGGTGAGTATCGCCCTTGCGATAATCATGATTCCGGTATCGTACTGGTTCGGAGTTAAAACAAATCTCATCAAGAACTATCAGCAGGAACGTATCAATGTAATTCTCGATCCGGAAAATGCTGATAAGCGTCGAATCGGTTATCACACGTGGCAGTCGATTTTGACGGTTGGCGAAGGTGGTCTAACTGGATCGCGTTCGTCAGCGGAACACTCCCAGAGTGGACTCAAGTTTCTCCCGGAGCCGCACACAGATTTCATCTATGCAGTGACCGCTGAAAATTACGGCTTCATAGGTTGCGTGCTGGTGCTCTTTGCATACGGAATACTTTTGTCGCGGTTGATAACTGGGGCTCGGCGATCCTCCGATCGCTCGGGAATGCTGTTCATCATGGCGGTGGTAGGCGGTTTTACTTTTCAGATCTTCATCAACATTGGCATGGCGCTTGGTATCTCACCCGTTATCGGTGTTCCCCTGCCATTAATGAGCGCTGGTCTTGCGTCGCTGATTGCTACATTCA
>Ga0070671_100001509_pt1 | contig 17434 bp, 19 predicted proteins | sample KBSS73metaG_FD_65341 | JGI IMG/M metagenome (GOLD analysis project Ga0070671, IMG submission 65341) | Switchgrass rhizosphere microbial communities from Kellogg Biological Station, Michigan, USA - KBS S7-3 metaG | ecosystem: Host-associated > Plants > Roots > Rhizosphere > Soil ...
CATAGATGATCTCTGGGACTCAAGGGAGGTGGAGATGATGTTGATGCGCACCGATCCGTTCCGTGATCTCGACCGCTGGACCCAGCAGGTGTTAGGTACCGCGGCCCGCCCCGCGGTGATGCCGATGGATGCCTGGCGCGAGGGTGAGGAGTTCATCGTCGAGTTCGACCTGCCTGGCGTGGCCGAAGACTCGCTGAATCTCGACGTCGAACGCAACGTGTTGACCGTGCATGCTGAGCGGCCAGGGCTGAATCAGGATCGGGAGATGGTGTCCGCGGAGCGCCCACGCGGGGTGTTCAGCCGCCAGTTGTTCCTCGGCGACAACCTCGACGCCGACCGGATCCAGGCCAGCTACCACAACGGGGTGCTCCGGCTATCCATCCCGGTCGCCGAGAAAGCCAAACCGCGCCGCATCAAGATTGCCGGCAGCGACGAAAAGAGATCTATCAACGCTTGAGCGGCCGGGCGCCCGAGCAGGATCTTACCGAAAGGTGCTGTCCCGCAATGGAGGTGATGCTATCGGCGATGAGCACGAGCGGGCAGTGACTCGCGCACCGTCCAACACATCAATCACTGTGCATCAGCGCAGACGCAGTGTCGCGTCCTCGACCTGCGCGCGCACCGCCACCGGCAGTGGCACGTGGTGAATTGGTTTGTGCGTGATGTCACTGCGGCAGCCCGGGTCCGCCCGCCGCTGGGTCAGTCCCATCGGCGGCGGGCCCGGCGGCATGCAGGCGGATCAATCCCGGCGCGGAGACTGTCGATGATCGAGCGTTCCAATCCCTACGCGGTGCTGGGCGTGACGCGTACGGCCACACCGGCCGAGATCACGCACGCCTTTCGCGCCAAGTTGCGGTCCCTCCATCCCGACACTCGTTCAGCAATTGTTGGCGACGCCGAGCTGCGAGAAGTTCTCGCCGCCTACGCTCAACTGCGCGACCCGGGCCGCCGCGCCGAATACGATCGCAGTGCCACCGCGACTCCCCCGCCACGGCCGCGCGATTCGGATCCGTCGGCGCCGGTTCGCCCACGTACGAATCCCGTTGGCCCAGTTCAGATTCCGGTCACCCATCGCCGCGCCGACCAGCCGCCGCACGCCGAGCGTCCACTGTGGGCCGGGCCGGTGCGCCGGCATCCGTGAGCTCAACTCCCTCGATGCTGCTGCGGGCCGCTGACAGTTCGATGCGCGTCGAATCATTCCAGGCCTACCTTCGAGGTATGGGATGGATGCAGGAGGGCTGTCATGCGTAACGCTGCCGAGCTGCCGACCGGCGGTGACGCCGACATCGCCGCGGTTGCGTCACTGCTGGCCGACCCGGCGCGGTGCAAAGTCCTGCTCGCCCTCGACGACGGACGAGCCCTGCCGGCCAGCGTGCTCGCCGACGAAGCGGGCATCAGCAGGCCGACCGCCAGCAGTCACCTCAACAAACTGACCAACGCCGGCCTGCTGACCGTCGAAACGCACGGCAGGCACCGCTACTACCGGCTGTCCGGCCCGGAGGTCGGCGAATTGCTGGAGCAGTTGGGACGCCTCGCGCCGGCACGGCCGGTGCGATCGCTACGCGAAGGCACCCGGGCGGCGCGCCTGCGCTCGGCCCGCACCTGCTACGACCATGTCGCGGGCCGTCTCGGGGTGGCCGTCATGGGCAGCCTGCTTGACCGCGAGGCGCTCGTCGGCGGCGACGGGCGCTACGACCCGTCTCGCGACGGCCACGATGCTCTCAGCAAGCCGGGCCGCGATCTGCACTACGAACTGACCGACGTCGGCCGGGATTTTCTGGCCGGCATAGGCGTCGAAATGCCAACGGGCAAAAGGCCGCTCGTGCGCTACTGCGTGGACTGGACCGAGCAGCGGCACCACCTCGGCGGCGGGCTGGGCCGCGCGGTGCTGGATCGGTTTCTGTCCGCAGGCTGGGTGAAGCGAGTGCCACGTGGACGCGCCCTCACTGTGACCGATCAAGGGCGTACTGCCCTTGCCGATGCGTTCGGCATCGACTGGGCCTGCTAATGAGCGCCTAGCGCAACGAGAATCGCGGCAACGGCAACGACCCCGACCATGAGAGCGACCTGCAGGTAGCCGATGATCAGCACCGCGCTCGCCAACCCCTTCCCGCTTTCCCCGGTCCGTCTGATCTGGCCGCGGGCCACGTGACCGAAGATGATCCCGAGCGGGAAGAAGACGAAGACGAGAATCAGGGCCGCGATCGCCATGCCATTGGTGGGCGGGATTGCCACGTAGGACGGTGCGGCCGAAGGCGGCCATTGTGATTGGTTTGGGTATGCCACGTGCGGTACCACGAAACGGAGTGGGTTTCGGTTCACAGCGAGCGTGCAGAAAATGCTCAAGTTTCGCGGCGTGTCGACGTACAGACGCGCACGCTCGCGGCACTAGGGGTTACTCGCGGCACTAGGGGTTAGCGGGAGGCCTTCTTGCGCTCGATGTCGGCAAGGGCTGCGGCCAATTCCGCGCGCTGGGCTGCCGACGTCTCCCACGCCAACTGCCGGTTCTTGACGACCTTCGCCGGCGCACCGACGGCGATCGAGAAATCGGGGATGTCGCCCTTGACCACCGCGTGTGAACCCAGCACGCAGCCGCGGCCGATCGTCGTGTTGCGCAGGATCGTGACCTTCGTGGCGATCCAGGTGTCCGGCCCGATCCGCACCGGGCCCTTGATGATGCCCTGGTCCTTGATGGGCACGTTGATGTCGTCCATCTTGTGGTCGAAATCGCAGACATACACCCAGTCCGCCATCAGCACCGAATCACCCAGCTCGATGTCGAGGTAGGTGTTGATGACGTTGTCGCGGCCGAGCACGACCTTGTCGCCGAACCGCAGCGAGCCCTCGTGACAGCGGATCGTGTTCTTGTCGCCGATGTGCACCCAGCGACCGATCTCCATCGTCGCCAGCTCAGGCGTGCACTGGATTTCGACGCCCTTGCCGAGGAACACCATGCCGCGGGTGATGACGTGCGGGTTGGCCAGCTTGAACTTCAGCAGGCGCCAGTAGCGCACCAGGTACCACGGCGTGTACGCCTTGTTCGCGATCACCCACTTAAACGAAGCGAGGGTCAGAAAGTTGGCCTGGCGCGGATCACGCAACCGGGACCCCCGCCACCGCTTGTGTAGCGGCGCGCCCCACATCGTCGTCATGGCCGGAAAGCCTACGCGAGCGCTCACACCGTCAACGGTTACCCTCACGTGGACCGAACCGTAGGAATGGGAAAGGATCCAGTGTTCCGGCGATTGATCGTGCTCACGTCAACGGCGCTGATCACGGGTGTACTTGCCGGGTGTGGCACCACCGATTCCTGGGTCGAGGCGCACGCGGCAGACGGCTGGCCCGCCCAGTACGGCAACGCGGCCAACAGCAGCTACACGGCGGTCGGGGGTGCAGGCGCCCTGCGACTCGAGTGGCGACGGTCGGTCAAGGGCAACCTGGCCGCCCAGGTGGCGCTCGGGTCGGGCAGCTACCTGGCGATCAACGCGCAGTCGGCGGGCGGATGCTCACTGATGGTGTGGGAGACCGCTAACAAGGCCAGGCAGCGCTGGTGCACGCGACTGTGGCAGGTGCCGGGAACCGGAAGCCCCTTGTCCAGTCCTCTTTTTGACGGCTTCGACAACCTCTACATCGGCCAGCCCGGCGCGATGCTGTCGTTCCCGCCGACCCAGTGGATTCGGTGGCGGCAGCCGGTGATCGGAATGCCCACCACGCCAAGGATTCTCGAGCCAGGTCAGCTGCTGGTGGTCACACACCTCGGGCAGGTACTGGTATTCGAAGCCCACAACGGTCGCGTCCTCGGCACGCTGGATCTGGTCAGCGGTGTCAATCCGACCGACTCCAATCGGGGACTCGCCGATTGCCAACCCGCACGCCGGGGTTGTCCGGTGGCCGCGGCGCCCGCGTTCTCATCCGCCAACGGAATCGTCGTCGTGAACGTGTGGCAACCCGACGTGCCCTCGCCGGTGCTCGTCGGTCTTCGTTACCGTGCGGGGGATCCCCCGTCGATCACCCACGAGTGGACAACCGACGCGGTGGGACAGGGTCCGATCTCCAGTCCCGTGCTGTCCGCCGACGGGTCGACCGTCTACGTCAACGGCCGCGACCAACGTCTGTGGGCAGTCAATTCGGCGGACGGCAAGCCGAAATGGTCGGTGCCGCTTGACTATCTGGCACAGACGCCGCCGTCCGTGACACCCGACGGCTTGATCGTGGCCGGCGGCGGGCCGGGCGCCAAGCTGACCGCGGTCCGCGACAAGGGCGACCACGCCGACGTGCTGTGGACCCGCGACGACGTCGCACCGCTTTCCACGACCAGCCGCGCAGGCGACGGCATCGCCTACACCGTCGCCAAGGACGGCGACAACGGCCAGGCGCTACTGGTGTTCGATCCGAACGACGGCCACACGGTGAACAACTATCCGCTGCCGCAGGCGACGGGCTGGCCGGTCGGAGTTTCCGTCGGCCACGACCGCCGCGTCGTCACCGCCACGAGCGACGGCCAGGTCTACGGCTTCGCGCCTGAGTAGCTGCTAGGCCAGCAGCGCCGCGACCGTCGCGCGCGGCACCGTCGCCTCAACAGGACCCGCCGACTCCGGGAACAGTTCGCCCTGGCCGAAGAAGAACAGCAGCGAGTCGTCTGTCAACGCGAAGTTCTGGTATTTGGCCGCATCGAGGCCGATCGCGGGCGGGATGCCGTCGATCAACCCCTGCTGCTTCTGCAGGTACTGCTCGACGGCGGGAAAGATCACGTCGAGCGGCTTGGTGCCGGGCTTGAACAACGTGTCGAAGGTGATCGGCGCTTTCTTGCCGACGTCCCAATTGAACGACTTGTACCACGTCTGCGGGTGCGCGCCGCCGACGTTCTGCCACATGGTGAGCACCACGCTCTGCGTGCCGCCCGTCGGCGGGCCGGAGCGGTATCCGGTTCCCTTGGCGTCGAGTTCGTACGGCAAGTTGTATGACCCCGGCATCTCGGAAACGTTGACGAAGCCGTCGCGGGCCTGCGTCAGATAGGCCGTCAGCGCCTGCTGGTCGGGATAGTCGTTGGGGAACGTGAGGTCCATCGTGTAGGTGGAGTTCGCGGTGTGGACCGTGCAGATTCCGTCGGGCCCGACGGTGCCGTTGAGATCGACGCAGGCCGACTGCGCCGCGGCCGGCACCGAGCAGGCCAGCAGACCGGCCACGAGAATCGCAGCCACCCTGAGAATGCGCATCGTCGGACGTCCTCGCGAGCCGGCACCGGCTTCGGCACCGGCGCATTGATTCCAGGGTACGTGGCGTTTTGACCGCGCACGCGCGGAGCAGGAAATCATCGGGACGGGCGGCAGATGAATGCCGTTGCCCGGCTTGCCGCCCCGGATCCGATGCGGGTGATGACGACCGAGACCGGTTGCGTTCCGCGCAGCCGCAGCCGGGTCCGCAACGCGTCGGGGTCGACGTCGACTCCGCGGACCAGGATCTCGACGGCGCCGACATCACGCGCCGAAAGCGCCTGGCGCAGTCGCCGTTCGCTGAAGCTCAGCTCCTCGAGAACCTCGAACCCACGCACGTTCTCGGGTAGCCGGTCCCCCGACAGGTACGCGATCTCGGGGTCGAGCTGCCACAGAGCGTGCCGGGTGGCGTAATGCCGCACCAAACCTGCGCGCACCACCGCGCCGTCGGGGTCGATGATCCACCGTCCTGCAGGCGCCACCGGGCAGTCGTCCGGATCGGCGTCGGTGACGACTTCGCCCGTGTCGAGCATCGTGGCCCTGCGGGTGACCTCACCGAGACCGCCCGACCACAGACACGCCTCGCGCACGCTGCCGGCCAGCGAGGTGACCTCGATCTCGCCGCGAAACCCCAGCCGCGCCAGATCGTCGAAAGCGATTCCGGGAGCGCACTTTACGACCAGATCGCGGTCTCGGTACACCTCGAAGACGGCGTCGAGAGCTGGAGTGTAGTCAGCCGGGTTGAACCGCCGCCGCCCCCCGCTGCGCCTGGCCGGATCGACGAGGACGACCGCGTCGCGAGTGACCGGACGCAGCGCGTCGGCGCGACACAGGTCGACGCCGGGAACGTTGTGCGCAGCCATCGCCAGCCGCACGGGGTCGACATCGCTGCCGACAACATAGGACGCCGAATCCCGCAGTGCGGCAAGCTCGGTACCGATCGAGCACGTCGCATCGTGCACGGTCAGCCCGACCAACCGCCGCGCCCGATGCGCTGCGACCTGTTGGGCGGTCGCCTGCTGCAGCGCCTCATCGGTGAACAGCCACCTCGAGGCGTCGGCGAACTTGGCTGTGGCCCTTCGCCGCAATAGCGTGGTCTCCACCAGGACGGCGGCACGGTCCCCGAAACGCTCACGCGCTGAGGCGATATCGGAAACGAGGGTCGCAGCGGTCAGCTGAAAGCCATTGACCTCGCCAAGGTCTCGCGCACCCGCGCCGGAGCGCAGGTAGGCGACGGCTTCAATATCGAAAAGAGGCGACGCTCAATCTCCTGCCGGCTTGACCCCGGTCACCATGACGTTGTAGTACCAGCTCTTCGGCACCACACGCCGCCACAGGTTGTGGTCGACCCAGCTCAGCGTGATCCAGCTGTGGAACGCGAATTTGGCGTAGCCCCAACCCAACCGGCCCGGCGGTACGGCGGCTTCGAGCGTGCGCAGCGGCCAGCCGAGCATCGCCGCGGTGAACTCGGTCGTGGCGGTCGACACCTCAACCGCGCCGGCATTGCGGGCCATCCGCTCCAGATCGCCGGGATTGAACGTGTGCAGATCGACGATCGCCTCCAGCGCAGCGGCGCGCGAGGACTCGTCGAGCTCGGCCTGCGGACGGCGCCAACCGCCCAGCCCGGGCAGCTTGGTCACGTTCGTCACCGCCCGCCAGGTCAGCGTCGACAACGGGCGGGCGTAGTTCTCCCCCGCGTTCGTCGGCTCGCCGGCGAACACGAAGCGGCCGCCCGGCTTGAGCACGCGTACGACCTCACGCAGCGACAGCTCGACATCGGGGATGTGGTGCAGCACCGCGTGTCCGACCACGAGGTCGAAGGTGTTGTCGTCGTACGGGATGCCCTCGGCGTCGGCGACGCGGCCGTCGATCTCCAGGCCGAGGTTCTCGCCATTGCGCGTGGCCACCTTCACCATGCCCGGCGACAGGTCGGTCACCGAGCCGCGCCGCGCAACACCGGCCTGAATCAGGTTCAGCAGGAAGAACCCACTGCCGCAGCCCAGCTCGAGCGCCCGGTCGTAGGGCAACTCGCGCAACTCCTCCTCAGGCACGGTCGCGTCGAACAGGTCGCGGGCGTAGTCGACGCAGCGCTTGTCGTAGCTGATCGACCACTTCTCGTCGTAGCTCTCGGCTTCCCAGTCGTGGTAGAGCACCTGGGCGAGCTTGGAGTCGTGGCGGGCCGCCTCTACCTCTTCCGCCGTAGCATGCGGGTTCGGCTTGGGGTCGGTACTCGTCATAACAGGGCAGCCTAAACGCCGAAGGTTGCCTTGGCGGCAGCCAGTGTCTGCGGTGAGTGGTTCAAGAAGCGCTCGGCCCAGGCCACCGCGGCGTCATAGACGCCGTCGGGCGCCACCATCTCGTCGATCAGGCCGAGCGCCAGCGCCTCCTTGGCGTCGACGAACCGCCCGGTGAAGACCAGATCCTTGGCCTTGCTCTCACCGGCGACGCGGGCCAGCCTGGCGGTGCCGCCCTGTGGCACCCGGCCGGCCAGGATCTCCGTCGCACCGAACTTCACGTTGTCGCCGGCCACCCGCCAGTCCGCCGCCAGCGCCAGGTTCAGCCCGCCGCCGAGCGCGTAGCCGGTGATGGCGGCGACAGTCGGCTTGGGGACGGCGGCCAATGCGTCGACGGCATCGCGACACACCCCCGCGGCGACCTCGGCTTCGGAGACGTTCAACGTGCTCAGCTCATGCATATCGTCTCCGGCGGAGAAGATCTCGTGGCCGCCGAACACGATGACGGCGTGGATGGTGTCGCGTCGACTGAGATCGCTTGCAGCAGAGGTGATCTCGCGATAAAGCTGACGGGTCAGGCCATTGCTGGGCGGTCGGGACAGCAGCAGCGTCGCGATACCGGGCTGGTCATCGCTGGTGTGGATGGAGACGAATTCGTTCATGACTTCTCGACGTAGCCCTCTGGTGCGCGACGGTTGCGCGCGGCGTTGTAGCGGTCGCTGTTGAAAAACTCGATCTCCCAGTTGCCGGTGTCTTTGTTGGCGGCCAGGTGCGGTTCAACGGCGACGATCTGACGTTGCACCGCAAGCACTTCGGCAACGGTGCGGCCGTTCAGCGAGTCCAACTGCGTCCACGTCGGCGGCAGCAGGAACGTCTCGCCGTCGGCGAATTCATCGAGCGCGGCCTGCGGCGTGGTCCAGAACGCGCGATCGGTTTCGGTGTTGTCCCCGTCGGCGCGCTGACCTTCCGGCAATGCCCCGACAAAGAAATAGGTGTCATAGCGGCGGGTGCGCTCCTCCTTCGGCGTCACCCAATTCGCCCACGGCCGCAAGAGATCCGCGCGCAACACCAGCTTCTCCCGTTGCAGGAACTCCCCGAACGACAGCGACCTGTCTTCGAGCGCCGCGCGCTGGTCACGGTAGATCGACGCGTCGCCGACGATGCCGTCCGGGTCGTCGGCAGGCCCGGCGAACAGCACACCGGACTCCTCGAACGTCTCGCGCGCGGCGGCGCACACGAGCGCCTCGGCGAGATCCGGTGCGACGCCGAACCGTTCGGCCCACCAGCCGGACTCAGGGCCGAACCAGGCGATGTCGGCGTTGCGGTCGCGGTCGTCGACCCCGCCGCCGGGGAACACCATCACGCCTGCCACGAATTCCATCGCGGAGTGCCGCCGCATCAGGAAGACTTCGATGCCCGAGCCCTGATCGCGCACCAGCATCACCGTCGCCGCCGGCCGCGGCACCAATGGATCGTCACTCATTTCTTCTCCTGTGCGCCGCCCTGCTTCGCGTGCGACGGGCGAAGTAGCGTCCGTCGACCACCTCGAGGGCGATGGACTGCCCAAACGCCTTCGACAGATTCTCCGACGTCAGCGTGTCCGTCAGCAGCCCGGAAGCGACGACCTTGCCCTCCGAAAGGATCATGCAGTGCGAGAACCCGCGCGGGATCTCCTCGACATGGTGGGTGACCAGTACCAGCGCCGGGGAGTCGGGATCGCCTGCCAGATCCTCGAGCCTCGCCAGCAGCTCCTCGCGCCCACCGAGGTCGAGGCCGGCGGCGGGCTCGTCGAGCAGCAGCAGCTCGGGGTCGGTCATCATCGACCGGGCGATCAGCACCCGCTTGCGCTCACCTTCGGACAGCGTGCCGTAGGTGCGGTCGGCCAGATGTTCGGCGCCCACGCTTTCGAGCATGTCGATCGCCTGGTTGTAGTCGACGTCTTCGTACGATTCGCGCCAGCGGCCCAACACCGCATAGCCGGCGGAGACGACGAGGTCGCGCACCAGCTCGCCGTCGGGCACCCGCTGCGACAATGCCGAGCTGCTCAGCCCGACCCGCGAGCGCAGTTCCGACATGTCGACGCGGCCAAGGCGCTCGCCCAGCACGTACGCCGTCCCAGACGACGGATGCTCCAGGGCCGCCGCGATCCGCAGCAGCGACGTCTTGCCTGCGCCGTTCGGCCCGATGACCACCCAGCGTTCGTCGAGCTCGACCGCCCAGGTGACAGGCCCGACCAGGGTCTGGCCACCACGCCGCATAGAAACTTTGGCGAAGTCGATCAGCAGGTCGGGGTCGGCTGCATCTGCTTCGGCGTCGGCCACCCGACCATCGTGCCGTACTCGACGGGTGTCGCTTACCCGAGGCCCCATCCTGCGGCGCCGTTGACGATGACGCGATCGGCCCGGCCTGCGGTGGCTGCCACCAATTCCGAGTTGGGTTGGTCGGTGGTCGCGACCCAGGCGCGGGCCTGCTGCGGCGACTTTCCGAACTCGATGTGACGCGCGACGAGGCGCTCCACTCGCGTGGTGTCTTCGCTCGCGACGAACCAGACGGCGTCCATGGCCCGGCGCGCCCGCTCCCACTGCGGATCGTCGAGCAGCAGATAGTTGCCCTCGGTGACGACCAGCCGTGCCGACGGCAGCACGACCAGCGCGGCGGCCAGCGGCTGTTCCAGCGTGCGGTCGAACCCCGGCACATACACCGGCGCGTCCATTTCGCGCCTCACCCGCTCGAGCAGATGTGCGTAGCCGGCCGCGTCGAACGTTTCGGGCGCGCCCTTGCGGGCCCGGGCGCCGATGCGGTCGAGCTGGGCGTCGGCCAAGTGGAAGCCGTCCATCGGGATGTGCGCGACCCAGTTGCCGCCCTTGGTGGCGCGGATGCGGTCGAGAAGCTCGTCGACGAGCGTCGACTTCCCGGCACCGGGGCTGCCCGCGATGCCGAGGATCGCGCGCGCCGAATCAGACGCCAGCGCGATCGCGTCGCGAGCCAGCAGATCCGCTATCGCCATCTGCTGAGTATTGCGCGCCCAAGTCGCTGGCCTCGGCGACGGAAGCCCAGCCGCTGACAGCGAGCACCCGCTTGGGCGTGATGCGCAGGAACATTTGCACCAGCGGGCCGATGCCGAACGCGTACAGCACGGTGCCGACGCCGACTGTCCCGCCGAGGAGCCAGCCGACGCCCAGCACGGTGGCTTCGATCGACGTGCGGACCAGGCGCACCGAAAGGCCAGTGCGCACAACCAATCCGGTCATCAGGCCGTCGCGCGGCCCCGGCCCCAGCGCGGCGCCGATGTAGAGAACCGTGCTGAATGCGTTGAGCACGACCGCACCGACCATCATCGCGATGCGTAGCGGAAGTGCCGTCGGCGTCGGCAGCAGCCACAGCCCCGCGTCGACGGTGATCGCGATGACGATGACGTTGGCGATCGTGCCGATGCCCGGCCGGTTTCGCAGCGGGATCCAGGCCAATAGCACCGCGACACCGACCACAGCGGAGGCGACACCGATGGTCATGCCGGTGTGCCGGGCGAGGCCTTGGTGGAAGACGTCCCACGGATCCAGGCCGAGCCCGGCCCGCACCATCACCGCCATCGAGAAGCCGTAACCGCACAGCCCAACCAGGAGAGCCAGGCCGCGCAGGGTGGCTTTACGCATGGTGGGGAAAGCGGATCCGGATCAGATCTAATTCCTGACGGATGCGTTCGGCGTCGCGGTCAACGAACTCGGCAGGCATGGTCTCCGCCGGTTGGAAAAGCCGAGCCAGCGGCCGGGCCACTTTGGATGTCCAATTCATGCTCATGACCCGATAATCCGACCGACTGGCTTGCTTCTCAATATCCAGTTAGCGCATACTGGCCTGCAATGTCGATTGAAATGGGAGCCAGAGCGCTCGATGAGGACCTACTGGCCCGCGAGCTCGGTAACTGGCGCACGTCCAGTCGCAGCGGTCCGGCCTATCTGGGGTTGGCCGACGGCATCCGGATGCTGATCGTCGACGGGCGACTGCCCGTCGGCGCGCGACTGCCCAGCGAGCGGGCGCTCGCCGATTCGCTGCGCGTCTCGCGCACGACTGTCACCGCCGCCTACACGCAGTTGCGTGAGGACGGTTACCTCAATGCGCGACGCGGCGCGCGCAGCACCACGGCGCTGCCCGTCTCCGGCAGCACGCCGGTCGCGGCACAAGCGGCGGCTACCGCAAGCCTGGCCGAGGCAACGTTGGCCGCGCCGGTTGGCCCGATGATGGACGCGTTCTCGGACGCGGCGCGCGACGTGATGCCATACCTGCACGACATCGGCGTCGAACTGGTCGGCGTCGCGCCGTTGCGTGAGGCGATCGCCGAAAGATATTGCGCGCGAGGCTTACCCACTGAGCCGGACGAGATCATGGTGACGACGGGTGCACTGCACGCGATCGGCTTGATCCTGGCCACCTACACCCAACCCGGCGATCGCGTCCTGGTCGAGCAGCCGACCTACCACGGCGCGTTGTCCGCTATCACCACCAGCGGAGCCCGACCTGTGCCCGTGGCCATGGTCGATGACGGCTGGGAACTCGACGCGATCGACGCGGCGGTCCGTCAACTTTCACCCAGCCTGGCCTACCTGGTCGTGGACAATCACAACCCGACCGGCATGACCCTTTCCGAGGCGGGCCGTCGGCGCCTCGGCACCATCATCGCCGAAACCCGCACTCGCACAATCATTGACGAGACGATCGCCGACATGTGGTTGGACCTGCCGGTGCCCGCGCCGATGGCGGCATTCATGTCGTCGCGTCGCGATCTGGTGTTGACCATCGGGTCGGTATCGAAGTCGTTCTGGGGCGGCCTGCGCATCGGCTGGATCCGCGCCGAGCGCAGCACACTGGCGACCATCGCCGCCGTCCGCCCTTCGATCGACATGGGCACTGCAATCGTCGAACAGCTTGCCGCGGCACGCGTGTTCGGCAAGGCCGACGAGCTCCTGGCCGAGCGCCGCGATATCCTCCGCCATCGCCGCGAGCTGCTGAGAAGGCTGCTGCGCGAACACCTTCCGGACTGGTCGGCCAGTGAAAGCCACGGCGGAATGTCACTGTGGGTTCGATTGCCCGCGCCAACCAGTTCGGCGTTGTCGGCAGCGGCGTCGCGGCTGGGGCTGATCATCCCGCCCGGACCGCGCTTTGGCGTCGACGGCACGCTGGAGCGGTTCATCCGGGTGCCGTACACGCTGCCCGACGAGCGGTTAGAAGAGGCGGTCGAGCTACTGGCACGCGCCTGGCACAGCGTCACGGGTACGGCGGCGCCCGAGCCGACTGCGTTGGTCGTCTAGCCCTTCTTGACGTCCTCCGGACGGATGAATCCGCCAGATTCCAAACCACATCCGGGTTGGAGCAGTAATTCCTCGCGGTTTCCTGCTGGTTCCTGCTTCGAAGACTTCCCGTAGCCTGCAGACTACGGGTCGTCTCCACAGGCTGACACCGCCAATAGCCCGGCGGCCAGTATATTCTTCGCAGCGTTGACATCCGCATGCTCAGCGGGATGCGAGCAGTAGGTGCACCGAAAAACCGCTTGGCTCTCACGGGATTTCGGATCCACGTGCCCACACGCCGAGCAGCGTAGCGATGTAAACACTGCCGGAACCTTAACCACCTGCGTTCCGGTATAGCGCGACGCAGACTTCAACGCCACCTCAAAGCGATACCACCCCTTGGACAGAATTGCTCGATTCAACCCTGACTTCGCCGACCCGCCGTTGGGCAAGTACTGGCCAGGCTTGGCCGAATCAACAACGGGTTGAGCGCGACGACTCATATTGCGTACGGCTAGGTTCTCCAGAACTACCAACGCGTTCTCCTGCGCCAAATGGTGTGCAGTCTGGACGCAGAAGTCTTGACGCCGCCGGCGCTCGCGCGACCGGACCTTGGCGAGGGCACGTCTTGTCTTGTTGCGGTTAGCCGAGCCCTTGCCGGCGCGGCACAATTTGCGCTGCAGTCGAACGACCCGTCGATGTTCGCCCGGTGTCATAAATTCCCGGGTATATAGGCCGCCGGCGCTAGTGGCCACCGCGACCACGACGCCGCGATCCACCCCCACCGCGGAGTCCGGCGAGGCATGCCTAGCTGGCGTCTCTTTCCCGTCGTCGACCAGAAACGACACAAACCAGGACTTCCCCTCTCGACTCAAAGTGGCAGAACGAATGAATTCACCATCCAGACACCGCGACGCGCGAAACGTCACCCACGCCAATTTGGGTAGCTTCACCCGAGACTTGCGTCGGTTCAGCTTCTCGATCTTCATAGACGCGCCTTCCGGGAACCGAAACGACGGTTTCCACCGGCGCGCCGTGCGCCACCGTACGTTGAACGTCCCCTACCTGTGACACGCCTTAGCGAGGTCCCGCAGCGTCTGCTGCAAACAATGCGACGGCACCTCGGTGAGCCATAACTGTTCCGTCTTCGCCTCAACCAACTCCCGAGCCTGCTGGTTGTAGCTGATCCATGTGCCCCGACGGCGATACTCGCGGCGCTGCTCCAACCCCGTATTTCATACGGCGCGACACGCATCGCCGGTCTGCTCCGCTAACCGCGCCTGGTCGTCAGTCAGCTCGACACGGAACCGCCTACCGGCCTTCATGCCCTGCAACCTAATGCCCACCACCGACAACAATGACACCCAACGGAGCGTCGGAAGCATCGGGACTCTGTCAGTCAACCCGCGCGGCAACTAGCCCTTCATCAGTTCGCCGACATGTGCGCTGACCGAATCCGCAAGGCCGACAAGGTCATAACCGCCTTCGAGCACTGCCACCAGCCGACCGTCGCAGTTCTTCTCGGCCGACTCCATCAGCGCGCGGGTCACCCACGCGAAATCATCGGCCGTCATTTGCAACGACCCGAGCGGATCGCGCTCATGCGCATCGAAGCCCGCGGAGACGATAATCAACTCGGGGTTGAACGCATCGAGCGCAGGCAGGATCCTGTCCTCGAAGGCTTCGCGCAGTTCGGCGCCACCATCGCCCGCGGCAAGCGGCGAGTTGAAGATGTTGCCCACCCCGGTTTCGCGGACTGCGCCAGTGCCGGGGAACAACGGCATCTGATGCGTTGAGGCGTAGAGCACGCTGGAGTCGGAGTAGAAGATCTCCTGGGTGCCGTTGCCGTGGTGCACGTCGAAGTCGACTATCGCCACCCGCTCCAGCCCGTGGTGGCGCTGTGCATGTCGAGCGCCGATGCTGATGTTGTTGAAGAGGCAAAACCCCATGGCCCGTTCGGTTTCCGCGTGGTGGCCCGGCGGGCGGCATGCGACGAACGCGTTCTGCACTTCGCCGCTGCACACCTTGTCGACGGCTTGCACCGTCGCCCCGACACCGCGCAGCACGACTTCCCATGTCGACGGCTCCATCATGGTGTCGCCGCCGTCGAGGTAGACGTAGCCGGCATCCGGGCGGACGGATTCCAGGCCATCGACGTAGCGGTTGCTGTGCACGTAGCGCGCCGTGTCGAGATCGGCGAGCTCGGCCTCCTCGCGCATCAGCGGATCGAACTCGGGCCGCCCGAGCACCGACTCCACCACCCGGTAGCGGTCCGGCCGCTCCGGATGACCGTGTGCGGTCTGATGATTGGCGAAGCACGAATGGTGCAGAAGCAGGGTGGCCATGGAAATTCCCTCGTCGAATACTGTATGCAAAGCCTAGCGCATGTCGACAACCGACCGCAGGTTTTAGTCGTCTTCAGGGATCTCGACCCGGCGCACCACCCCGTCGCGCGAGTCGGCGGCCTCGATCTCACCGCGCGTGATTCCGAGCAGGAACAGCACCGTGTCCAGGTACGGGTGGCTCAGCGATGCGTCGGCAACTTCGCGCAGCGCGGGCTTGGCGTTGAACGCCACCCCCAGCCCCGCGGCGGACAGCATGTCGATGTCGTTGGCACCGTCACCGACGGCCACCGTCTGTTCCATCGGCACCCCGGCCTGAGCCGCAAAGTCCCTCAGCGCCTTGGCTTTTCCGGCGCGGTCGATCACTGGGCCGATCACCCGGCCGGTCAACTTTCCGTCGACGATCTCGAGTTCGTTCGCGGCGACGAAGTCCATCTTCAGCTCGTGTGCGAGCGGGTCGATGACCTGACGAAAGCCGCCGGACACGATGCCGCAGTGGTAGCCCAGTCGGCGCAACGTGCGCAGCGTGGTGCGCGCGCCTGGCGTCAGTTCGATCTGTTCGCCGACATCGTCGAGCACCTCGGCGGGCAGGCCCTCCAGCGTCGCGACCCTGCGGTGCAACGACTCCGCGAAGTCCAGTTCGCCGCGCATCGCCGCTTCGGTGACCGCGGCGACGGCGGCCTCCGCCCCTGCGCGCGCGGCCAGCATCTCGATGACCTCACCCTGGATCAGCGTCGAATCGACGTCAAAGACGATGAGCCGCTTGGCCCGTCTCGACAGGCTGTAGTCCTCGAGCGCGATGTCGACGCCCTCATCGACGGCCACCCGCGCCATCGTGGCCTGCAGCCGTTCGTACACACCGTTCTGCGGCACCGACACCCGCAACTCCAAACCTGTTACGGGGTAGTCGGAGACGCCGCGGATGAAGTCGATGTTGACACCGAGCGCGGCCAGTTCGCGGGCCACCACGCCGAACGACTCGGCCGTGATCGGCCTGCCCAGCACGACGATGGTATGGGTCGACGGCTCACGCATCACCGGCAACGAGTCGCTGCGCTCGATCGTCACGTCGAGCAGGCCGATGCCGTGGATGGCGTCCTCCACCTCGCGGCGGAGCTCAGCACCGCCTGCCACGTCTTGCGGGCCGACCACCAGGACGCCCAACGTCAGACGGCCGCGGATGACGACCTGTTCGACGTTGAGGAGTTCGACCTTGTGCCGCGACAGCACCTCGAACAACGCCGAGGTGACACCCGGTTGATCGTGTCCGGTGACGGTGATCAGCACCGACACCTTTGACGTATTCATTTCTGGGTCAAACCCCCGCAGCGCCGCCCTACGGTCAGGTGCGGACGTGCTCGTCGTCGAGCCGCGTCACGTCACCGTCGTCGGGCCCGTGCGCTCGGCCGACGTGGGCCTCGGCACGCATCCGATCCACCATGTGCGGATAGTGCAGCTCGAATGCCGGCCGCTCCGAACGGATTCGGGGCAGCTCGGTGAAGTTGTGCCGCGGCGGCGGGCAGCTGGTGGCCCACTCCAGCGAGTTGCCGTAGCCCCACGGGTCGTCGACCATGACCGGCTCGCCGTAGCGCCAGCTCTTGAACACGTTCCACACGAACGGAATGGTCGACACACCGAGGATGAACGCGCCGATGGTCGACACGACGTTCAGCGTGGTGAAGCCGTCGGTCGGCAGGTAGTCCGCGTATCGGCGCGGCATGCCCTCGTCACCCAGCCAGTGCTGCACCAGGAACGTGGTGTGGAAGCCGATGAACGTCAGCCAGAAGTGCAGCTTGCCCAGTCGCTCGTCGAGCAGCCGGCCCGTCATCTTCGGGAACCAGAAGTAGATGCCCGCATAGGTGGCGAACACGATGGTGCCGAACAGCACGTAATGGAAGTGCGCCACAACGAAATACGAGTCGGTGACGTGGAAGTCGATCGGCGGGCTGGCCAGCAGCACGCCGGACAGGCCACCGAGCAGGAACGTGACGAGGAAGCCCACCGAGAACAGCATCGGTGTTTCAAACGTCAACTGGCCCTTCCACATCGTGCCGATCCAGTTGAAGAACTTGATGCCCGTCGGGACCGCGATGAGGAACGTCATGAAGGAGAAGAACGGCAGCAGCACGGCGCCGGTGGCGTACATGTGGTGCGCCCACACCGCGATCGACAGCGCGGCGATCGACAGGGTGGCGTAGATGAGCGTGGTGTAGCCGAAGATCGGCTTGCGGCTGAACACCGGGAAGATCTCGGTGACGATGCCGAAGAACGGCAACGCGATGATGTACACCTCGGGGTGGCCGAAGAACCAGAACAGGTGCTGCCACAACAACACACCGCCGTTGGCGGGGTCGTAGATG
>Ga0070671_100001511_pt1 | contig 17430 bp, 19 predicted proteins | sample KBSS73metaG_FD_65341 | JGI IMG/M metagenome (GOLD analysis project Ga0070671, IMG submission 65341) | Switchgrass rhizosphere microbial communities from Kellogg Biological Station, Michigan, USA - KBS S7-3 metaG | ecosystem: Host-associated > Plants > Roots > Rhizosphere > Soil ...
CCTCGACGTCGTGGCCGAGCTCGACGCCGCCTTCGCCGTCCGACCCCTCGCCGAGTGGCGGCCGCGGCTCGACGAGGCGCGCATCCCGTGGGGACCGTTCCAGACCGTCGACGAGCTGCTCGACGACCCGCAGGTGGTGGCCAACGGCTACCTCGGCACCGTCGAGCGCGAGGACGGCCCATCGTTCCGCCTGCCCACCGGTGTGGTGCAGTTCGACGAGCAGCCCGCCGCACTGCACGCGGCGCCCGACCTCGGCGAGCACACCGACGAGATCCTGCTGTCGCTCGGCTACTCGTGGGACGAGGTCGTCGAGCTCAAGCTGCAGGGGGCGGTCCTTTGACGGTGCGCGTCACCGTCGATCGCGTGCGGTGCCAGGGATCGGGCTCGTGCCTGTTCCACGCGCCGGCCACCTTCGATCAGGACGACGAGACCAAGGTCGTGCTGCTCGTCACGCGCGACGGCGACGACGCCATCCGGGCCGCCGCCAACGCCTGTCCATCCGGCGCCATCACCATCGAGGAGGATTGATGCGCCTACCGAACAAGTCCGTCGTCATCACCGGAGCGGGGTCCGGCGTCGGCCGCGCGTCCGCGGTGCGCTTCGCCGCCGAAGGGGCCAAGGTCGTCGTCGCCGACGTGCGCGACGACTGGGCGGCCGAGACCGTCCGGTTGATCACCGAGGCCGGCGGTGTCGCGCTCGCGCAGAAGTGCGACGTCACCGCCGAACCCGACGTCGAAGGCGCCATCACCGCCGCCGTCGACGCGTTCGGCCGGCTCGACATCATGTTCAACAACGCGGGGGTGACGGGCGTGAAGCCGGGCCAGGGCTTCGACGACTACACCGCGGCCGACTTCGAACGGCTGGTCGACATCAACTTCCGCGGCGTCTTCTACGGCTGCAAGCACGCGGTGCGGCAGTTCAAGGCGCAAGGCGACGGCGGGGTCATCGTCAACACCGGCTCGATCGCCGGCATGGTCGGCTTCGGCAGCGTGGTGTACGGCGCGACGAAGGGCGCCGTGAACCAGATCACCAAGGGTGTGGCGATGGAGTACGCCGCCGCCGGCATCCGGTGCAACGCCATCGCGCCGGGCACCATGCCGCTGACGAACTTCATCATGGCCGACCCCGACAAGCCGTTCGCCCCGCCGCCGGAGGAGTACCTGCAGTTCGCGGCGAGCTTCCAGCCCAATGGCCGCTTCGTGACGGCGGAGGACTGCGCGGCCGCCGCCCTGTTCCTCGCGTCCGACGAGGCCGAGAACATCACGGGTGTGCTCCTGCCCGTCGACGGCGGCTACGTCGCCCGCTAGTGACTCGACCCGTGTCCGACCACGTCCCGCCCGACCTCGACCCGGAGCCGAGATCATGACGTCGCCCCTCCTCCTCGACCGTGATCGGCTGCGCGAGCTGTTCGACCTGCAAGGCGCGGTGTACGCGACCCGGGGCGGCGGCTTCGACGAGGACCCGTACCCCGCGTTCCACCGCCTGCGCGAGACCGGCCCCGTGCACGAAGGCGTCGTCGGGCCGTTGGTCGGGTTCCACGACGAGGGCTTCTTCCAAGGCCTGCCGTACCCCGACCGCCCGCACTTCAGCGCGTTCGACCACGCGAACTGCGAGGCGGCGCTGCGCGACCCGGTCACGTTCTCGTCGTCGCCGCATCCGATCGGGGCCGAGGAGCGCATCGAGGAGAAGACGATGCTGCAGATGGACGGCGACCGGCACCGCCGGTACCGCGCCCTCGTGCAGCCGTCGTTCGTGCCGAAGAAGGCGCAGTGGTGGATCCACAACTGGATCGCCGAGACGACCGAGGCGCTGATCACGGCGATGGAGCCCAACGGCCGGGCCGATCTCAGCTACGAGCTCTGTGCCCCGATCCCGCTGCTGACGATCTGCGGCAGCTTCGGCGTCACCGTGCCCGACGCCCTCGACATCCGCGCCGCCGTCACGACCGACGGGCTGGGCCTCGGGCGGTTCGTCGAGCTCGTCGCGCCACTCATCGCGGCACGCCGGGCCGAGCCGACCGACGACCTGATCACCGTGCTCGCCCAGGCGGAGCTCACCGACGAGGACGGGACCCACCGCCTCAGCGACGACGAGATCCTGGGCTTCGCGTTCCTTCTCCTGGCCGCCGGGTCGGGCACCACGTGGAAGCAGATGGGCATCACGCTGCTCGCCCTCCTGCAGCATCCCGAGTGGCTCGACCGCGTCCGCCAGGAACCGGCGCTCATGCGCAGCGTGATCGAGGAGTCGCTGCGCTGGATGCCGACCGACCCGATGTTCTCGCGCTTCGTCGCCACGGACACGACGCTCGGCGGCGTCGACATCCCGGCCGGCGCCGTCCTGCACCTCACCTTCGCGGCGGCGAACCGCGACCCGGCGCGCTGGGACCGCCCCGACGAGTTCGATCCGGGGCGGCCGATGCTGCCGCACCTCGGCTTCGGGGGCGGCCCGCACCTCTGCCTCGGGATGCACGTGGCGCGCGCCGAGATGGCGACGGCGATCACGGCCGCGCTCGAACGGCTGCCGAACCTTCGACTCGACCCCGACGCCGCGCCGGCGCGCATCACCGGCATGTACGAGCGGGGCCCGACGGCGGTGCCGGTGGTGTGGGGATGACGTTCAACCCGGCACCTCTCGACGCCGCCGAGGTCCTCTCGCCCGACTGGCTCACCATCGCGCTCGGCCGGCCCGTGAGCACCGTCACCGAGGTGTGGCGCCAGGAGAACGTGGCCACCAAGATCCGCTTCACGGCCGACGACGAGGCGCTGTGCGTGAAGGGCTACTTCGGCCCGTCGAGCGCGGCGTTCATCGCGACCGGCAGCCGGGAGGCGCGCTTCTACTCCGAGCTGGCCCCGATGTTGCCGTTGCAGACCCCGGCGTGCGTGTACACGGGCATCGACCCCGAGACCAAGCACGGCGTGGTGATCATGCGCGACCTCGTGCCCGAGGGCACGACGTTCCTCACCGCGCTCAGCCCGTACTCCTCGGACCAGGTGGCCGCCACGCTCGAGCAGCTGGCCGCCATGCACGCCGCCACGTGGGACAGTGCGCCGCTCCAGTCGTTGCCGTGGGTCGCGCCGCTCTTCGAGAGCTACGCCAACGTGCTGCCCGACGAGGAGCTGGCCGCACTGGTGAACGGCCCGCGCAAGGAAGGGATCCCCGAGGAGGTCCGCCAACCGAAGCGGATCAAGGGCGCCCTCGGCGCGCTGGCCCGCCGCTACGCCGGCCAGCCGTCGTGCCTCGTGCACGCCGATGCCCACGCCGGCAACCTCTACGAGAGCGCCGATGGCCGGCCCGGCCTCATCGACTGGGCGACGTACCAGCTCGTGCACTGGTCGTTCGACGTCGCCTACCACGTCGGCGCCGTCCTCGAGCCAGAGCAGCGGGCCGCGTCCGAGCGCGACCTGCTGGCGCACTACCTCGACCACCGCGCCGCGCTCGGTGTGCCGGCACCGCCGTTCGACGACGCATGGGCCGACTTCCGCGCCGCGCTCGCCTACGGCTACTTCATGTGGGCGATCACGCGCCGGGTCGAGGAACGGGTGATGCTCACGTTCAACCGCCGGCTCGGCACCGCCGTCACCGACCACGACAGCTACGCGCTGCTGGGGGTCTGACCCGAGATCAGCCCTCGACGCGAGGCGCAGTAGGTTCGGCTCGTTCGGCAAGTGAGCGAGGTGCGACGTGAACGTGTTGGAAGGGTTGCGCGTCGTCGAGGGGTCGGCGTTCGTGGCCGCGCCACTCGGCGGGATGACCCTGGCGCAGCTCGGTGCTGACGTCATCCGCTTCGACGCCATCGGCGGCGGCATCGACTTCCATCGGTGGCCGTGCGCCGACGACGGCACCAGCTTGTTCTGGGCCGGCATGAACAAGGGCAAGCGCTCGCTCGCCGTCGACGTGCGCCGGCCCGAGGGCCAGGAGCTCGTGACCGCGCTCATCACGGCGCCCGGTCCCGACCGCGGCATCTTCCTGTCGAACTTCCCGGCCCAGGGCTGGCTGGCCGACGAGCGCCTCCGGGCCCAGCGCGAGGACCTCATCTACGTCAACATCATCGGCAACCCCGATGGCAGCACGGCCGTCGACTACACGGTCAACCCGTCGTCGGGCTTCGCGTACGCCACCGGACCGGCCGGCGGCGCCCTCCCCACCAACCACGTCCTGCCGGCCTGGGACATCGCGACCGGCATGACGGCGGCCACCGGCCTCCTCGCCGCCGAGCGCCATCGCTCGCGGACCGGCGTGGGCCAGCACGTGAGCCTGTCGCTGGCGGACGTCGCCTTCGCCATGGTGGCCAACCTCGGCTACCTGGCGCAGGTGCAGGTGCTGCACCAGGATCGCCCGCCGATCGGCAACGACATGTACGGGGCGTTCGGACGCGACTTCCCCACGCTCGACGGTCGGCGCGTCATGGTCGTCGCCATCAGCTTGAAGCAGTGGCGATCGCTCGTGGCCGCCACCCAGATCGGCGAGCACCTGCCCGCCATCGAGAAGGCGCTCGGGGTCGACCTCACGATGGAGGGCGACCGTTTCGTCGCCCGCGACGCGCTGGCGGCGTTCATCGCCCCGTGGGTCGCCACCCGCACCCTCGCCGAGATCGCCGAGGTGTTCGACGCCAACGACGTGTGCTGGGGCCCGTACCAGACGTTCCGCCAGCTGCTCGAGGAGGACTGGCGGGCGTCGCCGGCCAACCCGATGTTCGCCGACGTCGAGCAGCCCGGCATCGGGAGGGTGCGCGCCGCGGGATCGCCGCTGTCGTTCGGGGCGCTCGCCCGCATGACCCCGACGCCGGCCCCGCAGCTGGGCGAGCACACCGTCGAGATCCTGGCCCACGACCTCGGGCTGTCGACGGTCGAGATCGGGCGCCTGCACGACGACGGCATCGTCGCCTCGCCGGCCCGATGACCGAGCTCACGCCCCACGACGTCGCCGTGGCCCCCGAGGCGACCGCCGACATCTCGGTGGAGCACGCGGCGCGCATCGCCGCCGTGCTCGACGCCGACCTCGAGCTCGGCGACGGCAGCGCGCTGCCGCTGCTCTGGCACTTCGCGTTCTTCGCCCCCGCGGTGCCCACCGCTGCGCTCGGACACGACGGCCATCCCCGCATGGCGCCGGGCGGTCCGACCGCCGACCTGCCGCGGCGCATGTGGGCGGGCGGGCGCATCGAGGCCCACGAGCCGCTCCTCGTCGGCCGGCCGGCCACCCGGCGCTCGCGGGTGGTGCAGGCCGAGCGGAAGTCGGGGCGGTCGGGCGACCTCCTCGTGGTCACCATCGAGCACGAGGTCGAGCAGGGTGGGCGGATCGTGCTCACCGAGGAGCAGGACCTCGTCTACCGCGCCGCCGGCGCGACCGTCGAGGCGCCCGTCGGCGACCACCGGCCGGACGTGCCCGACGGCGGCTGGTGCGACCCCATGACGCGGGATGCGGTGGTGCTGTTCCGCTTCTCGGCCATCACGTTCAACGGCCACCGCATCCACTACGACCTGCCCTACGCCACCGCCGAGGAGGGCTATCCGGGTCTGGTGGTGCACGGACCGCTGACGGCCGTCTCGTTGGCTGAGTCGGCGCGTCGGCGGGGCGTGGTCGGCCGGCGCTTCGAGTTCCGGGCGACGGCCCCGCTGTTCGCCGCCCTGCCGTTCACCCTCCTCGGCCGCCCCGAGGGCGACGCCGTCGCGCTCGAGGCGGTGCGCAACGACGGCGCCGTCGCCATGACCGCCCGGCTGTCGTGACCCCGGCGACGTACCTCTACGTCCCCGGCGACCGGCCCGAGCGCTTCGCCAAGGCGGTGGCCAGCGGCGCGGGCGCGGTGATCCTCGACCTCGAGGACGCGGTGTCGGTCGGCGCCAAGGCCGAGGCCCGAGCGGCGGTGGTCGAGCACCTCGGCACCCCGGCCGACGGCGTCGAGCAGTGGGTGCGGGTGAACGCCGGATCGTTGGGGTCGGAGGACCTCGACGCGATCCGGGGCCGGCCGGGGCTCCACGGCGTCTTCGCGCCGAAGGCGACCGCCGCGTCGCTGGCCGCGTTCGTCGACCTGCCGGTGTGCGCGCTCGTCGAGAGCGCCGGCGCGATGCTCGACCTCCCGGGCATCGTCGCCCACGACGCGGTCGTCATCCTCGCCATGGGCGAGGTCGACCTCACCGCCGATCTCGGTGTCGTGCCGTCAGCCGACGAGCGCGAGCTCTGGCCGTTCCGCATGCAGGTGGTGGCCGCGTCGGTCGCCGGGGGCAAGCGCCCGCCGATCGGGCCGGTGCACACCGCGGTCCGCGACCTCGATGGGTTGCGGGAGCACACCGCCGGTCTGCGGCGGGCCGGCTTCGAGGCCCGCCAGGCGATCCACCCCGACCAGGTGGCGGTGATCAACGACGTGATGACGCCCACCGCCGAAGAGGTCGACGAGGCCCACGCCGTGCTCGCCCTCCTCGCGGCTGCCGGCGGGGGCGTGTGCGTCGACGCCACCGGTCGCATGGTCGACGAGGCCGTCCTGCGTCGAGCCCGCCGCACCCTCGAGCGCGTCGGACCCTGATCGCCGACCCGGCGCCGGTGCTCGCGCACCGACGCCGAGCCCGCAGTTCAGATCGCGGGGTGCGGCGCCAACGCCGAGGGCATGCGCACCTCGCCCGCTTCGGGGTGACGCACCAGCACGCCGCCGGCGCAGGCGACGAACAGGAAGAACGCCGCGGCCGGGACGAACGACGCGATGCCCATGGGCGACCAGGCGCCCTTGGTGAAGAACAGCGTGAGCGGTGCGAGGGCGTTCACCACCGCTGCGACCCCTCCCAGGATCGGCATCCACACCGGAAACGCCGCGCTGCGCCGCATCAGCACCGCGGCGGTACCGGCGAACACCGCCGTCGGGATGCCGACGAAGGTGAACACCACCGTCGTGGCGTCGAAGATCACCCGGGCGAGCGTCGGATCGATCGCCGTCGCTGACCGGTAGACGACACCCGCCGAGACCGCGCAAGCGGTCAGGATCATCGCTACGGCAACCAGCGCGCTGCCCGACATCACCGCCGACAGCTCACCCGTGTCCGCTTCGGTGCGACGGAGCACGTTGCGCAGGGTTGCGAGGAACAACAGGAACAACAGCACGCCGCCGCCGACGAGCGCCGCCTGGGCGAGCAGCTGGCTCCGGTTGTCGATCATGAACTGCCGGATCTCCTGGGCGCTGTCCTCGGGCGTGAGCGTGCCCGGAAGGAACAAGGCGACCACGATCATCCCCATCCCGATGATCCCTGCGGCACCCCCCAACTGCTCCCATCTCTTGTGATCCATGGGACCCCCTTCGGCCGCGAGTGCCGGCCGGAATCAGCCGGCACCATGATCGTCACCCTGTGCCGGTCGCGACACAAGGGTTCCGTCAGTTGCGGAACCGGCGCGCCCATCCGGCGCGGCCCTCCTCTAGAGGTTTCCGGACGGCCGCTCGCCGATGATGGTGGCCCGCTCCATCACCCGCCGCTGCGGCCAGTAGTCGGAGACGGCGTAGTGCTGGGTGGCCCGGTTGTCCCAGAAGGCGACGCTGCCCGCGCTCCAGCGGAAGCGGCACTGGTACTCGGGCACGAGGGCCTGCTCGCACAGCAGCGCGAGGAGCGCATCGCTCTCCTCGGGATCGAGCCCGACGATGTGGCTCGTGAAGACGCTGTTCACGTACAGGGTGCGCCGCCCCGTCTCGGGATGGACCCGCACGACGGGGTGCTCGACCGCGGGGTGCTGCGCTTGCATCTCGGCGAGGCGCTCGGCGCTGAGGCTCCGACCGAAGCTCTGCGTGAAGTCATGGACCGCGGTGAGGCCGTCGATGCGGTCCTTGACGTCGTCGGGCAGCCCGTCGTAGGCGGCACCCATGTCGGCCCACAACGTGTCGCCACCGACCGACGGCACTTCGAGGGCGCGCAGGACCGATGCCATCGACGGGACCTCGCGCCAGCTGACGTCGCTGTGCCAGATGTTCTCGTACCCCTTGGCGTCGGCACCCTTCTCGAAGCGCACGATCTCCGGCACGTCGCCCTCGGACAGGAAGGGATGCACCTCGAGGTCACCCCAGAGGCGAGCGAACCGGCAGTGGTCCTCGACCGTGATCGCCTGCCCACGGAAGAAGAGCACCTTCCACTCGAGGAACGCCCGACGCAGCTCGGCGAGGAGCGGCCCGTCCACGTCGGCCGCCAGGTCGACGCCGCCGATCTCGGCGCCGATGAGCGGCGTCAGCGGGGTGACGGTGAAGCGGTCGTACGGGCGCTCGTCCCCGGTGTCCGGCCCTCGGCGCAGCACCCGGGGCCCGGCGTGGATGTCCAGCATGCTCGCTCCTCAGCTATCGTCCTAGGACGCTAGTTTGGCGATAGCGTCCCAGGACGTCAAGGGAGAGCGATGACCGACGGTCCACTGGCCATCGACCGAGACCTGATCGCCCACCGCCTGCCGGGCCGGGCGCCCGACGCCGGGCTCGTGCACCTGACGATGATGCGGCTCGGCCGGCTCGTCGAACGCGACCTCCAGCAGCTGCTGCGCCCCGACGGGATCGAGCGGTCGGAGCACTCGGTGATGACCACCCTCTGGTTCGCCGGGCCACCGCACCAGCTCTCCCCCACCCGGCTGAGCGAGATCGTCGTCCAGACCACGAGCGGGATGACCAAGACGCTGCGCCGCCTCGAGCAGCACGGCCTGGTCGAACGCGTCGCCAACCCGGCCGACGCCCGGTCGCAGCTGATCGCGCTGACCGACAAGGGGCACGACGTCGTCGAGCGCCACCTGCACGAGCTCGTGGCCCGCTGGGAGGACCGCCTCGACACCTACACCCGCCGGGAGCGCGAGCAACTGATCACCACGCTCGGTCGGTTGCTCGAGGTGGTCGACGCGCGGCCCGATGGAGGGCATTGACCGGCTCGGGGGCCAGGAGTATCACCGAGAAGAGCGCCGACGGCGCACGGAGAGGGGCGAGCGATGATCGGGGAGACGCTCGGAGACGTGCTCGGCCAGACGATCGGGACGCGGGTCCTGCCGGACGAAGGCAACGGGCCGCGCATGGAGATCACGGACCAGGGCTCGGGGGTGATCTGCGGTGTCCACGTGAACCAGACCGTCACGTACATCGGGACGTTGCGGCCGAACGGGACGATCGCCGGGGAAGGTAGCGGCATGGTGATGACCGCGAACGGTGGGAGCGGCACGTTCCGGGGAGTCGGTGTCGGGAAGTTCGTGCGCCCCGGCGTGACGAGCTGGCGGGGATCGCTGTTCTACGAGACCCAGGGCGACGAGCTCGCCCGGCTGAACGGGATCGCCGTGCTCTTCGAGTACGAGATCGACGAGAGCGGCAAGTCGGAGGGCCACCTCTTCGAGTGGCGCTGACCCACGGACCTCGTCGGTCGTGCTCCTGCCGGCGACTGAAGCGCAGGCGCGAGTCAGTCGCCGTTGCGGGAGGCGTCCGAGCCGGCCTGGTCGATCTCGGCGAGGGTGCCGTCGAGATCGGCGAGCGTGCGGTCGAGGTCGCCGATGGCGCTGTCGATGCTCGCCGCCGCGGCCGCGGGCGCAGCCGGTGCGGGGGCCTCGACGCGCACCGCAGTGGTCGGTGTCGTGACGACGGACGCCGGCTGGGCGGTGGGGCGACCGTTCGGGCCGCACGCCGCCAGCATCACGACGGTCAGCGCCGCGGTGGCGACCGCCACTCGGGCGCTCATGCCGCCGCCGTCGTGGTCGTCGTCGCCGCACGCTGGTCGCGCAGGTCGTCGGCGATCGCCTTCGCGTCACGGCGGGCGGCGTGCAGGTCGCCGGCGACCGCCTTCACAGCGGTGCGGGCCGGGACGAGCACGTCGTGGTTCGCGTCGTAGTCGGCCGGCGTGTAGCCCAGCACGGTGTCGCTGACCTTGTCGTCCTGCTGGGCGGCATCGGCGACCTTGGCCTTCAGGTCATCGAAGGCCTGCTGAGCGCCCGTCACGTCCTTGCCCTGCGCCTTGGCCTTGTCGATGGCGCTCTGGAGCGTGGGCTCGAGCGCCTCCAGCTTCGTGACCGCCGACGTCTCGGCATCGGACGCGATCACCAGCTTCTCCTGCGGGGCGCGCAGGGCGAAGATGCGGTAGTCGACCACGATCGACTGGCAGTCCTGCTTCAGCACCGCCGGGTCGTCGTCCTGGTCGATCTTGGCCCGGAGGTCGGTGAGGCCGGCCCGCGCGTGGCTGTTGATGTCGGTCATCGCCTGGCGGTGACCGTCGGTCAGGTTCTTCGCGATCGCCACGCGGCCATCGAGCTTGGTGAGCTCGACGAGACGGACATCGATCTTCGACTCGCATCGGTGCCGCACCGCGGTCAGATCACGAGTCGTGGCGGTCGTCGACGTCGTCGCCGCACCGGCGGTGGCGGCTGCGAACGGAACAGCGGCGACGACGACAACCACGCCGGCGGCGACGAGGCGCTTCCACATCAGAGAACTCCTTGGATCGGGGACCTTCCACCCCGATCAACGTCGACCGCCCGCCTCGGCTTACACCGTCAGCCCGGCTGGGGCACGATGCGGATGTAGGGCTTCGGGGACTTCCAGTCGCCGAAGATCTCCTTGGCCTCGTCGTTGGACACCGACCCGGCGATGATCACGTCCTCGCCCTGCTTCCAGTTCACGGGCGTCGCCACCCGGTGCGCGGCGGTGAGCTGCAGCGAATCGATCACGCGAAGCACCTCGTCGAAGTTGCGCCCCGTGGTCATCGGGTAGACGAGGATGAGCTTGACCTTCTTGTCCGGCCCGATCACGAAGACGTTGCGGACCGTCTGGTTGTCGGCTGCCGTGCGGGCCTTCGCCTCACCCGAGGTGTCGGCGGGCAGCATCCCGTAGAGCTTCGACACGGCGAAGTCGGCGTCGCCGATGATCGGGTAGTTGGGCCGCGCACCCTGGGTCTCCTCGATGTCGTCGGCCCATGCCTCGTGGTCCTTGGTGGCGTCCACGGACAGGCCGATCACCTTGACGTTGCGGCGCTCGAACTCCGGCTGGAGCTTCGCCATGTAGCCGAGCTCGGTGGTGCACACGGGGGTGAAGTCCTTCGGGTGCGAGAACAGCACCGCCCACGAATCGCCGATCCAGTCGTGGAACGAGATCCTGCCTTGGGTGGTGTCTGCCTCGAAGTCCGGCGCCAGTTGGTTGATGACCAAGCCCATGTTCGATTCCTTTCGTTGGTGTGGTGGTTGGACGTGCGATGAGGGGTCAGGCGCCGCGAGGTCTGAGGTGCCGCAGTTGGTCGGCTCGTCTGCGAGGTGGGGACCGGCCTTCGAGGTCGGCGACGAACATCTCCACCGCCCGACGGACATGGCGGAGCCATCGATCCCCGCGGGGATCGTGGAACACCTGCTGATGGGTGAAACCGGCGACCAGGGCGGTGAAGATGTCGGAGCTCGCAACATCCGTGACGCCGACGTCCATGAGTCGTTGCCAGCCGATCTCGAGGAAACCCAGCGTCACCTCGCGTGCCTCTGGTGACGGTCGGAAGCCCGGGATGGTGCGCTGGAACAGCAGCTGGTGCCGGACGGTGTCCTCCGACGAGAAGCGAACGCACAGCTCGACGAACTCGACGAGCGCCTCGCGGGGATCGTCGGCGGGCGGGTGCTGCGCCATCAGCTCGAGGAGCTGGCGGTACCCGTCGATGAACATGGCGTCGTAGAGCGCGAGCTTCGAATCGAAGTAGGCGTACAACGAGGGCTGCCGGAGATCGACGCGCTCGGCAAGATCACGCAACGAGATGACCGCCAGTCCATCGCGGCGGGCCAGCTCCCACGCCTCGGCGACGATGGCCGCACACTTGGCCTCGTGCCGAAGGCGGCGCCGATCGGGCGGCGGGTCCGCAACGACCTCGTCTGACGAATCTCTATCACTCATAGAAGAACTATCAGTGATAGTTCCACGCCGATCGGCGCGGCGTCAACGGCCCACCGGCCGCGCCGTACTTGGCGCGGATCTGGCCCGTGCGGTGGGTGAGTGCCAACAAATGGCTTCGGGTCGGGCCATTGCGTCACCGACGCGCCGGCGCGAGGCTCCAGTTTGTTCGGTTCGTCCGAGTTGGAGGGGCACATGTCGTACGCGTTCATCGCCCAGGTCTCGTTCGAAGAGGGCACGGATCCGGCCTTCGCCCAGAAGATGCTCGAAACGGAAGTCGTTCCGCTGGTGCAGTCGCAGGCCGGCTTTCTCAAGGGGATCTGGGCCCGCAACGTCGATGGCAAGACCGGCATCGGCACGGCGGTCTTCGACACGAAGGCCAACGCCGAAGCGGCTGGCCAGAACATCCGAGTACAACCCCGACCGGCCGAGGCCCCCCAGATCGTCAGCGCCGGCGTGTACGAGATCGTGGCCGAGGCGTGATGCAGTAACGATTGGCGCCGGCAGCGGGAGCGCCTCTCAGCGGAGGTGTCCTCCGGATGACGTCGGTCGTCAGCGCGCGACGAGTTGGACGTAGAGGTTCCAGCCGATCACGGCCAGTGTCACGAGGCCAACGACGACGAGCACCCGGCGGTTGGCCTGCCGGTTCCGACGGAGGGCGGCGGCCTCCCTTGCTTCGTGCTCCTCCTCGGAGCTCACCCGGGCCGCCCCGTGGCGCAACGCAACTCGTCGTCTCCGGCCAGTTCCGCTCCGCGAACTCTCGCCCTTTGCTTGGCCCTCACCGTCGAATCTTGCCCGAAGTGCGGCGGGCGCCGGTGCGGCCTGCGTCCCGCCGCGCTCAGAATCGGTGCGCCGCTCCGTCTGCATGGACATGAAGCTCACCGTTCAGACGTTCCTGACCCTCGACGGCGTCATGCAGGCCCCCGGGGGCCCTGAGGAAGATCCCAGCGACGCCTTCATCCACGGCGGCTGGCAGGCCCCGTTCGCCGACCCGGCCGTCGGCGAGTTCGTCACCGAGCTCAACCGCCACGCCAGCGCGTTCCTGCTCGGTCGCCGGACGTTCGACATCTTCCGCGGCCACTGGCCCGATCAGACCGACCCCGCCGACCCCATCGCCACGGCGATCAACTCGCTGCCGAAGTACGTCGTGTCCAGCTCGCTCAGCGAGGCCGACGCCACGTGGCGCGGCGAGCATCCCGACACCGCTCGCCTCGTGACCGGCGCGGTCGTCGCGGCGGTGCGGGCGCTGAAGGACGAACCCGGCGACGAGCTGCAGATCTGGGGAAGCGGCCAGTTGCTCCAGACGCTGTTGCAGCACGAGCTCGTCGATCGCTTCCGCCTGATGACGTTTCCGCTGGTGCTCGGCTCTGGTCGCCGCTTGTTCAACGACGGCATCCTCCCGGCGACGATGCGCCCTGTCGACCTCACCGTCACCGATCTCGGCATCGTCCTCGGCACCTACGAGCCAGCCGGTCCCGTTCGCCACGGTGAGATGTAGCCGTCAGCCAGACGACATGCGGACGACCCTGCCCGGAGCGGTGACCACCAGCTCGCCTGGCGGACCGGACGCGACACCGATGGCGTCGATGGCGATCCGGCGGACCGACGCGCCATCGAGCACCGCGACGGCGTGGGCGCCGCGGAGCGCGACCGCGACGCGCCCGTCAGGGAGCACGGCGATCGCCGAGGGGTCGGCCCCGCGCTCGAACGTCGCATATGGCGTCGGCGCGCCACCGGCGACGACCCGCTCGAGCGTCGCCCCGCCCGGGTTCGCCGGGGTGACGTCGGTGGGCACGGCGACGAGGACGCTCCCGTCGGAGGCGACGGCGAGCGCGGCCGGCCCGCCACCGGCGGCGTAGGCGAGCGACGACGACCACACCGCGGGCTGCCCGGCGTGGATGCGCCACACCGTCGCCTGCGCGGCGTCGGCGACGTAGATGTCCTGCCCGGCCACGGCGACCGCGCCGGGCCGCGGGCGATGGTCCTCGAGGCCCGGTTCGCACGCGGGCGCGGCGGGCGCGAGCACGCACGACGGGAGGTCCGGGATCGTCGCCACGATCGTGCGATGGCCGGTGCCGAGGTCGATGCGCTCGACCCGGTCGGCATCCGTGGCGACGAGCGTCGCGCCGTCCAGGGCGAGGCCGGCCGCCGACCCGGGCAGGTCACGGACCCGACTGCCCGTGTCGTCGAGCACCGCGATCCGGTCGCCGTCGGCGACGAAGACCGCGCCGTCCTGGGCGGCCGCGACCGCGACCCCGGCGCCGGCGACGGCGGTCGTGAGCGGGAGCGCGGGACCTGCGGCGCCGGCCGGTGCCGACGTGTCGACCGGAGCGGTCACGAGGACCGTCGGGGGCGTCGCGGGCATGGCCTCCGCCGGCGAAGGTACGGGGGCGGCGGGACGCGCCGTGATCGCCGGGCGTGCCGCGCGCACCACCGGCGTGGATGCGACGAGCGTGCGGTGGTGCACGACGGGCGGGATGCCGACGACCGCGAGCACGACCGCCACGACGAACCCCACGGCGAGGGACCACACCTGTCCCTCCGTCGCGTCGAGCCGGCGAGCGATGGCGGTCACGGCACCACACCGCTGCGGGCGATGGCACGCTCGTCGGTGCCCAGGTAGGCGGCGACCACGGCCGGGTCGTCGCGCACGGCGGCCGGCGGTCCCTCGGCGATGCAGCGCCCGGCGGCCAGGCAGTACAGCCGGTCCGACACCGACAGCACCAGAGGCATGTCGTGTTCGATCACGACGATGGTGGCGCCGAGCTCGTCGCGCACGCGCAGCAGCAGCGGCCCGAGCTGCTCCGTCTCCCGCTGCGCCACACCGGCGGTCGGCTCGTCGAGGAGCACGAGACGCGGCTGCTGCGCGAGGAGGCACGTCAGCTCGAGGATGCGGCGCGTGCCCGTGGAGAGCTCGGCAACACAGGTGTCGGCGTAGCGACCGAGGCCGAGCAGATCGACGTAGGACTCCGCCTCGCCACGGCGGCGCCGTTCGAGACGCACCGATGGCGGCAGCGCGAGCAGCGACGGCACCAGCTCGGCCCGCTCGTGGGCCTCGAGCGCGACCATCACCGTCTCCCGCACGGTGAGGTCGCCGAACATGCGGGCGTCCTGGAAGACGCGACCCACGCCGCGGCGCGCCCGCTCGTGGGGCAGCTCGTGGGTCACGTCGACACCCGCGATGCGCACGCTCCCGCGCCGCGGCCGCACGAAGCCCGACACGACGTTGAGCAGCGTCGACTTCCCGGCGCCGTTCGAGCCGATGAGGCCCACCACCTCGCCGACACCGGCATGGATCGACACGTCGTCGACCGCGACGCGACCACCGAAGTGCACGGTGACCTCGCGCACCTCGAGCACCGGTCCTTCCACGGGTGGGGCCACCGGGCGACGGACCACGGCCGCGGGGCTCGGCGTCGCCACCTCGCGCGCGGGGAGGAGGTCGCGCAGCCGGTGCACCAGCTGGATGAGCCCGCCCGGCGCGTAGAGGAGGAGGACGAGCAGGCCGATGCCCGATGTCGCGAGCGCCACCGTCTGGTTGTTGTCGAAGAGGGCGGGCAGCCCGATCACGTAGGCGGCGCCGAGCAACGCCCCGCCCACCGAGCCGAGCCCGCCGATGATCACCATGCCGACGACCTGCAACGACAGGTCGGGACCGAACGCGTCGGGACCGAACTGCACGCGCAGCCCGGCGAGCAGCGCGCCGGCGAGCGCGGCGAGCCCACCGGCGAGCCCGAACGCGGCGAGCTTGGCGACCGTCGGCGACAAGGTGAAGCTGGCGGCGGCGGCCTCGTTGTCGCGGACAGCGAGGATCGCCCGGCCGACGCCCGTGTTGCGAAGGTGCACGACGAGGAGCACGCAGGCGACGAGGACGGCCAGGCAGAGGAAGTAGTAGGCGCGCTGCGAGTGGAAGTCGACGCCGAGCCACCTGCCGCGCGGCACTGTCACCACGGCGTTGTCGCCGGTGAAGAAGTGCCGGGTGAGCAGCCACTCCCGCGCCGCGACGGCGAAGCCCAAGGTGGTGACGGCGAGCGCGAGGCCGCGGACGCGCAGGGCCGGGAACCCGATGAGCAGCGCGGCGCCCACACCGCCGACGATCGAGTACGCGACCGCGACCCCGAACGGCATGCCGCGGGCAACGAGCGCGGCGGTGAGCATGGATCCGAGACCGATGAACGCACCGTGGCCGAGCGACAGCTGACCGGCCCACCCGATCAGCACGGTGAGCGACAGGGCGACGATCCCGAACAGCAACACCCGCGAGAGAAGGAACAGCTGCGACGACCGGTGGAACACGAGCGGGGCGACGACCGCAGCCGCCAGCGCGACGATTCCCGCCACCTGGTTGGGTCGTTGTCGCGCCCGCGCCGGGCGCACGCGCGTGGCGAGCGCCCATGAGCCCTCGCCGTCGGCGGCCACGCGTCGGGCGCGCGTGAGGACGAGGACGAGCACGACGACGAGGAGCACCATGTCGACGGCGCCGGGATCGCTCACGTTGGCGAACATGACGGCTTCGAGCACACCGACGGCGATGCCACCGACCAGGGCGAGCGGCAGCGACACCAGGCCCCCCACCAGCGCGGCCGCCAGCGCCCGCAACAGCAAGCTGGGTCCGAGCGCGAGCGTCGGGACGCCGACGATCGTGCCGCGCAACGGGTTCACGAGAACGGCGGTGAGCGTCGCCAGCGAACCAGCGAGCACCCACACGAGCGTGGAGACGCGCCGGGTGGAGATGCCGACGAGCTCGGCGCGCTCGGCGTTGCCGGCGACGGCCCGGATGGCCACGCCCCACGGCGTGCGCTCGAGGAACAACGAGAGCGCGGCGACGACGATGGGCACGAGCAGCAAGACGAGGAAGTGCTCGCTGCGCAGGAGCACGGAGCCGACGCGCAGGGTCTGGTGCAACGGCGACGGGTACCGGGCGGTGTGGTGGATCCCCGGCAGCAGGAGCTGGGCGACGAGCAACAGCTGGGCGACGCCGATGGTGGCGACGAGCAGCACCAGACGCGGCGCGCGGAAGAGCCGCCGGACGACGACGAGGTCGACGACGGCGCCGAGCGCTCCACCGAGGACGAGCACGGCCAGCAGCGCGACCCAGAAGTTCCAGTGCTCGTCGAGCACGAGCTTCGCGAGCACCGCGGCGCCGAACGCGCCGAGCTCACCGTGCGCGAAGTTGATGACCTTCGTGGCGCGGTAGACGAGGACGAGCCCCGCGGCGAGCATGGCGTAGGTCAGGCCCGCCAGCACGCCGAGGACGAGCGTCTCGGCGGAGACGCTCACGACCGCGCTCCGCCGAGAAACACGGCGCGGACGAGATCGTCATGCGCGAGGAGGTCGGCCGCCGGTCCCTCGAAGCGCACCTCGCCCTTCTCCATGAAGACGGCGCGGTGAGCGATCGACAGCGCCACGTTCACCGACTGCTCGACCAGCACGATCGTGACCCCGCGGTCGCGCAGGGCCTCGACGACCTCCAGCAGCTGCTGCACGACGATCGGCGCCAGCCCCAGCGAGAGCTCGTCGACGAGGAGCAGCTTCGGGTCGAGGACGAGGGCGCTGGCGAGGCCGAGCATCTGCTGCTCGCCCCCGGAGAG
>Ga0070671_100001514_pt1 | contig 17420 bp, 17 predicted proteins | sample KBSS73metaG_FD_65341 | JGI IMG/M metagenome (GOLD analysis project Ga0070671, IMG submission 65341) | Switchgrass rhizosphere microbial communities from Kellogg Biological Station, Michigan, USA - KBS S7-3 metaG | ecosystem: Host-associated > Plants > Roots > Rhizosphere > Soil ...
GTGATCCCGTAAGTATCTAATCCCTGTAATTGTCTAACCCCCGCAATTGTCCAATCAGTCTTCTTGTTGTGTCGTGAAATCTTGTCGCTAAGTATTTTTAACCTCACTCAGATCTATCCACACGCGCGTATCACTAGGTCGCGAATGATATGATGATCGACTAAGAAGAGAGGGAGAACGAAATGATAACTGTCGCTAATCGGATCTACGTGGCCAAGGAATATGCTGACGCGTTCGAACAACGCTTTCGTGAACGCGCTGGACTCGTAGATCAAATGCCAGGGTTCGTTTCAAACCAGGTACTGCGCCCGGTCAACGAAGGTGATCCGTATGTCGTCTTTACGATTTGGAATAGCCGTCAGGATTTTCTCAACTGGGTCCGATCAGATGCGTTTACGAAAGGTCATGCGCAATCTGGAACGCTGCCGAAGGAAGCGTTTGTTAAGTCGAATGTACTAGAGATGCATGAAGTGGTCCAAGACTCTGGTCGCCCTGAGTTAGCGGCGGAGCCACATGGTGGTCCGTTTAAGATGCATTAGATCTTTGGGCAGTTAGTGGTTCTTGGTCAGTAGTCCGTGGTTGAACCCTTGGTTCCACGAAAAGGAAGGGGGCACCGATTCAACAGTCGGCGCCCATCGCTTTTTAGAAAGAAATCGTAGTAGCAGGCCAAACCTTCAGCGAGACGAAAGAACTCGCTTACTGATCAAATCGAAAGTATTAAGAGCCGCTTACTGAATTACCAGAGGAATCTCTGACGCGACCTGGAGGTCCATTGCTGCATATAGCCGTCGATCAATTTGGAAGAACAGCGCCGCTTTTTTTCCGGGCAGCACTTTTTGAATTTGTGGAACCCATTTTTGACGGGTCTGAGCCACCGCCACCTGTTCATCACTCCACTTCTTGATCATGGTATTGGCTTGATCGTCGGTTAGAGTTTTTTGATTCGTTGCGTAGTCTTTGATGACTTGATAGAACACATCATAGTGCTTTGACATATCTAACGCGTACTGATCGTACACAGGCCAAAACCGCGTGGCTTCATCAGGCGTAAGCGGAAGATTTGCAGCCAGGATTTTCTTCTTCTCTGAGCGCAGGTCGCGCCTAAGCAGGTCGATGTCTGCCTGCACCTGAACTCCCGTTGGGGTTTCTGTAGCCTGGGCAAATGCGATCACGCTGCTCGCCCCCGCCGTCAAAGCCGCGACCATTAAAGAAAAAATTATCCGTCTCATTGTGAAGCTCCTTCCCAGTAGTAGGCGCAAAGCCAGCAGCATTGCGACCTGCGCGAACGTACAGGGAATCATGCTCGAACAAAACTGTAAGAATTGACAGGTTCGCGACTTAAAAGAAAAAACGCCGTCGTTCGAAAGCAGCGCAAATCCAAAGCTCCGCGCGTTCATATTCCTTCATCTGAGGGGCTGGTTAATTGTGCTTTGTACGACCGCTTCCAATAGGAATCGAGAAATTTGGGCGCTGGTAGCCAAAACCGTACTTTTTCCAGAGTGAAACTCATAGTAAGGTGTGTTAGTTTTTAACTGTGCCCAGTCACGCAGCAGGAGAGTCAACGGCGGCAAACAAACGTTGCTCGAACTGAAGCTTAACTGACAACAAATACACAATTGTAGCGTCCGGTGGTGGACTTCGGGTTACCAGTGTGTTGATTGCCGGTAAATGAGCATGACTCCTGAAAGATTTCAACTCATCTCAGAGATCTACCATCAAGCACTGCGCTGTAATCCAGAGAACCGTGATGCCTTTCTGAATCAACAGTGCGCTCGAGATCCAGACTTGCGCGAACAGGTTGAGTCGCTTCTATCAGGCGGTAAGGGGGCGGAGGCTCAATTGCTCTCGATGGCCATGAATGAAGCCGTCCGTAGGCTAAGTGAAGAGACGCCACGCCAGCTCGTGAGTTTACCCAAACAGACGACTCGGCCGCTCGTTGACTTAAGTGGCGAGAGGTCTCACTCGCTTGTAGGCCAGACGCTGGATCATTATCAAATTCTATCGTTCGTTGGAGCCGGAGGGATGGGTGAAGTATACCGGGCTCGCGATATCAAACTCGGTCGCGAGGTTGCGATCAAACTCCTCCTTAGAAGTTTTTCTTCAGCTAACGAGGAGCTGCGTTTTGAGCGGGAAGCGCGCGCGGCTTCCGCTCTTAACCATCCGAATATTCTCACCATCCATGAAATCGAAGAGGTAGACGATCACCGGTTCATGGTCTGCGAATTCATTGAAGGCGAAACCCTTCGTCAACGTCTTGCAAAAGGTCGTCTGCCCATTAGCCAGGCTGTCGATGTTGCTATTCAGATCGCAAGCGCACTTTCAGCTGCGCATTCTGCTGGAATCGTGCACCGCGATATCAAGGCAGAAAACGTAATGCTGAGGCGCGACGGTCTTGTAAAGGTTTTGGATTTTGGTTTGGCCAAACTCAACGAAGCGAGCATCACACCTGGAACCCACGACCAATCCACGGTTGAGTACTTCCAAACCCATTCAGGTGTTGTCCTAGGTACATCATCCTACATGTCCCCTGAGCAAGCTCGCGGTCTTTTGGTGGATTCTCGCAGCGATATCTGGAGTTTGGGTGTTGTGTTCTACGAAATGGTCGCAGGTTCTCTACCTTTCAAAGGAGCGACTCAGAGCGATGTGCTCGTTTCAGTCCTTTCAGGAGAACCTGAAAAATTGATTAGTGAAGAAGCGTCTCGTACGAAACTCAAGCAAGTCATTGATAAGGCGCTCAAAAAGAACAGGGATGAGCGTTATCAGACTGCAGGGGAATTTGCCAATGATCTTCGACAGTTACAGATAGACCTGGAACGTAAAGGCAATAAGACAAAAGGTCACGGCCAGGGATTTCCAAGTATGTTGAATTTCGGCCGCGGCGCGATGTATGCGCTGTTGGTAGGAGTGATTGTTGTCTTAGGCATCGCGGCTTACAACCTGGTAGGACGAAGCCCCGCAGTTTCGCGGCCTCCGGCGCTTAAAATTTCTCCGTTCACTACTTTCAAGGGCAGGGAACAACAACCGACTTTTTCTCCCGATGGCAATCAAATCGCTTTCGCATGGACCGGCGACAAAGGCAACAATTTCGATATCTATATCAAACTCGTTAATTCGGACGGACGACCCTTACAGTTAACCTCCGATCCGGCCGACGATATTTATCCGGCCTGGTCGCCGGATGGGCAGCAAATCGCCTTTGTGCGACACGTTGGACCAGACATAAGCATCTTCACGGTTCCCGTCCTGGGAGGTCCCGAACGCAAATTATATTCGGGTACGTCCGCATTCTTTTCTCTTTACGAATTCGGCAATGCTCTCTCCTGGTCGCCAGACGGAAAATATCTTGCCTTTTCTGGTCAGCCTAATCGTCCACAGCCTAATAGAATTTTTCTTCTCTCGCTTGAAACTCTTGAGGCGCGTGAGTTGACCAATCCTCCGGAAGGATTCCTGGGTGATTCGACTCCTTCAATCTCGCCCGATGGAAAACTTCTGGCGTTTGTTCGGGGAGCCTCGAGTCGAGACGTCGAGGTTTATGTGATGCCGGTGTCTGGAGGTGAACCTAAGCGGCTCACTTTTGATAATCGCAGCGGTAGAAGTCTGGCATGGACGGCCGACAGTCAGTCGATCGTATTCTCATCGTGGTTTTTAGGAGGTCTAAGGCTGTGGAAGGTGCCAGCTTCTGGTGGTACGCCGACGCAGTTGGATGTTGGTGGAGAGTTCGCCTCGACCCTGGCTATTTCACGCCAGGGCGATCGCCTTGCTTATTCTCAAGAGCTGCGAGATACAAATATTTGGCGCATTGATCTCCGCGGCGCGCCTGGCAAGCCAACTGCGCCGATCGAACTGATCTCATCAACGCGACAGGACTATAGTCCTCAGTACTCTTCAAATGGTAAGAAAATTGTCTTCACTTCAGGGCGAACGGGTAACAACGAGATCTGGATATGTGATTCAGATGGAAGTAATCCGGCGCCATTAACTTCGGTACGCGGCTCGGACGTAGGTTCACCTAAATGGTCTCCTGACGATCGCCAAGTGGCGTTCGATTCTTTGGAGCCAGGGCATCGCGATATTTATGTAATAAAGGTGGACGGAGGAAAGGCACGTCGCCTAACTGGAGACAAGTCCGATAATGTGAGACCAAGTTGGTCACGCGATGGACGCTGGATATATTTCGGATCGAATCGTACTGGAGATTGGCAACTCTGGAAGGCTCCTGCGGAAGGAGGTCAGCCAGTACAGGTGACTAAACAAGGTGGACGCGAAGGCGTCGAGTCTCTTGATGGAAAGTTTGTGTACTACTCAAAAGGTTTCGGTGTCAGCGGAATTTGGAAAGTACCGACCGAGGGAGGGGAAGAGACGTTCGTACTCGACGGCGTCTTTCAAGGATTTTGGTCCTTGCTCGACAAGGGCATCTATTTCGTTGATCCTAACGCCATGCCTCATGCTGCGATTGAATTCTTCGACTTCGCAACCGGCCGTACAAGGAAAATTGGAGAAATCGATAAGGAACTCCAGCTAGTGTATCCGAGTGTGGCCGTCTCTCCTGATGGGCAATCACTGCTTTACGTTCAGACTGACAGTTTTGAAAGTGACATTATGTTAGTCGAAGGTTTTCATTGACGACGTTAAGCCGATTTCTCGATCACGTATCATAAAAATTCCCACCTGTCAGCGATATTTGCGTCCATGCAGTTCGCACCTTTCTTTTGGGGCTCAGGTCTGTTCGCACTGCCCTAAGTGCTCCCGATCACCTTCACATCTCATGGCCCAGAGGGCTTTCGTCCTCCATAGCTAACAAAATCCTATTTCGTTCACCAGCTAAGCTGCGCAGAGCCCTTTATTTAGCTGAGACTGTCAGTTTTGACAGGTTCGCATTGCTGTAGAACGAATAGGCTATTTAGCCGCAGGACGACATTCGGCGAAGACTGCTTAGAAGGAACAAGAAATTGAGCTCTAAATGAACCGTCGACGCGATTCGTGCCCGACTGAACCTTAATAAAAGAAAGAGGTATCCATGTCCAATAAAGAGAACGAGAAGTTTAAAGAAGAACTTCGTTCGACAGATAAAACAGGTCGAGTTCTTCGTGAGGATCCGCTCGCCGATACAAGGGAGCTTATCTCGGGCGAAATTCCCGCTGGGGTGGACCGCCGCGACTTCTTGATCCGTACCGCAGTCGTCGGTGCTGCCGCAATCATGACCGGCAACATCGTCTCCGCCAGCGAAAGAGTTGAAAAGGCCGTCGCATCGATACCGGCGAAGTCGACGCGGATATCGCCCCGGTTCTCTGATGATTTGAATGTAGTGAAGCAGTCAAAGGGACCGATTGTGACCACGGTGGATGAGTTCTACAAAGTAGGTCCAGGCCCTTCGAGTTCGCACACGATTGGACCGATGCGCATCACCTACGATTTCTATCAGCGGGCTACTAAACTTCCCGCCGATCAACTCGCCAAAGCGACGAAACTTCAGGTCAACCTGTTCGGCAGTCTCAGCGCCACCGGTAAGGGACACGGCACAGAGCGCGCCGCTCTGGCAGGATTGATTGGAAAAGAACCAGCCACCGTTGATCCATTGTTTCTTGATGGCTTGCGCGATAAGCCCGACCAATCGTTCGACGTAAAGCTAGGCAGTAAGACAATCCCGGTGACATTGAAGGACATTATCTACGATGCGACCAAGGGCGACTTTCCGCACCAGAACACGATGACTGTCAAGCTCCTGGGCGGAAGCGATGTGCTCCTAGAGCAGGAGTATTACTCGGTGGGCGGCGGATTCATCGAGTGGAAGGGTTATACACCTCCGAAGAAAAACGCGCCGAAGTATCCGTTTGAGACGATGAAGCAACTTCGTGCGCACGCCGATGGCAACAAGATGTCAATCGGCCAGATCATGTTGGCCAACGAAATGTCGATAATGAATAGGACCGAGGCCGACGTGAACGCGATTCTCGACAAAGTCATCAACGCTATGAACGCGACTGTTAAGTCAGGACTGAAGGTGTCCGAGGATGATGTGTTGCCGGGCCCGATTAAGCTTCACAGCAAAGCAGCCGCTGTTTACAAACGCACAATGGACGAGACTAATTTAGCAGACCGCGGTATTGGAATGCTTTCAGCATGCGCTATCGCCGCCTCTGAAGAAAATGCCCGTGGTCACCTTGTGATCACTGCTCCAACAGGGGGTTCTGCCGGTGTAATGCCATCGCTCGTCTACGGTTTAACCGAGGCTCGCAAAATTCCGATCGAAAAGATCCGCGAAGGGATGCTCGCCGCTGCAGCTGTTGGCTATCTCTGCAAGCACCATGCAACTTTGGCCGCTGCCGAGGGAGGTTGCCAGGCTGAGATTGGCGTTGCGTCGTCAATGGCTGCCGCATTGGTCGCGACCGCGCACAACGCAGAGTCGAAAGTAGTCGAGAACGCTGCAGAATCGGCATTGGAACATCACCTCGGTTTGACATGCGATCCAGTCGCGGGGTTCGTGCAGGTTCCGTGCATCGAGCGTTGTGCATTCGGCGCAGTAAAGGCGTGGACTGCATATGCGATCGCTAGTAATGAGATCGCAAACAACCACCGGGTCGGATTCGATGAAACAGTTCAAGCCCTGGCTCAGACCGCTAAAGACATGAACAGCAAGTACAAGGAAACGAGCGAGGCTGGTCTCGCCCTGTCCGTGGTGCTCTGCTGATTCGAGATTGCTCAACGGCAGTCACGGCAGTGATGACACGAAGGCTAGATGTACTCAACTCTTGCGATCATGTTGTTAGCTCTCCTTGTTGGCGGCCTGGATCTGGTACTGACAAGAAAATCATCTCGCCGCCGGGCACCAAGCCCGGCGGCAATTACAGTCAAGGAATCCTGGCCGACGGCACACTTTACCTTTCGGGACAAGGCGGCGAGGACTCAACTGGCGAGATCCCTGGCGATTTTGAGTCCGAAGTGAGGCAGAGTCTGGACAATATCGGCACAGTTTTGAAGACTGCCGGTATGACTTCGGCCGATGTTGTGAGTGTGCAGGTGTACCTTACGGACGCGGCCAAGTTCCAGCGTATGAATGCAGTCTACAGGGATTACTTCAAAGAGCCTCGACCAACTCGCACCACTGTCGTATTCGCTGCACTCGTTGGAACCGGCAACATTGAAATCATCGTGACGGCCCGGAAATAGCTGCGCTTCGACTGCGGTCAAACAAGAAATCCCCTTACCTTTCTAACTATTTTAAGCCCGACGCCCGGAGGGAAGGTTACTCGTGTCAATGGACCATACATTCATTAAATTCTCAGTTGCACTGTCTTTCTCAATGTTCCTCTTGCCAAGCTCTGCATTTGGGCAGGTTCTGCCAACTCAGCCCAACCCTCAGCGGACGAAAGTCGCTGCCACACAGGTTTCCCGACTAGGAAATGCAGAAGTCGTTGCTTCGGATTCCAAGCTTGCCAAGCCTGAAAGCACACCTGCCACCACCGACCTTGCAGCAAAAGACGTGAAGGACGAACTCGACGCCGTGAAAGCTGACAACGTCGCTGTGCGAGAACTACTCCGCAAGATGGAGGAGCAGTAGAAGTTATTGATGGACCAGGTAGACCGGCTAAAGCGTCGCCTTGATGGATCTGCGACTGCGCTTTCGCCTTTGAAACCTCTTGGTCAGCCTGATGGTCAGCGCAGCCAGACGAACACGGACGTGCAGGCAACCAATGCACCGAGTGCTTCCGAGCAGCCCGTACCCGTTTCCGTGAAACAGGTGAAGGATGACGATCGTCCTCGTTACAGAGATGGAATTGTTATCTGGGAGACCGGTGAAGACGCGAAGATTCCTTTCCTATTGAAGTTCAACAACAACACTCAGTTCCGATATCTCAATACAGTTTCTTCCGACCCAACTTACACCGACCATCTGGGTGTCGTCCGCGAAGTGCACAAACGCAATGACCTCACTATAAATCGATCGATGTTCATCTTGGGTGGCTACGTGTTCGATAAGAGGCTGCGGTATAGCATGACGGTATGGACGTCCGCCGGAGCCGCATCCATCGTCGTAGCCGGCAACATTGGCTGGCAATTCAACAAGAAACTTACGCTCACCGGAGGCTACACGGGTGTTCCAGGCAGCCGATCACTTGTTAACACGTTTCCATTTTTTACAGATACCGATAGAAGCATGGCGGATAACTTCTTTCGACCTGGCTTCACCCAAGGAATTTGGGCGAACGGCGAACTCGGTCACGGAGTGAACTATCTGGCGTTTGTCGGCAACGGTCTCAATACTTTGAATATCTCGGCGAACAAGATCGACCCGCACCTGCTCGTTTCCGGCAGCGTCTGGTGGGAACCGCTGGGTGACTACGGCGAACCCGGCAAATCACGCAACATGTACGACGATTATTTCGCCTCAAAAAAAACTCGAATTCGAATTGGTACCGCGTTTACAACGTCCCGTGAGGACCGTTTTTCGAATTTAGAACAATCGAATCCTGATAACACATCTCTTTACAATTCCGACGGAGTGCTTACTTTCTCGACCGGAGCATTTGCGCCGGGTGTGACTCTCCAGAAAGCAAAGTACAGAATGTGGGCCATCGACGGCGGTCTCAAATGGAACGGGCTTGCGGTCAACGGCCAATACTTCTTTCGTTGGCTAAATCATTTCGAAGCCGACGGACCGCTGCCTCTGGCATCAACATTCGACCACGGCTTTGAGTTGTCAGTCGGTCATTTTGTGGTTCCTAAAAAGTTGATGTTGTATGGCCGCGGGTCGAGAGTTGTCGGACAGTTTAATAATCCGTGGGAGTACGCTGGTGGCGTCAAATGGTATTTTCTTCCGACCGAACGTTTATGGCTGAACGCAGAACTGATGAGGGTTAACCACTCTCCTTATGGCGGAGCGTTTACTCCGTATACCGTAGGCATGAACGGTTGGGTTCCGATGGTACAAACGATTATTGCTTTTTGAGGTTCGTCAGTCGGTGAATTTGTAGAATCCAAAAACTATTCCAAGTTAGTTTTACCTGATCGGCAGGGAAATCACTTCGAACCTGGAATTGCATGAAGGTTGGAAGCGCAAGGATCGGCGTCGTCACTTACTGTCTTTGAATTCGCTTCGAAGTGTTCGGTCAGCGGCATAGACGATGTCGTGGATTCGCCAACCGGCCGCGTCCTTCATCACGATGAAAGTGATTGTCTTCTTCTCACCAAAATTCTGAAACGTCGCATCGACCAACTCGTTGGCCGCTTCGTGACGTGATTTGTTAATGACAAAGTTCTTGATCTCCATGTCCTGCGCGTCATAGAGCGGATCGCCATCGATCACGCCAACCTCGCCCTTAGATGTAACTGCGTCGTGCCAAATCAGATCGGCGAGGTCTTTCTCAAAATACTTATAGACAAGAGCTCGGCTGCGAGTTTGGAAGAATGGACCGCGTTTTTGTTTTTGGACGCGATAAAGATCAGCTACGAGAGCCTCCGGAGTAGTGAAGCCTTTCGATGTGGTTTGCGCCTTACTTGCCCAACCACTCGTGGCAAAGAGACATGCGAGCAGCGCTGGTATGAGTTTGAATGAATTTGGTTTCATATTTTTACCACTATGTCTTAGGTCGACAAACCTGGAAGAAAAGCCATTAATAAAACTCTTTCGAATTCAAAAACGGTAGTTGGTGGATTGTTCAGGTCCAGCCTTGGTTTCACGAAGATAGTAGAGCTTCGATCTCCTAAACCCTTAGAACAAAAATTGCAGTTTCGTCATCGACCAGTAAAGCCGACCTTGAACACTCAACCAACTGCCGTTGGTAGGATCAGAATCTCCATCAGCAAAACTCAGGGTGATTGCTCCGTTGAGTTTAGCCAATCTGCAAGGACAGTATCCACTTTGAGGCTGCGCTTGGGAACATGAAATAGCAGCCAGGAGAAGATTTCAAGTGTTTATTTGAAGAAGCATGGTCCTATTGGGCCGCTTTTTGCGCGTTACTCTTAGACGATGCAAACGCGGAAGATTGGTCCAACTCTGGAGAAACCATGTTCAGGCAACTCAACAGTTTGATGATAATCGCAGTCCTGGTCTCAACAACTTCGTTGGCCCAACAGCCGAGAAACGGCTCCACAATCCTGGCAGCAGGGAATCCGAACCTTACGCAAAGAATGGTTGATCGGATCGAGAGCGTATATGAGTTTCTGCTGGAGATTAGATTGTCAAATGCACAACGTGAACAGTTTCAGCAGGGAGTTGTTAGTTATTGGACCAGGAACGACGGCGAAGGAATGCAGAGCATTCTAAGTAACCTGAAATATGCTGACCTTTCGACAGAAGATTTGCGGACATTTCGCGACACAAACCAGGCGACTATCGTTGAAAATATGCGAAGAGATACCGATAGCCCCGAAGAGGTTGTATTGGTTCAGGCGTATGACGCAACGCATCCCGATCGTCGGAAGACGACGAGTGCAAAAAACTTCAATGATCTTGTGGGAACGTGGTCCAGAAGCGATGCCTTATTGGCAAGCCGAGATTCCTATAGCGGAACGGTGACTGGGGTCTCTTTTACTGACAGCGGTACGATTGAAGTTAGCGCCAATGGAACTTTCAAATCTGTGAAGCAGCACACGCATTGCGCGTCGGCCTGTTGTCGATTGGACGGTGAGGAGGACTTCGGTTCACTCACAGTTGAAGGTTCGATGCTGGTGTTTCAAATAAAGGGGGGTAGTAAGTTGGTCCAGGATGATTGCAGCGGCAGTAAGAGCGCACGAGCTCTGATTGCACCACATCGCGAAAGCTACAGATGGTCTATCAGGCCCAACCCAAACACGAACGCGACCATGCTCTGTTGGAACACCGACGCTGACAACGCTGTATGTTACGAAAAGCAGTAATCACATGGCGAAATTCAGAGGCGATTTTCGGCGGGAGTACCGCCCCGCGGTAGCGGGCGGGCGCTTCCAAGTTCTTAGACGTTCAGGGAGCCACGGAACGACCTACCTGCATAGTACGACTCCGCTCCGTTGTGGTAGAGAAAAACATGGTTATAGCGACGATCACAAAAGAAGGCACCGCCGAGTTTTCTAATCTCCGAAGGTGTTTGCACCCAGCTCGACGTCTTCGTGTCGAACTCTCCAAGTTTCTGCAACTCTCGATACTGCTCTTCAGTTAAAAGCTCGATACCCATCGCGGCTGCCATATTCGTAGCGGAATCCTTTGGTTTATTTTCTTTCCTTGACTGAAGCGCTTCACGATCGTAACAAACGCTCCTGCGGCCTTTAGGACTTTCCTCTGAACAATCATAAAAGATGAATTCACCGGTCTTCTTATCGTAACCAACAATATCCGGTTCGCCGCCGGTTCTTTCCATTTCACTTAAGGACCACAGTTTTTCAGAATTGCCTTCGAGCTTTGCTTGTACTTTCGACCAGTCAAGACCTTTATGACGGTTCATGTTTTTCTCAAAACGGTCTTTCAATGCGCTGAGTAGTTCTTCACGTTGTTTTGCTTTCAGATCTTTTGCTCTTTGCATGTTGTCTTTCCTTCTCTCCGTCTTGTGTCATTTTCCTTAGCTCACCCGACCGTATGAGCCTACTCACATTGGATAGAGTGGCAATCGTCAATCCACCTTTTGCCAAGTGGTTTTCAATACGCATGTGGGTTTAGTGTCGGGTTGCATACCAATCCAACACTCGTAACGCGCGCAGCGTGGTCCATCGACTCGGACGACCCTCGCTTTCGTCCATCTCGACTGGCATCTCGCCGCGATGTCGAATCTCAAGCGACCACCTTCCATCGTTGTTCCGTTTGGCTGCGACCAGGTCGATTGCTTCGGTCACGCGCTCGTCAGGCACAACGCCTGCGCGCCTTAGGTAATCGAGTCCACGTAGCACATCGAAGTGCCACCACGTCGGGAAAGCGAAGCTGGTCCATGCGGTGCCACTCTTTCGATCGCGCTCGATCACTTCGCCGGTCGAGCGTCGGCGCAACAAACGGCGCTCGAGGAGGTACTCCTGCCCGCGTAGACGAGCCGCCGTCACTGTCGGATTACTCCCGAAGTTCTGTTCATGCTCGAGTAAGGCCTCGAGCACGCAAATCGTAGTGTTGAACGAAGAACGAGTCGAGCCGTTGATGGCCTCGCAATTCCAACCGCCATCTGGCAGTTGCTCAGCGACCAGGCGGTTGATGATCCCGGTGACGTCCTGGCCAAAATACGCACCTACCGCAGCCACCTGTCCATTGATACAGGGCTCCTCTTCACCGGCGAAGAAGGGATTGTCTTCATACTCTGCCGGACCACATCCTTTCCAGGTCACGCGTTCACGGACAAGGCTTACTGCGCGAAGGGCTTGGTCGCTCTCGGGATCGATGCCAAGGTCTCGCAGCAGCATCAAGGCATGCATCGTGGAGGTCCACCCGCGGTTCCATGCAGCACCGCCCCACGTTCCGTCGGTTCCCTGAAGAGCGAGCAGTTGTGCGGCCACGCCCACAGTCGCGACTCGCGCACGTTCCGCGACGAACTCTTCTGCAGGCGAAGCGATTAAGTCGCGCATCACCTGCCAGCGGATCGATGGGTCAGAATCAAGCAGCCAATCTATAACCGATTTGTCTGACGTGGACACTTGTAGTTTCGATGAATTGGTCGCCATGTGTGTTCCGATTAATCGAGTCCGATTGAAGGCGGTTTCTTCAACGGAAAAACTGCTATTTACTCTTCGGGGTGGGATATTTTTTGAACATCTTACTGACCGCCTTCTTGATCAGTTTTTCGACACCCTTCGCGTCAGCTGATGCATTAGCCGTTGGGCCTTCGTTAAGTGTTTCTTTCGCGACTCCCCGCCACACGCTGGTATTGTTCTTAGTTTCGATCAGATCGATCAATAGTGTTCCGGTTGTCACCGTCATCAATGCTGCGGGGTTGCGGTAGCCACCCCACGTCGCATAGTTAACATTGTTCCAGGTTGGTCCAATGCCCTGAAGATCCTTATCAGTTGCAGCCATGATCGTGACTTTAAGGTCGGGATTGTCGTCGCTCTTTGTCAGGCCTATCGCGGTTAACTCGCTCTCAATGGCTGCAACGATCAATTTGCTGACAAACGGATTACGCGCTACCGGTCCAGCCGCCCAACCGTACGTCTTGAAATTAGTAAAGTTGACTGTCTTGTCGACATCCACTTGGACCTTTTGTCCAAAAACACTGGTGGTGACTAAAAGAAGAACAGCCATAGAAAGGATGGTGGGCAGTTTCATCTATCTCTCCTGATTTCTGAAATACCAAATTGTAAAACTTTGCAGACGAGTTGGAATCGCGTAAATAAGCCAAGTTTACGAAAGTCTTGAAAATGAACTTGGAACAAATTTCTCCCTTCTCACTACTGGCACGACCTCTATTAGGACCAGCCGAGTTCTCTCATCACCAAACCGGAATTCCAGACCTTAGTCATATGAACAATCTTGTCACCCTCAAACTGCATGACATAGACGTAGTCGGTGCTAGTGTGACGCCCAGTAGCCGGAATCGGACCACCGGGACCGGTATGAGTGCCATGGAACACACCATATGCGGCGACGTTGTTCCGCGCCTCGTCGGTGGCGAACGACTTTACGTCGTAGTGGCCATCAGGTAAGACGGTCATCATACCTTTCATCCAGTCTGTGTACTGCGCCAGCGTCTTTACTTCGAGCAAGGGTTCGGCCTGGGCGGAAAAGGTAGCGTTCGGCGTGCAATAAATGCTGCAGGCCTCCCATCCTTTGCCCGAATCGCAGGCGGCGAAGAAGGCTTCGGCGACTCTTGTGATCGGTGTCATGTGGAGGTCTCCTCACTGCAGAGTTGTACGGAGTTTCGCCGAGTGGCTAAACCCTGAATTTCAGCGGCTCGGCACCAAATTCGACATCTGGATCGTGCAAGACTAAAGACTTGCGTGTAACGACCCGGTCGACTCTCGTTTCGACTGTTGCAGATTGTTTTACCATCGCGGGGAACGTTACGTAAACAACCCTTTCATAACGTTATCGCATGTTAGCGGTAACCTCCGAGGCTTCGCTTAGCTGTCTAATGAATACGTTACCGTTCAGTCTCGTGCACTCCGGCTAATCTGCTTGTGTCAACTGAACGGCATTGGAAATACAATCAAGGAAGGGAAGAATATAATGAAAATTTCTCGAGCACTCGGTGCGGCGATGCTCTGTCTGGGACTGCTGATATCAGCCAGTATCGTAATGGCGAAGCAGGATCAGACAATGCAGAAAAAGGAACCAAAGACGACTACGATCAATGGAACAGTATCTGCGGTTACTGATTCGGGCTTGACGATCGTTGACAGTAAGAAGACTGAGCACACTCTCGCTGTGACAAGTGAAACGAAAGTGACCAAGGGTGGAAAGGATGCAACCCTTGCCGATCTGAAAGCCAATGACATCGTCACAATCGAAGCCACGAAAGGTGATGGTGACAAATGGACGGCGCTGAAGATTTCAGTGTCTTGAGCAGTTACTTAATGTGAGCACGAGCTAGTAGCTGTATTGGTCAGAGATTTGCGCAAATAAACGACGAGGTCCGAAAGAAATTTTCAAAGCCCGTTGTTTGATATTACTGACTGCAAACTCTCTGCTTCCGATTCCCCAGCTTCAATTCTCTGGCTAAATCACTTCTATATAAAGGAGAGCGGCCGCCATCTTTGGCGGCCGTCTCATTGTGGCGAAATTCAAAACCAAATAACTACTCAGCTGTCTTGAGACCGCGCAGAACTCAGTCGAAACCTTCCCGGTACCTTCATCCTTGTTTGATCTGCTTCGCGGATGTTATAAATCCGATTGCTGGCCGCATAAACAAATCGACCTCAAAGGAGAATCCCACAATGATTCACAGACTCCTTTCTTTGCGGCTGGTCTCTGTGCGTTTCTCGTCATCTCCACCCGCAACGCTAACTCAATCAAAAATCAAAAGACGGGCATTTAAGTAGCCGCCTGTTTCTTCACTCGCAATTTCGAATAACTCTCTCTCGATCGACTCCTAAATATGGAGCGGAAGAATTATCGATCGCGATTTGAAAGTTCATTACGCAATCGTACACAGCGAAGAATTGAACGACGATTGCGGCCGCAAGGTCGCTCTTACTGGTAATCAAAGGAGGAATTATGGAATGGAGAATCATCTTTCTGAATTTCGCTTACGCAGCAATGGGCGTCATCTTAATGTTCGTTTCTTATCGGATCATTGATTGGCTAACGCCGCACGTGGATTTTCCGGAAGAGCTCAAGCAGGGGAATATCGCCGTAGCGATATTCATCGCCGCAATTTTTATCTCTATCGCACTTGTTATAGGAGGTGCGCTCAAATGAAAAGCAGTGTACGAACGACGCTGATGATGACGCTCGTCATGCTAATGGCAGGTGCTCACGCCAGAGCCGAAACGGTCACCGATCGATACGACGATACGTTTCGGAAATATACCCAGCGGTTCTACGGTCCTGGTTTCGACTGGCGAATTTTCAAAGCGCAGGCCATGGCGGAAAGCAACATCAGCATGACAGCCAAGAGTTGGGTTGGCGCTCGCGGCATCATGCAGTTGATGCCGGCAACTTTCCAGGAAATTCGATCGAAGAACCCTGAAATGATTGCAATAAATAAGCCCGAGTGGAACATCGCGGCGGGAATTTATTACGACCGGCAGTTGTGGAACCAGTGGGAGACCGAGTCATCAGGCGAACCTGATCGGAAGCACTTCATGTTTGCCAGTTACAACGCAGGACGAGGAACACTGTTACGCGCACAGGCGGTCGCTCGTACGAAGACACTTGATCCCAGCCTTTGGCCCAGCATCCAGACCGTGGCTCCCGATGTCCCGAAGTGGCGACACGAAGAAACGCTCAGCTACGTTGAAAGGATCGATACAAACGCCGACCGGATGGATGATGAGGGCCGCGTGGGCAGATGAACCAGCGTTGGCTCGATCAATACTTTTCTGATCGAGTCAACGCGCACCAGTTCATTTTTAATCGAACAGTAGTGGGTCTGCATCGGCGTCGTACCCGGAAATTTCAGTCATTCATGATCGTTCACGTCCGATGCAGTCAGTCTCATCTCAGGAGGTAGCAATGGCAAGCTCGCAAGCAAAAACAGCCGCGACGTCGAAAACCACCAATCAACCCCTCGAGCGTTTGATAGCCGATATGCATTCGGTTGAGATCAAAGTCACCGTTCGTCCCGATCAGGAGCTACGCGCGGAACGTTCTATGGCACTCAACGAAGACACGGCGGAAATCCGGGTCATCCACTTTTACGATACTCCGCAACTCCACCTGTTCAATGCAGGGGTTGCGTTACGTACTCGACTCGTGAAGGGTGACCGTGATGACTCCACCGTCAAAATCCGTCCGGTCGAAGCCGCTAACGTCACCGACGAATGGAGGAAACTGAATGGATTTAAGCTGGAGGCGGATTGTGTTGGCGACCGCGTAGTCTGCTCCGCATCGCTTACGGTCCCCCAGAAACAGCATGAGATCAATGAGGTCGCGAAGGGCAAGCGGCCGATCGAAAAGCTCTTCTCGAAGGATCAGGAGCGCTTCCTGGGCCAATTCTACAAAGGCACAGTCGATTTCGGCGCGCTACGTGTTCTCGGCCCTATTCGCGTGTTGCGTTGGAAGCTCACGCAAAAGCACTTTCAGCACCAATTGACGCTCGAGGAATGGAGGCTGCCAAACGGCGAAGATCTCGTCGAGGTCTCAATCAAGACGCCACCAAAAGATGCGCCGCAAGCCAGGAAGGACTTCGACAAGCACTTGCGCGAGCTTGGCCTCGATCCGAAGGGTGCCCAGGAAACCAAGACTCGCACTGCACTAAACTATTTCGTTAAGGCGTATCGTAAAGAGCAATCCGATCTCGCACGTCGCGGCGAACAGCACAATGCATCGCGATCATAGCGAAAAGAAATTATTCTGAGAGCGGGAGGTCAGCATGCCCACAATCATTCCACGATGGGAGTGGCGCACGTTTGGTTCTCGGTTCGGTATCGCGGAAACGCGATTCGCCGAGTTGAAGCCAAGCGGTGTCCAGGAGAGCGACGAGATCTATCTTCTCGCCGGCACCGGTGACAACGTCAAGATCCGCGACTTGTTAATGGACATCAAGACGCTACGTGAAGTGAACTCTGATGGCCTGGAATGTTGGGAGCCGGTAATGAAGCAAGGTTTTCCACTCGGGAAAGCTGACATGAAAAATGTGTTCGCCGCGCTCGACTTGACAGCACCAACACTCGACCGCGACGCATATACGTTGGATCAATTCCTCAACGAGCTTGTTTTGCCGAGCGATGTGTTGCGTTCCGTTAAAGTCCACAAGCGGCGGGTACGGTATACGGTGGGCGGTTGTACTTCAGAAGTGAGCGACATCACGGCAGAAGGAAAAGCCACGCGCACGATTGCAATCGAATCGGAGGATGCCTCCGCGGTGATCGCC
>Ga0070671_100001520_pt1 | contig 17400 bp, 14 predicted proteins | sample KBSS73metaG_FD_65341 | JGI IMG/M metagenome (GOLD analysis project Ga0070671, IMG submission 65341) | Switchgrass rhizosphere microbial communities from Kellogg Biological Station, Michigan, USA - KBS S7-3 metaG | ecosystem: Host-associated > Plants > Roots > Rhizosphere > Soil ...
TCGCGTATTCGGCATACAGCTTCGCGTGGCTCAGCGCCGACACGGACGCCCACGCAGCGACAAGCACGATCCAGACTGTCCGCAACCTCCGGTCGCGTTCGATCGACAGAAACCACGCCCCCAGACCGATCGCCGCGAAGAGCGTCGGCAGCGCATACCGGACATGCCCCTGCGCACCGCAGCGGGCGATGACGAACGCGGCGGCCCCGGTCAGGCCGACGGTCGTGAGGTACGCCGGGAACCAGGTCTCCCGCGGCAGCTGTCTGTGCCGCGCCACCCACAGCGCGATGCGCACGGCGGCCAGGCCTATCGCGCCCGCCACCAGCACCCACGCGAACGGCAGGCCCTCGGTGACGTTGCTATCGATGGCGAACTGCCAGAGCGGCTCGACCCGTGTTCCGAAGAGCTGCGTCATGTGGACGCTGAGTAGCCGCCAGATGCCACCGCCGACGGTCCCCTGGTCGAAGCAGACGCGGGTCAGCAGCTCGAGGACGTTGTTGGCCGGAGCGCGGACGTCGGCGATCGACGTGCCCGGTCCTGCCGCCGATGAATACTGCTTGGCGACCGTGACCACGAGCCACACTTCCGCCGCGGCGCGCAGGCCCGCGAGCGCGCGTCGCAGCGCTTCGCGGGTAAAGAGGTTTCCGGTGATTCCGGCAATCAGTGCCAGGCTCAGCAGCGAGTAGAGGGTGAATTCCCGCTGCATGAACCCGACTGCGAAGATGGCGCCGCACCATGCGGGGTGTGCGCGCGTCAGCCAGATCAGAAGCGTGTAGAGAAACGGCTCGATGTTGACGCCGCTCGCCTCCACGAGCATTGCCGCGGTCCCCGGCGGCGCGGCGATGAAGAACAGCGACGCGACCCCGGCGAGCACGGGCGTCAGGCGCGCTTCGCGCTCCAGCGTGCGCAGCAGCAGGAACGCGATGACGAGGTTGACGACGAGCAGCGGCAGCTTCAGCGCGGCGACCGAGACGCCGAACAGTTTGAACGACAGCGCGGCCATCCAGGCCTCGACGGCGAGGATGTAGTTCTGGCCGTAGAGGAACAGCGGGAACGCGCGCAGCTCGCTGAGATGTTTGCCCATCAGGCCGATCACGGCCTGATCGGAATCGAAGTACGACTGGTTGCGGAACAGGAAGATCGCGGAGCGGGCGAAGATGGCGGCCGCGGCCAGCGTCAACACAATGACGCGCTGCCGCGACCACGTCCGCTCGGCGGCGGAGGCGGCCGTCACGCGCTACTGCAGCTTCGCGCAGGCGGCGAATGTGACGTCCGACACGCTCGCAGCGGTCAGGACGAACGCCACGATCGCACACACCGGTCTCATGAAATCCTCCAGGAGTGTGTATCTTAATGCAGCAACCGGGTTGCTGTTTCGTCAGGCATCCAGGTTTTGGCCTGCCACGAAGCTACGAAGTCACGCAGGACCATTTCTTCTTCGTGGCTCTCACCGGATGGTCCACAGGTAGATCATCAGGCCATTCACGTCCTGCGATTGTTCCGGCGGCCACTCGTCGCCCATGTCGAACTTGTGGGACACGATGCGTGTCCCGCGCGCCAGCTCGCGCCGGAACTTGGGGATCAGCTGCAGATTGAGCTTCGGCAGCAAGAAGATGGTGACGACGGTGGCCTCGCGGATGTCGGCCTGAAACAGATCCTCGTTCAGAAACTTCACGCGGTCGCCGACACCGGCCTTGACCATGTCGTCCCGCGCCACCCGGAGATGGAACGGGTCGATCTCGATACCGACACTGCGGGCGCCGAACAGCTTCGCGGCTGTAATCGGAATCCGGCCGTCCCCGGAGCCGAGGTCGTAGACGACGTCAGCCGGTGTGACCTTCGCGAGCGCCAGCATCGCCTCGACGACGTTCTGCGGTGTCCCGACGAACTTGACGTCGGGCGGCCGCAGCCGCTGGATCTGAAGCGTCGACAGAAGAATCAGAGCCAGAGCCGTCCGCATGAGGTCGCCTCACTGCCGTTCGTGGTTCTTGGTGCGTCGTGCGTCGTGCTTGGTTCGTGGTTCGTCGTTCGGGGTTCGTCGTTCGCGGTTCGTCGTTCGCGGTTCGTCGTTCGTGGTTCGTCGTTCGGGGTTCGTCGTTCGCGGTTCGTCGTTCGCACGTCGAACGTCGCACGCCACACGCCGCACGCCGCACGCCGAACGTCGAACGTCGCACGCCGAACGTCGAACGCCGCACGCCGCACGCCGAACGACGAACCACGAACGACGCGAATGTCTACTCGTATCGTAGCGCGACGACCGGATCGACCCGCACGGCGCGCCGCGCGGGCAGGTAGCTGGCGGCGAACCCCGCCGCGGCCAGAAGGACGGCGACGCCCAGATACGCCACGGGATCGAACGGGCTGAGCCCGTGCAGCCGGTTGCGCAGGACCACTGACGAGGCGACGGCCCCGAACAGCCCGGCGACCAGGCCGGCCGCGACCGCTCGCGAGTGTCCGGCGAGTACCAATCGAACCACCGCGGACGGCTGCGCGCCGAGCGCCATGCGGATGCCGATCTCCCGGGTTCGCTGCCGCACCGCGAACGCGAAAACGCCGAACATGCCGACCGTTGCCAGCGCCAGCGCGAACCCGCCGAGCACGGCCCCGAGCATCGGCCCCCATTTCGACTCCGCGACCCGGGCTTCGAGATGCGCCGACAACGGCGTCGTCTGGATTCGGACCCGAGGGTCGCTGCGCGCGACGATGCGCTTCAGTTCCGCCAAGGGCACGCCCCGGCTGCTTCTGATCAGGAGCCGGGGCACGACGCGGCTTTCGCGAAGCGGCTGATAGAACAGCGGCGGCACGACGGCCATCGAGTGTGTGTGTGCATCGCGCATGACGCCGACGACCTCGCGGCTGTCGGCCCGCCCAATCAGGAACGTCTTGCCGACGGGATTCTCGTTCGGCCAGAACTGCCGTGCCATCGTTTCGTTGATGATCGCCACGAGTCCTGCGTCGTGCGACGCCTCGAAGTTACGGCCGGCGACGATCGGAATGCGCAGGACGTTGAGATAGTCCGGCGAAACATCGACGTTCGTCACCATCTTCGCTTGCGCCATCGTCTGATCCGGCAGGTGAATTGGCGTCTGATAGCCGCGCCGGATGAACGTCGGCTCCCACGTCGCGAAGCCGAAGGCGTCGATCGTATTGGCCGGGAGCCCGCGCAGGGCGTCGCTGAGATCCGCGAAAAACGCACGCTTTCGCGCATCGTCGTAGGTGCCCGGCGGCAGTTCGAACGACACGGCGGTGACGTCGTTGACCGCAAAGCCGGGATCAAAGGTCCCCGCCCGCTGGGCGCCGCGCATCAGAAGGCCGGCGCTGACGAGAAGGACGACGCTGAGGGCGACCTGCACCGCAAGCAGCAGCCCGCGAAGCGGGAACTTCGATGCCGGCAGGCCTTCGCGTTCGTTCAGCGCGGTGGCGACATCGGTGCGCGTGGCAAACAAAGCGGGCGCGAGACCGAACACGACGGCCGACACCCCCGCGAGCAGCAGGGCATAGACGAGTACGACGCCGTCGACCGTGATTCGGAACGGGAACGCAGCAGCCGCCCCGCCAAGCACATGGAGCAGGACGAAGGGCAGCTTGTAGGCGATGCCGATCCCTATGGCGCCGCCGCTGAGCGCCAGCACGAACCCTTCGGTGAGCAACTGCCGAATCAGACGCCGCCGGCTCGCACCGAGCGATAGCCGGATGCCGATCTCCTTGACGCGTGCCGCGGCCCGGGCGAGCAGCAGATTGCCGATGTTCGCGCACGCCACCAGCCAGACGAGCAGCAAGCCCGCCGAAATGGCCGATGCCGCGGCCAGCGGCCCGACCGAATCGGCCCGGCCCGGGCGCGAGGCAAATTCGGTCCCGGTTACGATGACGCCGCGAGGCCTCATGCCGTCGGGCAGCACGAACTCGCGGCTGAGGAGATCCAGTTCGGCGCGAACCTGATCGCGCGTAGCGCCAGCCGCCAACCGTCCGGCGACATCAACGCAGCACGTGATGGGCGGATCGTTCGGCTTCAACGCGGACGCTGTCAGGGGGAGAAACAGCTGCTTTCCGTAGGCAGGCTCCGCGCTCGAAAAGTCGCGGGACGCGACGCCGACGATCGTGAACGGCACGTCGTTGACGCGAACGTTGGTGCCGATGACGCCTGGGTCGCCGCCAAAGTGACTGTGCCAGTAATCGTACGCCAGCACTGCGACCGGTTGCGCGCTCGGTCGATCGTCGTCGGGTCCGATGCCGCGTCCCGGCGCGACGCCGATTCCCAATACGTCGAAGAAGTGTCCGGTCACGAGGAGCGCCTCCGTGGACCGCGCGCTGTCGCCGGTTCCGACCAGCACCTCTTCGGCACGTGTCGCGACGACGCCGCTGAGCGATTTCGCCCGCTCGGTAACCGTGCGGTAGGCCGCCAGTGGCAGTCCCCCGGCGAACCCGGCACTGCCGCCGGCAGGGCCGAGCAGATACACCGCGACGACGCGATGGGCGTCTTGCACGCCGGGCCACGGCCGCAGCACCACACCGGCGATCACGGTCACCAGCGTCGTGTGCAGGCCGATGACCGTCGCGAGTACCAGCACCACGACGGCGGTGAAGCCCGGTTGCCGGCGGAGGTTCCGCAGGGCGTACGCGGCATCCTGCCAGAGGCTTTCGAGCCATGGCCAGATCCACACGGCGCGCGAATCTTCGCGCGCCAGCGTCGTGTTGCCGATCGCGCGCCTCGCCGCGTCTTCGGCGCTCGCGCCAGGCACGCCGTTCCGCTCCAGTTCCTGCTGCGCCATCGCCCGATGGAACTCGATTTCCTCGGCAAGGTCGCGCTCGAACTGCCGCTGCCGGATCACGTACCACACACGACGAAGCAGATCTCGCATGCTAGGCCGGGGTCAGAACCTTGTGAATCGCGACGATCAGCCGGTCGAATTCCCGGCGTTCGACCACCAGCTGTTTCCTGCCGGCCGCGGTCAGCGTGTAGAACCGGGCGCGGCGGTTGTTCTCGGACGCGCCCCAGGTACCTTTAACCCAGCCTTTGAGCAGCAGTCGCTGCAGCGCCGGATAGAGCGAGCTTTCGCCGACCTGGAGCACCTCGCCGGATACGGATTTGAGGCGCTGGGCAATCCCGTAGCCGTGCATCGGATCGCCGCCCGCGAGGATGTTGAGGATCAGCAGCTCCAGCGTGCCGGGCAGCAGATCAGGCACATTCGACACGGCCTCTCCAATCGTCTGTCGATGGGAGAGGATGCGATAGGCGGCGGCGGGTTGTCAAGGCTAGTTGCGAGGCGCGTTACCGGCCGAGCGCGCGCAGAAGCCGGTCGTGCGCGGTCTGCAGCGCCTCGGCCGCCGGCACCTTGACGTCAGGTGTGACGCCGGCGCCTTCCCAGTTGCCGCCGCCGACGGCGCTCTTGATGCGGCCGTTCGGGACGTTGACGCGGAACAGGTTGTCGACCGGATAGGTTGTGCCGGGATTCGCGGCGCCCGCTGTCGTCTCGCCGACGACCTCGGCCCGATGACGCTCCTGCAGCAGAAAGGCGAGCCCCTCGCCGCCGGAGAACGTCTGCGCCGAGGTCAGGACCGCGATCGGCCGCTTGCCGTCGCGCTCGCTGGGCAGCGTCGCGGCGAGCGCGTAGCGGTCCGGCGGCTCCGGGGGACGATGGACGATCTCGAACAGCGTCGCGCCGGGCGCGTCGATCAAATATCCGAGCAGAAACACGACCGTGCCCGGCGATCCGCCGCCGTTGCGGCGCATGTCGATGATGAGTGCATCGGCCTTGCTGAGCAAGCGCATCGCGAGCGCGATCGTGTCGCGCGCCTCTTCGGGGCGGAAGAAGCTTGACAGGTCCAGGTAACCGACGTTGCCGCGCAGGATCTCGACGCGTCGCACGCCGGCATTAGAGCGGCGCACGGCCTCTGCACGCGCCGCATCGGCGGCGGCCGAGCGAGTCGGCGACGTCTGCCCAGACGGTGGCGCCGGAGGCAGGAGCTCGACCCAGATGTGTTTGTCTTGTGTGATATCGCGAAGATCGCGGTTCAGCAACGGCACCAGCGCTTCGGGCGTCGATGCGTTGGCATATCGGCCGTCCGCGAGCGCGCGCTGGAGGGCGGCGTCCGCTTTCGCGGCGACGTCGACGTCGATGTATTCGCGCTTCAGGACCTCGCCGAGCGCGCGCACGGTCGACGCGGTATCCTGCGCGGCTACGCTTGCCGCCATCGCGACGAGGACGAAGGCAACGAGCATCTGACGAAAGATCCGGCTAAAGCCGGACACGACGTACAGATTCCGGATCTGTCGCGCGAGGGATTGCGGTACGTGGTGTCCGGCTTTAGCCGGACCATGACCTGCCCCTCTAGTGGGTCCCACTCTTTGCAAACCGCTTGAAGAAGCTCGCGTCGTTCCACGTCGGCCGGTCCGGCCGGTTTGCGATGCGCACGGCCACATTGCCCACGACCTGCACGTAGGTGCCGGCCGCGCCGAGATCGATCGGCTGCCTGAGATCGTCAGACGGCGCGTGATAGCGCTCCGCCGTCCATTTCCTGGCGATCTCGGCCTGCGGCGTGTTCTCCTCGTAGCCGACCTTCATCGCCAGCGCCGGGATCCCAGCTCGGATGAAGCTGTACTGATCGCTGCGGACGAAGCGATTGCGCTGAGGTTCCGGATCGGCCTGCACGCCGAGAGCGAGCTCCTTGGCCGTGGCGCGGATGTCACGGCCTAGATCCGATTCGTCGAGGCCGAGCACCATCAGCGTCTTCAGCGGAAAGAGCGGCAGAAACATGTCCGTGTTGATGTTGGCGACAATGCTCCCCGCCGGCACCGTGGGATGCGCGGCGAAGTACCGCGATCCGAGGAGGCCGTTCTCTTCGCTCGTGACGGCGACGAAGAGGATCGATCGTGCCGGCTTCACGCCCGAGTCGTGCAGCGTGTGCGCCACCTCCAGGATGGCCGCGATGCCCGATGCGTTGTCCATCGCTCCGTTGTAGATCCGATCGCCATTGATCGGCTCGCCGACGCCGAGGTGATCGAGGTGCGCCGACACCGCGACGTACTCGTTGCGCCGCGCCGCGTCCGATCCGCGGAGGATGCCGGCCACATTCTGCGACTCCACGTCCGTGCGCTCGACCGCCGTCGTGGCCTTGAGTCGCCAGGGGAGCGCGAACCCCGGCACCGGTTGGCCGGCGTCGACCAGCGCCAGGAGCTCGTTGAAGGTATGGCCCGATCCCGCGAGCAGCTTGTCGGCGTGCGCCGGATTCATCGCGATCGACAGCTGCTGGCCGGCGCCGTCCTGCAGCGACGGATCGGCCAGCGCTTTTGCCGGATGGAGACGTGCCAGCGTCGAGCGCGCCCACGGGATGTCCATGCTCTTCGGGTTCGCGATGCTGATGGTGCCGACCGCGCCGGCCGCGCGATACATCTGCCAGCGCTCGGCCGCCGACCCGAAGTGGGCTTGCAGCGGACCGGGCAGCGATTTTGGCGTCGCCGAGATGTACACGACGATCGCGCCCTTCAGATTCAGACCCGCGAAGTCGTTGATGTTGCGCTCGGGAATGTTCAGGCCGTAGCCGACGAACACCAGTGGAGCCTCGAGCGACGGCGCCGGGTCGACCCGCATGCTGATCGTGGCGTCCTCGCCGAGCGTCAGCGCCTCAGGCTTCGCGGCGCCCCCGCCGGATGGGACGAGCGCGAGACTGGACTTCTCTTCGAGGATGCGCCGCGACTTGAACTTGACCGGCTGGATATAGCCGTTGACGCCCGCCGGCTCGAGACCGGCCTTCTTGAATTCCGCCGCGACGAATTCCGCGGCACGTTTGTGGCCGGGGCTGCCGGTGTCGCGTCCCTCCATGCCGTCGTTCGCGAGCGATTCGACGAACGACCACCAGCGCTTCGCGTCGGCATGCGCGCCCGCGCCCGCCAGCGTCACGACCACGACCGCCATTAACACTCGACGCATGAGACCCCCCTCCGCAGGGCGATAGAATAGCAGCCTCGATGATGCTTTGGTTCGTGTGCGCGTTGGCGGTCACCGCCGGCTCGGCCGGTCTGCAGCCGACGCCGCCCCCGCCGTCCGCAACGGCCGACGCGTTCCAGGCGATGGTGCTGGAGGACGAGACCGCGCCGGTCGCGGTTCCGGAACCGAGCGAGCAGGCGATGCGCTACTACCGTTCCGGCAACGTGTTGTGGTTCGTCGAACAGGCGTGGTCGATCGCGGTGCTGGTGGTTCTGCTCGCGACCGGCCTGTCGGCGTCCCTGCGGAACGCCGCCCGGCGGGTCGGCCGCAACTGGTTCTTCACGATCGTCGCCTATTTCGTGCTGTTCACGGTCGTGACCACGATCGTCGATCTGCCGCTCAGCTACTACACGGAGTACGTCCGCCAGCACGCCTACGGACTGTCGAACCAGACGTTCGGCAAGTGGTTCGGCGACACGTTGAAGTCGCTCGCCGTCGCGTGTGTCGTCGGTGCGCTGGTGATGTGGGTGCCCTACCTGCTGCTGCGCAGAAGCCCGCGCCGATGGTGGCTGTACACCGCGATCGCGCTGGTGCCCTTCATCGTCCTCGCCAACCTGGTCGCCCCGATCTGGATCGCCCCGCTGTTCAACAAGTTCGAGCCGATGCAGGACAAGGCGCTCGAGCAGAAGATTCTGACGCTCGCCGACCGCGCCGGCATCGAAGGCAGCCGCGTCTATCAAGTGAACAAGAGCGTCGACACGAAGACGCTCAACGCCTACGTTGCCGGCCTGTTCGGCACGAAGCGCATCGTGCTATGGGACACCACGTTGAAGCGGATGACGGATCGCGAGCTGCTGTTCGTGATGGGACACGAAATGGGGCATTACGTGCTCCACCATGTCTGGCAAGCGATCGCGTTCTCGGTGTTGGTCCTCGCCGCGTCGCTGTACGTGGCGTACCGCACGGCGGACGCCGTCATCGCCCGATATGGCAGCCGCTGGGGATTCACCTCGCTGGCTGATGTCGCGTCGCTTCCGCTTCTCCTGCTGTTGATGTCGGCCTTCGGGCTGGTGGTGACGCCGCTCGAGCTGGCCTTCACGCGTCACCTCGAGCACGAGGCCGATCGATTCGGGCTGGAGATCACGCAAACCAACCACAGCGCCGGCACGGCGTTCGTCAAGCTGCAGCAGGACGCCCTCGCCAACCCGCGCCCCGGAGTGCTGTACAAGATCTTTCGCGAGAGTCATCCGCCGCTCGGGGAGCGGATTGATTTCGCCAACCAGTATCACCCGTGGACGAGCGGTCAACCCCTGGAGTACGGAGGCAGATTCAAACCATGACCATCCGGTTTTCGATCGTCCGCGGAGCGGTAGCCGCGGGCGTGGTGGCGACGGCGTCTGCGGCCCTGGCGCAGGCCGCCGTGCAGAGCGCCGATCTTCTCAAGCTGCGGTCGGTGTCCGCAGTCGAAGTGTCGCCGGACGCCACGCGTGTGGCCTACATCGTCGAGAACAACGACGGCGCGGGCCGTCCGTACGGTCAATTGTGGGTGATGACGATCGCGGACGGGAAAACCGTTCGCTTTGGCGCGGACAAAGATTCGTCCGGGAACCCGGAATGGTCGCCCGACAGCCAGTGGATTGCGTATCGGGGCCGGGTCGGCGACAAGTCGGGCCTTGTCGTGGCGAAGCCTGACGGATCCGGCGCGCGATGGCTTGCGGAACTGAGTGGCACGAATGCACCGCTTCCCGGATCCGGCCGGACGATTGCCTGGGCGCCGGACGGCAAGCGAATCGTGTTCGTTTCGTCCGTCGCCGGCCCCGAAACCGCGGACGCCACCGGAGACCCGATCGTGATCACCCGGTATCTCTACAAGCCGGATGCTGCCGAAGGGATGACACGCTTCAACGACAACCGGCGGCTTCATCTGTTCATGGTGGACGTCGCGTCGGGACGCGTCGAGCAGCTGACCGACGGGGCGTTCTACGAACATTCGGTCGACTGGTCGCCGAATGGCCAGGAGATCGCCTTTCTCACGAATCGCGACGCCGATCACGACGAGTTCTTCAACTACGACGTCTTCGTGATGAAGCTCGCGGACAAATCGATCCGGCGCCTCAGCGCGACCGAGAGCAACGAGTATCACCCGCGCTGGTCGCCCGACGGAAAAATGCTGGCGTTCCAGGCGACGAAGCGCGGGCTCACCGATCGCGAAACCACGATGGAAGACACGCACGCCTGGGTCGCTAACGCCGACGGCGCCAGTCGTCGCGAAATCGGCACGATCGACAATCGACAGGGCCCGCCCGAATGGACGCCGGATGGCCGCGCGCTGCTGTTCACGGTGCAGGAGCGCGGCAGCGTGCATCTGTATCGCCAGCCGATCGCGGGGGGCAAACCCGAGCTGGTGGTGGGCGATCGCGGAACCGTCAGCGGCTTCTCGATGTCCAGAACGGTGCTGGCCTACACGCTCGCGACGCCCTCCGATCTGGCGCAGTTGTACATCGCCGGCCGCAAGATGACCGATCTCAACGCGGACGTGCTGCGCGGCAAACCGCTCGCCGACGTCGAATCGTTCACGTTCGTCTCGAATGACAACAAGTTCGAAGTCGAAGCGTTTCTCACGAAGCCGATCGGCCTCGCCGAGGGCACCAGGCATCCGCTCATCGTCAATATCCACGGCGGGCCGCACGGCCAGCAGGGACCGGCATTCAACTTCAAGAATCAGGTGTATGCGGCACGCGGCTGGGCGACGCTGATGGTGAACTATCGGGGATCCACTGGCTACAGCCAGGCATTCTCGGACGCGGTCTTCGCCGATCAGAACGGCAACGAAGGGCAGGACGTGCTCTACGGCGTCAGCGCGGCGCTGCGGCGCTATCCGTGGATCGATCGCGATCGCCTCGGCGTCGAGGGCACCAGCTACGGCGGTCAGCTCTCGACGTGGCTGATTACGCAGACGAACATCTTCAAGGCGGCCATCCCGACGGCGGCGATTACCAACATCATCAGCTACAACTACATGACGTACTACAACCAGTACGAGGCGATGGAATGGGGTGTCTACCCCCATCAGGGCAACCTGATGGACACGCTGTTGCAGCGGTCGTCGATCCGCCACGTCGCGAACGCTCATACCCCGACGATGCTGATGCACGGCGAGAATGACAACGACGTGCCGATTGCCGAAGCGGAGCAGTTCTACATCGGTCTCAAGGATGTCGGCACCGAAGCCGTGATGGTGCGCTACCCCCGCGAAGGACACGGCATCCGCGAATCAAAGCATGTCGTCGACAGCATCGATCGGAGCATTCGTTGGTACGAGAAGCATTTTTCGCGGCCCAGGTCTTAGCCGCAGCCGCCGCGACGGCAGGCGTTCACCACCAGCAGGCAGCCGGCGCCGCCGCCGTCACCCGTGCGCTGGTGTCGGGGGTGCCGATCGCCGCACCGGACCAGATCGGCGCGCTGCCGGCAGATGCTCTGAAGCGCGCCGAGGTCTACCGCGAGCGCGAGCGGCAGTTCAGGAGCGGCCTGACGCCGCCAAAGGGCGGCAGCGACGAGGAACTGCAGCTCTACGAAAGCCGGGTGCGTGTCGAGCGCGTGATCGTTTCGCTGTTCGACAGGCAGGACGCGCCGAAGGTGGCCGCTGGCTTTGCGCTCGACGTCGACCTCGATCGCGAGGCGCCGTTCATCGACGAACTGTTGCGGAATCTGCCGGTGCCGTGGCTGGCGCCGTATCTCAATCTCATCGCCGGCCATCGAAAACTGTGCGCGGGAGCGACCGAGGATGGGCGCCGACAGCTTGTCCGCGCCCGCGACGGTGGCCACCCGCTGATTCGCGTGGCCGCGCTACATCTGCTCGACGCTGTAGCCTTTTGCCCTGAGCAGTGAGATCAGACCGTCGGGGCCGACCAGATGCGCGGCGCCGACGACGACGAAGGTACGGCCCGTGCGGGCGAAGAGCGCCTCGAGCTTGGGAATCCACGCCTTGTTGCGGTCAACCAGCAGACGCTGATACAGCTGCGGCTCCTGCCGGAGCGCCGACAGCACGATGCGCTCGACGGTGGGCGCGTCCCCCGCCTTCCATGCGTCCATCAGCTTCGCCATGTTGGCCTGCTCGGTGTCGATTTCCTTCAGCGTCTCCGCCAGCAGATGGTCCTGCTCGGCCAACGTCATGCCATCGAAGAGCGACATCTGGAAGTCGAGCGTCTCCAGTCCCTGAACGCTCTTGCCGGCGCCCTGCGCCAGATCGTAGAAGTGCTTGTCGAGGCCGAGTTCGGGATCGAAGCCGGCCTTCTGCCACTGCATGACCTCGAGCATCTGCGCCACCATCCACGGCTTCAGCAGTTTCAGCGGCTCGACCGGGACGCCGATCTCGGCGGCACGTTTGGTGAGCAGGGCGTAGGTGGCTGGCGAGAGGACCTTGTCGAGCGGCGTGCTGGAGGGCAGCATGCCGCGGCTGAGAAACGCCATCTGGGCACCGACGCCCATCTCGCCGAGATCCGCCTCTTCGACCAGCAGATCGGATTCCTTGAAGGCGGCTTCGAGCGCCGGATTCAGCGGATAGGAGTCCTTCGGCAGGAGGTGCACCGATCCGACGAGGTACATGGTCCCGCCGGATTTCGAGGTCGCCTTCCACAGAAAATTTCGCGCGGGCGCGGCTTCGAGTGACACCGCCACGAGCGCGGCCGCAATGGCCGCGGCGGGACGTCGCAGTGCGGAGAGCCGGGTCCGCGTCATTTGGAGCCTTTGGGTTTCAAGAACGCCTCAATCTCCTCGATGGTCCGGGGGACGGCCGACGACAGCCGGCGCAGGCCGGTCGATTCGAGGAGGAAGGAGTCTTCGATGCGGACGCCGATGTCTGCATACTTCGTCACTGCCGGCTGGACTTTCTCGATCAGTGCGTTGTTCGCCGGCGTCCTGGGCAGCGCGTCGAGCGCGCTCTGGCGGATGTAGATGCCAGGTTCGATCGTGAACGCCATCCCGGCGGCGAGCGGCCCCTTGCGATCTCCGACATCGTGGACGTCGATGCCGAGGAAATGGCCGGCGCCGTGCGGGTACCACATCTTGTACTGGTCACCCGTCGTATCGGTGATGAGGCCCAGCTTCAGCAGTCCTGCCTTGATCACCTCGACCGTCTTGTTGTGCACGTCCTGCAGAGAGAGGCCGGGGCGCGCTGCCGCCATCGCTTCCTCCTGCGCCTGCAGCACGATGCGATAGATGTCCTTCTGGAGCGGTGAAAACGTGCCGTTGACCGGGTAGGTACGCGTGATGTCGGCCGCCATGTAGCCGAAGTTGCAGGCGGCGTCGACCAGCAGCAGTTCGCCGCTCTGCATCTGACGCTCGCCGCGCGGGTAGTGGAGGATGGTGGCGTTCGGCCCGCTGCCGACGATCGACGGATAGCTCCACGACACGGCGCCGCGTCCTCGCTGGACCGCTTCGATCGCCGCGAGCACTTCGTACTCGTAAGCGCCGACGTGCGCGGCGCGCATGCCGGCCATCTGCGCCTCGCCGGAGATCTCCACGCTCTTGGTCAGGATCCGCTGCTCGTACGGCGTTTTCATCGCGCGCAGCTGGTTCAGGATCGACGAAGCGTCCGCCACCTGGAACCCGACGTAGCGTTCACGGATCTTCTGGGCGAACTCCAATTCCGGGGTCAGCGGCGCGTTCAGCGGACGGGGACCGAGCGCGAGCGCGACGCGCCCGCGGCCGGCCGACAACGCCTCGTAGAATCGTGACGCATCGATCGGATTCTCGTCGCCGCCGACGGGCAACCGGTTCAGGAAGCCGGCGATGATCTCGTCGAACTGGCTCGCGTGGAAGACCCGATCGACGCCGGTCTGGCTCTTTGCCTGCTCCAGTGTCAGCAGCGGCCCAGTCCACTGCTCGCGCGCCGGGTTGCGGTCCTTCACGAACAGCAGCTCGCGTTGTGTCTTGTTCCCCGGCATCAGCACGAGGATCGTGTTCTCCTGGGTCAGGCCGGTCAGGTAGTACAGGTTGCTGTCCTGCCGGTACTCGTAGTCGACGTCCAGCGAGTAGCGCTGTGATGGCGCGCTCCACAGGATCAGCATCGCGTCGGGCCCGAGCTTCTCCATCACCCGCGCGCGCCGCGCCTTGACGTCGTCGGAGAGCTCGCTGGCTCGCGCGGCTGCGCCGGCGAGCAGCAGAATGATCGCGATCGCGGAGCATCGAATCCTGCGGGCAGCGCGTCCACCAGTCATGTCAAGCATTCTACCGTGCTATCCTCGCGCTCCCCATAGCCAGGAGCGTTGCATGAGTCTTCAATCGAGTCCCGGATCCGCTGCCATTCCGCCCCACGCCCAATTGATCCAGATGGGGACGGGAGCGTGGGTCTCCACCATCGTCTATGCAGCGGCCAAGCTGGGCCTCGCCGATCACCTGGCCGCCGGACCGAAAAGCGCCGCCGAACTCGCCGGCGCGACAGGCACGCATGCACCGTCGCTGCATCGCTTGATGCGGACGCTGGCCAGCCTCGGCATCCTCACCGAGGGAGACGCCCAGCGGTTCGCGCTGACGCCACTCGGCGAGGCGCTCAAGACCGGAGCGCCCGGATCGGCGCGAGCGACGCTGCTGGCGTTCTGCAGCCAGTGGTTCGGGCGCGGTTTCGAGGAGATTCTCTACTCGCTCCAAACCGGCCGGACCGGCTTCGAGAAGGCGGTCGGGATGCCGATCTTCGAGTACCTGGGGCAACACCCGGAGGACGCGTCCAATTTCAGTGAAGCCATGGTTGGCTTCCATGGCGCCGAGCCGCCGGCTGTCGCCGCAGCCTACGACTTCTCCGGCGTCAAGACGGTTGTCGACGTCGGCGGCGCGACCGGCAACATGCTGGCGGCGATTCTGTCCAGACATGCGGCCCCACGTGGGGTGCTGTTCGATCGCCCGCACGTGGTGCGCGACGCCCCGGCGCTGCTGAAGGCGCACGGTGTCGAGGCGCGCGTAACGATCGAGCCGGGCAATTTTTTCGAGTCGGTTCCAGCCGGCGGCGATGCGTATGTGCTGTCGCACATCATCCACGACTGGACGGAAGACCAATGTCTGACCATCCTCGGCCATTGCCGGAAGGCGATGAAACCGGATGGCCGTCTCCTGATTGTCGAGATGGTGCTGCCCGCGGGCGATACCCCACATCCGGGAAAGATCCTGGACATGGTCATGCTCGTCATCCCCGGAGGGCAGGAACGCACCGAGACCGAGTACGCGTCGCTGCTCGGCAAGGCCGGTTTCCGTCTCACTCGTGTCGTGCCGACCGCGTCCTCTGTGAGTGTCGTCGAGGCGGTCTTGGCGTGATGAACGTGTCCGGGGTCGAAGGATGAGCCATGGCAGCGACGCTCTCGGCGCTGACAGTCGGGGTCATCGGTTCAGGCAGTTCCGAGCACGAGCCGTCGGCTCGAGCCGTCGGCGAACTGCTCGCGGACCTGGGCGTCAACCTGCTGACCGGCGGCGGCCGCGGTGTCATGACCGCCGTCAGTCGTGCATTCACTCAACGTCCTCGAACTCGAGGCATTTGTATCGGCATCATTCCCTGCGACAGCGAGACCGATCGCGCGAGGCCGAAGGCCGGCTACCCGAACGAGTTCGTCGAGCTGGCGATCCAGACGCACCTTCCCTACAGCGGCACAGAGGGTACGCACGATCTCTCGCGCAACCACATCAACGTGTTGTCGTGCGCGGCAATTGTCGCGTTACCTGGCGAGGCGGGAACAACGTCTGAAATCGAGCTGGCCATCCGCTACGGCAAGCCGGTGATCGCGTATTCACCGAACCTGGCGCTGGTGGAACACTTTCCGCGGTTGGTGAGGCGGGCAGCCACGATCGACGAGGTCAAAGACTTCCTGCGATTGCAGCTAGCCCCGAGCCCCTAGCCCCGACGGGAAGCAGCTAGCCCCGAGCCCCCAGCCCCGACGAGAAGACAGCTAGCCCCTAGCCCCCAGACCCGATGGAGATCATCTTCCCCGGATTCATCCGATTGTCGGGATCCAGCGCGCGTTTGATCGTCCGCATGATCTCGAGCGATGCACCGTGTTCCGCTTCGAGATATTTCATCTTGCCGAGCCCGACGCCATGCTCGCCCGTGCACGTGCCGCCCATGGCGAGCGCCCGCGTCACCATCCGTTCGTTCAGACGCCCTGCCTCCGCGCGCTCCGACGCGCTCTCCGGATCCAGCACGTAGATCAGGTGGAAGTTGCCGTCGCCGGCATGACCGACCAGGCAGATCGGAAACGGCGCGCCGGCATTGTCCTTCTTGGTTTCGATGATGCACTCGGCGAGCCGCGAGATTGGCACGCACACATCCGTCGTCCACCCCTTGGCGCCGGGCCGCAGCGCCAAGGCCGCGTACAGCGCATGATGCCGCGCCTGCCAGAGCCGCTCGCGATCCTCCAGGTGCGTGGCCCACGTGAAATCGCGGCCGCCGCGCTCCAGCGCCAGCGCCTGCACGGTTTCGGCCTGATCGGCGACGTGCCGCGCGCTGTCGCTGTGAAATTCGAAGAACAGCATCGGCGCCACCGGATAGCTGGTCTTCGAATAGCGATTGACCGCCTCCATCTGCGCCTCGTCGAGCAGCTCGATGCGCGCGACCGGCACGCCCAGCTGAATCGTGGCGATGACCGTCTCGATGGCGCCCGCGATCGAATCGAACGCGCAGGTTGCCGCAGACACCGCCTCCGGCACCGGATGCAGCCGCACCGTCACTTCGGTGATGACGCCGAGCGTGCCCTCCGATCCGACGAACAGGCGCGTCAGGTCGTAACCGGCCGCCGATTTTCGCGCGCGCGTGCCGGTCGTGATCATCGATCCGTCGGCGAGCACGACGGTCAGGCCGAGCACGTTCTCGCGCATGGTGCCGTAGCGCACGGCGGTGGTCCCCGACGCGCGGGTCGCGGCCATGCCGCCGATTGTCGCGTCCGCGCCAGGATCGACAGGGAAGGTGAGGCCCGTGTTGTTCAACGCCTTGTTCAGTTGGAGGCGCGTGACACCCGCCTCGACGGTGGCGTCGAGGTCCTCGGCGCTGACCCGCACGACCCGATTCATCTCGCGAAGGTCGAGGCAGATGCCGCCGCGGATGGCGTTGACGTGCCCCTCCAGCGAAGTGCCCGCGCCGAACGGGACGACCGGAATCTGCCGCCGGGCGCTGATTGCGAGAATCGCCGCGACTTCGTCGGTGGAGCGCGGGAAGCAGACGACGTCGGGCGCCGCCGGCGCGTGGTACGACTCGCCGTGGCTGTGGTGCTCGCGGACCGCTGGCGCGTCGCTGGCGCGGGAGCCGAGCAGCGCGCGAAGCTCCCGGGTCGCGGATTCAACTGCGGCTTCGGTCGCTGGCGTGGCCATCGGTGTTCAGTATAGGCCCGACCGGGAGCCGGACGATGAACGTCGAGCCGTGGTCCTGGCCGGCGCTCTCTACGGCGATTGAGCCGCCGTGCAGATCCACCAGGTGTTTGACGATGGCGAGACCGAGGCC
>Ga0070671_100001521_pt1 | contig 17396 bp, 14 predicted proteins | sample KBSS73metaG_FD_65341 | JGI IMG/M metagenome (GOLD analysis project Ga0070671, IMG submission 65341) | Switchgrass rhizosphere microbial communities from Kellogg Biological Station, Michigan, USA - KBS S7-3 metaG | ecosystem: Host-associated > Plants > Roots > Rhizosphere > Soil ...
AGATGATCGCGACCGCTCCGCCGCGTGGGATCAACGGATGGACGTGCTCGACGACGTGACGCATCGCGGCGAAGTTCACCGTCATGACGTCGAGCGGGGGAAACGTCTGAGGAAGGCCCGCGCAGTAGAACAGTCGGTCGACCGGGCCGGTCAAGGCGGACAGCGTCGCGTCGATCTGGCCCAGGTCGCGCAGATCGCACTGCGTGAAGCTCGCGAGCTCGGAGTCGGGTTCTCGGTAGTCGATCCCGTGCACCTCCCCGCCGAGGCTCTGGACGATCTTCGCGGTCGCGGCGCCCATCCCCGAATAGCACCCGACCACGAGACAGCGCTTGCCGTCATAGCGGAACCGGTCTTCCATCGTGTCATCCTCCCTGTCGCCCGACGTACCGAGCAGGCCGTCGTTCACGAAACGCCCTGAGCTCTTGTGCCTTGTCGAACGGTCCTGCTGACCACCCCCTGGATCATCCGCCCCTCGAAGGGGCGAGGACCATTGTGTTGACACTATCGTCAAGTCCCGTCAGATGCCAGTCGGCAAGATCGATCGGGGAGCGCGCTCCAGGGGCGAGTTCGACCGCAACTCGCGGACGTCGCTGGCAGAGCCGCCTCCTTGACGTGGCGAATAGAGTAGACGAAACATGAGGGCGAGAGCGTCGTCCCCACGCGTTCGCTGACGCTCGGCTTGTCGACGGGACCTTCAGCTGTCATGGACGACCACAGGATCTTGATCGAGTGCGGCGTCGACGTGCCGATGCGTGACGGCACCCGACTACAGGCAGATGTGTATCGCCCCGAGTCGGGGCGATGGCCGACGCTCGTGATGCGAACGCCCTACGGACGATCTCCCTATCCGGACAACTTCGTGCTGTTGCCGCCCGTGCCGACTGCGAGGCGCGGCTACGCGGTCGTGGTTCAGGATGTCCGAGGTCGCGGTACATCCGGAGGCCAGTTCCGCGCCTTCGACGAGGTCGATGACGGTTTCGACACTGTCGACTGGGCGGCGCAGCAATCGTGGTCGACCGGTGTCGTCGGATGTTTCGGTAGCTCGTACATGGGCGCCGCGGCGCTGCAGGCTGGTGCGAGCGAGCATCCTGCGGTACGAGCCATCGCGTGCCTCCAGGCGAGCTCGGACTACTACGAGGGACGTACGTACCGCGGCGGCGCGCTGGAGCTCGGCTCGGTCGTGTCGGTTGGTCTTGCTGCGCTCGGCCGGACCGCGCTCGCCCGCGTCCAAGAGGCTGATGAGCGACGGCGCCTCCGCCGCGCCTACGTGCGAGCGCTTCGCGATCTTGCCGACCAGCCGGTCGCGTTCCCGATGATGTCGCGTCTTCAGGGCGAGGACGACGAGCTGCTCGGATCGGTCGCACCATGGCTCCTCGAATGGATCTCGCACGACAAGCGGGACGAGTACTGGGAGCGGATCTCGCTCGAGGATCGCTATGGCGCGGTGTCGGCGTCGGCGCTTCACGTGACGGGATGGTTCGACGCGATGAAGGAGGGCGCGCTGGCCAACTTCCGCGCGCTCGCTCATTCCTCGGCGTCTGATCACGCGCGCAAGCACCAACGGCTCGTCGTCGGCCCATGGCCGCACTACTCGCTGCGCGGCTACGAGGCGACGCGCGTCGGTGACCTGGCGTTCGGCATGGACGCGGCGCTTGACATCGACGAGCTGCAACTCCGTTGGTTCGACGAACACCTTCGTGACAGCGACCATTCGGAGCCGGCCGCACCTCCGCGAGTCAGGTTGTTCGTCATGGGCCGCAACGCGTGGCGCGACGAAGAGATGTGGCCGCTCGACCGTGCGTCAGATGTCCGGTTGTATCTCTCGAGCACCGGGCATGCGTCTGACGCGCCCGACGACGGCATGTTGTGTGCGGCACCGTCTAAGAACGAGGGACGCGACCACTTCGACTACGACCCGCGGTACCCGGTGCCGACCATCGGGGGCGCACACCTGCTGCTTCCGACGCTCGCGCCTGTCGGACCCCGGGATCAGCGAGCGGTCGAGGAGCGCGACGACGTCGCCGTGTACACGACTCAGGCGCTCGACGATGACATCGAGGTGACCGGCTACGTCAGAGCAGAGCTCTGGGTGGCTACCTCCGCGGTGAGCACTGACTTCACCGCGCGACTCGTCGACGTCCAACCCGACGGGACACCCGTCTCCGTGTGTGACGGGATCCTCCGCCTGCCAGCGGCCGATGGCGGGGCGATGCGCCAGATCGTGCTTTCTCTCGGAGCGACGTCTCAGGTCTTCCTTGCTGGGCATCGGCTGCGACTCGACATCTCGAGCAGCAACTTCCCGCGCTTCGACCCCAACCCCAACACGGGAGACTCGAGCCTGCATGCGCGTGCGTGCGTCGTTGCACACCAGACCATCGTTCACGGTGGCGCCACACCATCGTCGCTCGTGCTCCCCGTGGTTCCCGCACCGGCATGACTCGCGATGGCGATGCAGCAATCTCCGCATCGAGGTCTCCCTTCTCGTCGGCGGCCCGATCGGCAGACGCGATCGACAGGGGGCTCGTCGACCGACATGGTCTTCCATACCGCAAAGGCTTTCGATGACGCCGCGCGTCGGCGCCCAACCGAGAGGAGAGTCCCTATGAGGGTCAAGGTCGACGCTGACCGGTGTCAGGGCCACACGCTGTGCGCAATGGCGGCGCCGGACGTCTTCGAGCTCAGCGACTTCGACGGCCACTCTTCGGTGCGGGTGGAGGTCGTTCGCGCCGAGCTCGAGGAGGCGGTTCGCACCGCCGTCAACACGTGTCCCGAGCGGGCGATCGAGATCGAGGACTGAGGGGAGCGAGCCTCATGACCCGTGTCGGTGACAAGACGTCGCCCTACCACTTCGACCGTCACGCGCCCGAGTACAGGGATCGGTTCGAGGACATCACGCACGAGCTGCATGCATCCTGCCCGGTGGCCTGGAGTGACACGTACGGCGGGCACTGGGTCGTCAGCCGCTACGAGGAGGTCTTCGAGCTCGCGCGCGATCACACGCTGTTGTCGAACGACTACGACCCCGAGGGCACGAGCACCGGGTACAAGGGGATCTCGATCCCCGACACGCCACGCGGGCGCTCAGGGTTCTTGGAGATGGACCCTCCGGCGCAGCAGGACTTTCGGCGCGCGCTCGACCCCTACCTCTCCCCCGCGGCCATCGCCCGTTGGCAGCCCATGATGGACGACCTGTCCCACGCATGCCTGGACGAGTGGATCGAGGCCGGGCGCATCGATTTCGTCGACGACTTCGCCAACGTCGTGCCCGCGGTGATGACGCTCGCGCTGATGGGCCTGCCGTTGGCGGATTGGGAGATCTACTGCGAACCCGTGCACGCGATCGTGTACACGGATCCGAGCTCCCCGACCTATCTCGAGGTCATCGAAGCCAACGTGGCGATGGTCACTCGGTTGGCCGAATCGATCTTCGCGGCGCGCGAGTACCCGCGCCCGGGAATCGTGAAGGGCATGTTGGAGGCCAAGATCTGTGGCGCGCCGGTGACCGACGAGGACATCCGCGACACGCTCACCCTGTTGCTCGGAGGCGGATTCGACACCACGACCTCGTTGACCGCACACGCCCTCGAATGGCTGAGCGAGCACCCCGGGGAGCGCGACCGGTTGCGCGCACACCTCCCCGACCTGATCCACACCGCCACCGAGGAGTTCTTGCGCTACTACACGCCGGCGCCGGGCGACGGGCGAACGGTGACCCGTCGCCACGAGGTCTCCGGGTGCGTGCTGGATGCGAACGACCGGCTGTATCTGTCGTTCGCCATGGCCAATCGGGATCCTGAGGTCTTCCCGGATCCTGACGAGCTCAAGCTCGACCGGACGAACAACCGCCACACGAGCTTCGGTCTCGGCCTGCATCGCTGCATCGGGTCGAACCTGGCGCGCTCGGTGTTCAAGTCGATGCTCACGGCGGTGCTCGAGCGAATACCCGACTTCGTCTGCGACCCGGCCGGTGCCGTTCACTACGACACCGTCGGTGTGATCAATGGGATGAAGCATCTGCCCGCGACGTTCACGCCCGGGAGGCGCGTCGGTCCCGGGCTCGAGGCGACGATCGGACGATGGCAGGACATCCTGGATCGTGAGCCGCTTGCGGACGCGGTCGTGCGTCGGCCGCAAACGGAGCAGGGCTGATCGGTGTGCGCGTGGGTCAACGGGCTCGCGGCGAGCTCCCTGCAACAGGAGTCGCAAGCCGGCGATAGACGGGGTCGTGCCCCGTCTCGTCGTCCTACGGGTGCGCCTGCAGATCCCGGCAGATGTTGTCGACGATGACCGGGTCGCACGGATTGGCCAGGTAGAAGCTCACACGATCCGCGAGGCCGCCGTACCGGCGCCGGACCTCGGCCGCGATCGTCTCGGGCTCTCCGGTGACAGCGAACGCGCCGAGGACCTCGTCGGCGATCGCGTCTCCCATCGCATCCCACCGTCCGGCCCGCGCCAGAGCATTGAGCTCGTCCTGGAGGTCGCCCCACCCGTGGTGTTCGAGAACTCCGCGGTACGCCGGCGTGGACCCGTAGAACGCGATCTGGCGCTTCGTCGCGCGGACCGACTCGTCGAGCTCCTCCTCTGTCGCTCCCGTCGCGACGAACACGGGCCACGCGACCTCGAAGTCGCTCCGCTGGCTGCGACTCCTGCCCCGATCGAGCGCCACACGGCTCACAGAACGGAAGTAGCTCGGCGTGCTGAAGGAGTGGACGATGAAGCCGTCACACAGCTCACCGGCAACCTCCGTCATCTTCGCGCCGATGCCAGCAAGGAACACGCGAGGTGCACCGTGCTCGTTCGGGCCCGGGTTGAAGAACGGCGCGGTCAACGTGTGGTGGTAGAAGTCGCCGCGGAAGTCGAGGTTCACCCCCTCGTGCCACGTGGCCCAGATCGCATGCAGTGCGGCGATGAACTCGCGCATGCGCGCCGCCGGTTGGGACCACGGCATCGAGAACCGTCGCTCGATGTGCGGCTTGACCTGACTCCCGAGACCGAGGATGAACCTGCCAGCCGAGAGCGACTGCAGGTCGTTCGCCGTGTGAGCAACCGTCATCGGGTTGCGGGCGAACGCGACCGCGATCGCCGTCCCCACCTCGAGGTGCTCGGTGTGCTCCAGTGCGAGGAGCGAGGTCAGGAAGGGATCGTGCTTCGTCTCGGAGGTCCATGCTCCGTCGAAACCGGCTGCCTCGACCCGCCGTGCCGCGGCGACCGCGGTCGCCGGGTCCGAGGTCACCGAGCCGTCGACCTTCATCGTTCGTCCCCGGTGGTCCTTACCGTCCGTGGCCTCACAGCCCCAACCCTCGGCCGATGATCTCCTTCATGATCTCGCTCGTGCGGCCGTAGATCGAACTCGTCGATCGGTGGCACGACCTCCTTGTCCAGGAACTGTCGCCAGCTGGAGCGGAGGAGATCGTGCTCCTCGTCGAAGACGGTGCGCTTCACGGGGTCGTCCATGTAGGTAGCACGCGACTCCTACAGGGTCTCTTCCATGTAGGTCCGCCGTCGGGCATCAGCAAGGAGCTGCCACATCCTGCCCATCATCTAACCAACGTTAGATTCTACGTGCGATTAGGTCAATCGCGGCGCCGCGTCAGCGGGCAGTCCACCCACCGTCCACGGGGATCGTGACACCCGTCAGGAAGGAGCTCGCATCGCTCGCGAGGTACAGGAGCGTGCCGTCGAGCTCGTGATCCAGGCCTGCCCGCCCCATTGGCGTGTTCCGCCGCAGGAACTCCATGGCGTCCGCGCTCCCGAACATCTTCTCCGCGGTCATCTCGGTCAGGAACCACCCTGGCGCAAGGGCATTGACGCGCACGCCCTTCCGGGCCCATTGACACGCCAGCTCACGCGTGAGGTTGACGACCGCACCCTTGCTCGCGGCGTACGAGGCCAGGTTGATCGGGGCGGAGGCAACCAGACCGAGCATCGACGTGATGTTGATGATCGATCCCGCTCGCTGCGCGATCATCTTCCGAGCAGCGAGCTGCGTGACCGCGAACAGGCCCGTCAGGTTGACGTCCATCACCTGTCGCCACTGGTCCAGGGGCTCGTCCTCACCGCGGCCCTCGGGACAGACGCCCGCGTTGTTGACGAGGACGTCGACCCGCTCGCCGGCTGCGTCGACGAGTCGGGCGCACTGAGCGTCGACGGAGACGTCGCACTCGACGGGAACGACTCGCTCGCCCAGCTCGTCTGCGAGCTCCTCGAGGCGATCGAGCCGGCGGGCACCGACCACGACCGTCGCGCCCGCCCCGTGGAGGACGCGCGCAAACCGCTCACCCAGCCCTGACGACGCTCCCGTGATGATCGCGACCTTGCCGGCGACCGAGAAGAGGTCCGTGCCCTCCGCCGCCAGCGTCAGCGCTTCACTCACCGCGGCGCAACACCTTCGAAGAAGATCGAGGCGACCTGGGAAGCGAGCTCCTCAGGCGACCGCTTCACCCGCGCTGGCCACTCGATCGTGGAGTTCAGCGCACCAAAGAGGAGGAAGCGCAGGGTCAGGAGGTCCACGTCCCGCCGGATCTCGCCGCTGGCCCGGGCGTCTCGGAGCAGCTTCGCCCAGTAGTCGCCGTACGTGCGCTGATCGTCGTAGTGCACTCGACGCACCTCTTCGGGGAGCTGCCCGACGATCCGCGCGTTCGCCGCGGTGTAGTCGATCGCCTCGATGACCGCCTCGGCGTGCGCGAGGATCGCCGCCTGCAGGCGGTCACGTCCTCCGGCGTCCTTCCCGAGCGCCCGCACCGCGCTGCGGACGTGCTTCTCCGTCTCCTGCACGCCGACGCGGAGCATCTCGGCGACGAGCTCGTCCTTGGAAGCGAAGTAGTAGTAGAGGCTCCCGGTCTTGATGCCCGCGGCGGTGGCGATGTCCTCGAGCCGCGTGGCTGCGTACCCCCGCTCGCTGAAGACCCGCGCCGCAGAGTCGAGGATCCGGATCCGGGTCAGCGCCGACTTCTCCGTGGGTCGACCGGCCCGGTTCGCTGGCATCGGCGGATCGTAACGTCCGGCGCGCTCCTCACCCGCTACCGCAGGCCGATGCGAGCAACGCATCACGGCCGTCATCGTCATCGATCAGAACCCGCCGACGCGTCGGATCCCCGGGCTCGCTCGCGTAGGAGGAACTTCTGGATCTTCCCGGTCGCGGTCTTGGGTAGGGGGCCGAACACCACCCGCTTCGGCGCCTTGAAGCGAGCGATGCGTTCCTTGACGAACGCGATCAGCTCGTCGCCACCAACCTCGGCGTCGCGGGCGAGTTGCACGTAGGCGACGGGAACCTCGCCCCATCGGTCGTCGGGCGCGGCGACGACGGCGCATTCGGCGACGGCAGGATGCGCGGCGAGCGCATGCTCGATCTCGACCGACCCGATGTTCTCGCCACCGGAGATGATGACGTCCTTGGCACGGTCGCAGATGGACACGTAGCCGTCTGCATCCATCGTCGCGAGGTCACCGCTCCGAAACCAGCCGTCGAGCGCCGCTCGCTGTGTCGCTTCATCGTCTCGGTAGTAGCCGAGCATGACGTTGTCACCCCGGATGACGATCTCGCCGATCGTCTCCCCATCGGCCGGCACGTCATTGCCACGCTCGTCGACGACCCGGAGACCGGCGGAGACCACGTTGCCGACGCCCTGGCGGGCGAGCAGGGACGCCCGGGCGTCGGCGGCGAGACCGTTCCACTCCGGCCGCCAATCGCAGAGGGCTGCGGGCCCGTAGGTCTCCGTCAACCCGTACAGGTGCGTCACGCTGATGTTGAGCGCCGCCAAGCGGTCGAGGAGCGAGGGCGACGGGGGCGCGCCACCCGTGGCGACCCGCAGCGCCCTGTCGAGTGGGTGCTTCGGTGCGGCCGAGGCGTCCACGAGATCGACGAGCACCGTGGGCGCGGCGTTGAGGTGGGTGACACCGTGCTGCTGGATCGCCTTCCAGACCGCCACCGGCTCCACGCGCCGCAACCCGACGTGCGTCGCCCCCACCCCGGTGACCGCCCACGGGAAGCACCATCCGTTGCAATGGAACATCGGCAGGGTCCACAGGAAGACCGTGCTGGCGTCGAGCGCCAAGTGCGCCTGCATCGCGACGCTCTGCAGGAACGCCCCCCGGTGCGCGTACATGACGCCCTTCGGTCGGCCCGTCGTCCCGCTCGTGTAGTTCAAGGAGAGCAACGACCACTCGTCCTCGAGCGAGTCCCGATAGGGAGACGCGTCGGCGAGCAGACGTTCGTACCCATCCTGGTCGCCCCCGACGACGACCAGCTGGACCGACCTGTCGAGCGCGGCGCGAGCCAGCTCGAGCAGCGTGTGGTCGACGAGCACGACCTTCGACCCGGCGTGCTCGACGATGTAGCGCACCTCGTCGATGTTGAGGCGGGTGTTGATCGCGTTGAGGACGGCGCCCGCAGCGGGAACGCCGAAGTGCGCCTCGAGTGCAGCGCGCGTGTTCGGCATGAGTGACGAGACGCGGTCACCCCGCACCACGCCGAGGCTGCGCAACGCGCCGGCAAGCCGGTCGACGCGCTCACCGAGCTCGGCGTAGGTCGTCGCCCCCTCGTCTCCGATGTACCCGACTCGGCCACCATGAGCGACCCGGGCGCGATCGAGGAACTGCAGCGGACTGAGGCAGCTCGGGTTGAACGGGCCCGCCGCGGCCATCAGTCGAGGCGGAGCTTGCCGGCCAGGAGATAGTTGGCAATCGAGCGGTACTGGATCTCCGTCGGGCCCTCGCTGAGCCGGCACACGCGCAGCGTGTGCCATCCCTCGATCATGCCTGCGTCGTTGCTGATGCCCATGCCGCCGAGGATCTGCATGGAGCGGTCGTAGACGCGGTACGCCGCCTCGTGGACGTAGGCGTGCGACATCGCGGATTCCGCTCTGGCTTGTTCGCCGCGGTCGAGCTTGTCCGCCATGTCGAACGCCATGAGCTTCGACGCGTGGAGCTCGACGCAGTTCTCGGCGAGCATGTTCTGGATCGTCTGGTGCTCGACGAGCGGCTTCCCGAACGTCCGCCGGACCCGCGCGTAGTCGAGCGCCTGGTCGTGCGCCCACCGGGCCAGCCCGATGATCCGACCCAGCTTCGTCAGCTTCAGCAGCCCGGATCCCTGCATCGCGACAGGGAACCCGCGTCCGGGTTCGCCGAGGCGATGTGCGTCCGGCACCCGGACGTCGGTGAACGAGAGGATGCACTCCTCGCCACCGATCTCGTCGAACACCTTGACGACCGAGTCGACGGCGAATCCGGCCGCGGTAGCCGGCACGTAGAAGCACGTGAGCCCGCCCCGACGAGCTGCGAACTCCTCGGGATCGGTCACCGCGAAGGTGATCAGGAAGTCGGAAGTCGGCGCCCACGACGCCCATTGCTTCGTGCCGTTGAGGATCCAGTCGTCGCCGTCTCGAATGCCGCGCGTGGTCATCATCCACGCGTCCGAACCGGCGTCGGGCTCGGACATGGCGAACGAGCCGGTCAGCTCACCCCGCGCCAGCCGCGGCACGATCTCCTCACGGAGCTGCGGTTGGGCGTGGCTCCAGAGCGCAACCGGGCCCGTCGTGGTCTGGGCGAGGACGTGGAACGCGAGCTGCTTCGTCGGCGATCCGTAGCGGTGGCACAGCCCCTCCCACACCTCCAGGTACTGCCGCGCGCCGAGCCCGGCTCCGCCGAGCACCTCGGGGCAGAACATGGTGAAGTAGCCCGCCTCAGCAGACGCCATTCGCACCTCGCGCCGGGCGTCCACCATCGCCCGCGAGAGGCGGCCGTCCTCGCGCCAGTACTTGCGCGGATCGTGGAACCCGTCCCCCAAGCGCTCCTGTACGGCGGCCACCTCCTTGTCGATGAAGGCGAACAAGCCGTCCCGGATCTCCTCGGAGGTGACCGCAGTCATACGGTGACCGGCGCGCTGATGCCGTAGAGGCGCGAGGCGTTCTCGAAGAACAGCTTCCGGCAGAGCTCCTCCGGCAGGTCGGCCATGGCGCCCTCGAGCACCTTGTGCGGCGCCTCGGCCGTCGACGCCGGGCCGGGCGAGAGGCTCGTCGGGTGCGGGAAGTCGGTCTCGAACATGAGGTTGTCGGCGTAGAGATCCGCCATGCGCCGGACCGTGTCGCGCTCGAACCAGAACGTCGAGTACACCTGCCGCCGGAAGTAGAAGCTCGGCAGCTCGCGCTCGGGGTACTGCTTGTGGGCCCCCGAGTTCTGCCATCCCCAGTCGGCGCTCTCGAGGAGATACGGGATCCAGCCGAACCCGCTCTCGACGTTCACGAAGTTGATGCCGGGGTAGCGGTGGCAGACACCGCCGAGCAGCACCTCGGCGGTGCCTTCGGCGAGCCCGAGCAGTGACATCACCGTCTCCTTCGCGAAGCTCGCCTGGTCGTGGACCTGGTTGATGAGCCTCGTCCAGTCCTCCTTGTCCTGCGCCTGGTAGCCGACATGGAAGCTGACGGGCAGCCCGCGCTCCTCGACGGTCTTGAAGATCGGCTCCCAGTGGTCGTCGCTCAGCGGCGGCAGCCCGAACTTGTACGGCTTGGTCATGAAGTTGACCCCGCGGTGTCCGTTTTCGTGGCACCGCTCGATCTCGGCGACCGATGCCGCCACGTCCCAGAACGGCAACGACGCCTGCACGATGAATCGTTCCGGCGCCTCGGACGCGAAGTCGACCAGGAAGTCGTTGTACGCCTGGATGCAGGCGAGCGTGATCTCGGGATCGAGGTCCATGAACGCGTCCATCTCGAAGGCCACGAGGTTCGGGTAGATGACCTCCGCGACGATCCCCTCTGTGTCCATGCGGGCGACACGGGCACGTGCGTCGTACGCGGCGGGATCAGCGTCCTCGAGGCGAGGCGGGTGCTGCGGTGGCGGCTCGTGCCATCCGGCCATCGCATACCCGCCGACGCCGGACGTTCGGCGCCGCCCGATCTGCCACACGTCTTCACCACGACGTTCGTCGAAGACAGGGCGAGGGATGTCCTCCCCCCACTTGGCCGGCAGCCGCGATTGCCACAGATCTGCGGGCTCGCTGAGATGCGTGTCGGTGTCGATGATCGGGATGGTGGACATGGCAACGTCCTCCTCGGGGATGGCACGACGATCGCTCCGCACGACGACGCGCGCCGCGGCGGATGTCACCGGAGCCGCCACGGCGGCTTCTCGGTGGTGGAGCGGAGCACCTTCCAATTCGCCGACCCCGGCTGCGGGTTCGTGACTTGGGTGTACGTGAGGCCGCGACGCAACGCCTCGGTCCGGCCGGCGTCGAGACTCTCCCAGATCGCCTTGACGGACCCTTGGATCGCGGCGGGAGGCTTCCGGGCGATGAGCCTCGCGAGCTCGTCGGCCCGGGGCCACAGCTCCTCGCGCGTCGTGACCTCCGTGACGAGACCGATCTCGAGCGCGCGCGCCGCGGACAGTCGCTCGTCGAGACCGAGGAGCGCGATTCGAAGCGCTTCACCCAAGGGGACGCGGTGGGCGAGGCCGATCGCCTCGAGCGCCGCGACGAGACCGTACGTCGTGTGTGGGTCGAAGAAGGTCGCGTCGTCGCTGCAGATGACGATGTCGGACTCGTTGATCCAGTAGAACGCCCCCCCGGCGGCGACCCCGTGGACCGCGCAGACCACCGGCTTCCACACCTCGTTGAGCTTCGGTGACAGCGAGGTACCTGGATCCTGCTCGCTCCACCGGTTGGTCCGATGCGTCATCTCCAAGCCTTCGACGACGTCGACGCCCGACGAGAAGGCGCGATCCCCCGCGGCGCGGAGCACGACGACGTGGATGTCGTCGTCGCGCCGCACACGCTCCCAGAGCGCCGCGAACTCATCGCACATCGTCTGGTTGAAGGCGTTCATGCGCTCGGGCCGGTTCAAGGTGACCGTCGCAACGTGGTCATCGACCTCGAACAGCAGCGTGGCGTACGTCGGGCTGGTGTGTGCCGAGTTCAACGTTTCCCTCGCCGAGCGCGGGCGTCCAGGCTGTTCTTTGACGCCACTGTCCAAGTTACCCCGGGACCGCGGGTGAAGCAACCGCACAGCCGGTGAAAGGCGCGCCTCGTCGCCTTCGCAGCGATGGCGATGCGATCGGCGGCGAACGTCAGGGTGGGAGTCACTCGAAATCCGCGTCGATCTTCGCGAAGCGTCGGGCCACCATCGTCCGACACTCCTGATGGGTGAAGAGGTAGAGGCGCGGGCTCTGAATGCCTCGCAGCACGACGGCTGCGGCATCGTCGGCGGTGATCATCGATCCGGCGAGTGAAGGATCCGAGAAGTCGACGTCACGACCAGCTCCCGGACCGCCGAGGCTCGCCGGGCGGTTCCGGTGCGACGTCTCGATGTTCGTGCGCACGATCATCGGGCAGAGGACGCTGATCGCAAGGCCGGTCTCCCGCATCTCACGGTGCAACGTCTCGGCGAGCGCGACGACGCCATACTTCGCCACCGAGTACGGGCCGAGGTCCGCATTCGCGACCAAGCCGGCAAACGAGGCGGTGAAGATGACGTGGCGTCCTGCCCCGCCCTCCGCCATGCGCGGCAAGAACGCTTCGACGCCATGGATCGCGCCCCAGAGATTGACCCCGAGCATCCACTCCCAGTCAGCGTGACTTGCCTCGATCGTGGGACCCGTGGTCCCCACACCCGCGTTGAAGAAGGCGATGTCGACCGTCCCGAACCGCTCGAAGGCCGCTGCGGCCAGGTCCTCCACCGAGGCTCGAAGCGAGACGTCCGTCTCGACGCCGATGACGTCGGTACGGGTGCTGAGCTCAGCGGTCGCCGGCGCGAGCGCGGCGGCATCGATGTCGGCGAGCACCAATCGCGCGCCCGCGTCGGCGAGGCGGGTGGCCGTGGCCAGCCCGATGCCGCTCGCGCCGCCCGTGATGACGGCCACTTTGCCTCGCACGTCCATCGCTGGCACCTCCATGAGCGCAACCAGGACTGAACCTAACCGACGTTAGATTCTTTGCGGCGGCGGGTCAAACTGGTGCGCCCCGCATACGGGACCACTTTTCTAACCTTCACTCGAAACCGTTACGATCTCAACATGGGTGAGGCGTGGATCATCGACGGTGTGCGGACCCCGCGAGGCAAGGGGAAGCAGACGGGGGCGCTCCACATGTTCCATCCGCAGGAGCTGCTCGCGCAGTGCTTGCAGGCGCTGCCGACGCGCACGGGCATCGACCCAGGCGCGATCGACGACGTCATCGTCGGAAACGGCAGCAATGCCGGCGATCATGGTGCGTGCATCGGCCGTCTCGGCGTTCTCGCCGCCGGTTGGCCGCGGGAGACGCCGGGGTTCACCGTGAACCGCTACTGCGGCAGCGGACAGCAGGCAGTCACGCTGGCCGCCATGGGCGTGATGTCCGGCATGCAGGACGTCGTCGTCGGTGCTGGCGTCGAATCGATGTCCAGATGGCCGGACGGAGGAAGCGCCACGCTCGACGGCGACAACCCGCGCCTCCGCGAGCGATACCCGATCGTTCCGCAAGGCATCTCCGCCGACCTGATCGCGACGCGTGAGGGGTTCAGCCGGCAGGTTTGCGATGAGGTCGCCGTCCTCAGCCAGCAGCGCGCTGCCACCGCGATCGGGGAGGAACGGTTCGCGCGAAGCCTTGTGCCAGTCGTCGCGCCCGACGGATCGGTGGCGCTCGCGCGTGACGAACACGTTCGGCCCGGAACCACGCTCGAGGCACTCGCCGCGCTCCCCCCGGCATTCGAATCGCTGGGCACGACGGGATCGCCGTACGGCGAGCTGTATGACGACATGTGTCGCCGCGTGTACCCCGACGTCGAGGCGATCGCCCACGTCCACCATGCGGGCAACAGCTCGGGCGTCGTCGACGGCGCCTCCGCTCTGCTCGTGGCCTCCTCCGAGTGGGCTCGGACCAACGGGGTGCGGCCGCGTGCGCGCATCCGGATGACCGCCGTCGCCGGCGACGACCCGGTGATCATGCTGACCGCGCCCGCGCCGGCATCGAGGCGTTGCCTCGACAAAGCCGGGATGACGGTCGGTGACATCGACCTGTGGGAGATCAACGAGGCGTTCGCCGCGGTGGTGTTGAAGGCCATGCGGGAGCTCGATCTCGATCCTGAGAACGTGAACGTCAACGGCGGGGCCATCGCGCTCGGTCACCCCATCGGCGCCAGCGGCGGCATGCTCCTGCTCACCGCCCTCGACGAACTCGAGCGCACCGATCGCGAGACGGCGCTCGTGACGATGTGCACGGGTGGCGGCATGGCCACTGCCACGATCATCGAGCGGATCTGACCCGACGAGGTCTTGCCACGCGCTCGAGGGCGGGGGTTCCCCCGAGCGCGTGACGACACCGCGCCGAGATGACCAGCGCGCCTTCGGGAACCCGAGGCCCCGCTCAGCGACGTTGTTCCGATTGATCTCGGTGGTGCCGCCGCGGATCGTCAGCACGGGCGCCGACCGGCTCGCGTGGTCGATCCATCCATCTGCAGCTGCGCCGGCCTCGTGGAAGGCGCGCAGGCCTGCCGGACCGGCGGCCTGCTGGAACCAATGCGCTGCCTTTTGGAACGCCGGCGCCGCGAAGAGCTTCGTCACGGAGCCTTCGACGCCCGGGAGCCCGCCGCTCGCGGCGATCCACGCCGACCGCTGAGCAAGGAGCTTGGCCACCTCGTTGTCGATCGCGGCCCTCGCCATGCGCTCGCGGACGAGCGGCTCGGCGATGGCGCCGGTCGCCTCGGCCCATTCGCGGAACTGCCGCAAGAGCGGGACGCCATGGCTCGTGTCGCCGACGACGCCGCGCTCGAACGCCAGCCCGACCGTCAGCACACCCCAACCGCCGTTCTCCGCGCCCAGCCGCCACTCGTCGCTGACGCGGACGTCGTCGTAGAAGGTCGCGTTCGTGCGCTCCGTGCTCATCGTGTGGACCGGCTTGACCGTGATGCCAGGCGTGTCCAGCGGGAGGATGAACGTCGTGAGACCCTTGTGCTTCGGCACGTCCGGGTCGGTTCGCGTGAGGAGCAGGACCCAATCGGCCTCGTGCGCCAACGTGGTCCACATCTTCGCCCCGTTGATCACCCAGTGGTCGCCATCCCGGACGGCCCGGGTGGTGATCGAGGCGAGGTCGCTCCCAGCGTCAGGCTCGCTGTAGCCGAGGCATGCGAAGCTCCGGCCGGACACGAGCGCCGGGATGATCCGCTCGCGCTGCACGTCGGTGCCGACACGGTTCACGATCCCGGCGACGATCAGCGCGAGGGCGAGGGCCGGGGACGGTGCGAGCGCCTTCTCCATCTCGTTGAACAGGACCCAGAGCTCGATCGGGTCGCCCTCGCCGAGACCGGGTACCGCTCAGCGGATCAGACCGCGCTCCCCCAGCGCTTTGTAGAGCCGGTCCGCCTTCGCGCTGCCCGACGCATGCATCTGGTCCAGATCCGTGGGACCGAACGTCTCGGAGATGATCCGGCGAACGTCCTGCCGATACTGCTCGACCTCGGTCGGGCGCTCCTCGATGACCTCGTTGTCGTCGACCTCGCCGAGCGCGGCACCGGCCGCCGACGGATCGGGCTGGCGGCGATCGCACGCCCAGGCTGCCTTGTGCACGAGCAACCGGCTTCCGTCGACGAGACCGACGAGGTCGGCGAATCCGTGCTGCACGGCTTGGAACGACCCGATCGGCCTCCCGAACTGGTGGCGCTCCTTCACGTACGCGACGCCGAGCTCGAGCGCGCGCGTCGCCACTCCCACCATCGACGCAGCAGTCAGGATCTTCCACTCGGCAAGGGCCACCGACCACCGCGTCGAGTCACCGATCACCTCACGGTGGCCGGCCGCACACGAGCGGTCGGCGAGCGGAACCGACCCGTGGTTCCGCGGACCGTCCCCGGGCGGCGTCGAACGGACCGCGATGAGATCGCTCCCTTCGACGCCGACGACGAGACCGGCGACCGCACCCGCGGGCACAGAAGACCAGAGGCCCGAGTCATCCGCGGGTTGGAGGGCGAGCGACGCAATCGTCGAACCGTCGACGACGTCTGCCGCCGGTTCGGCGAGCACCCGCGCCGCGACGATGTGGTCGACGAGCGGAGCCGGAGCGACCGCTCGACCAATGGATTCGGCGACGATCGCAAGCTCGGCGAGCGTCGCACCGCCACCGCCGACCTCGGCCGACAGCCCCATCCCGGGCGCGCCGAGCTCGATCGCCTTTTCCCAGAGGGGCGCGGAGAAGCCGAGCGGCTCGGCGGCGCGGACGACGGCGGGCGGTGACTCGATCGCGAAGAACCTCGTGAAGAGCTCCTCGACCGCCTCTTGATCCGGCGACAGCGCGAAGTCGATGGTCATGCGCGGTCAGGGCTCGTGGTGGGTCGCTCCCAGGCGAGGCAGCGCCGTCACCGTGGAGCGGTCGAACCACGAGTTTCCCTCGATGACGGAACCCGACCTGACCCGGACCACCGGCAGCGCCGCCAGCGCTCCAACTGCGGTGGCGGACTGCGGCGCGTCGTCCCAGGATGGCGTTCCGAAGGTGACGCTTCCGGATCCGCGGCGGTAGCTCGTCACCGCGAAGCCGCTCTCGCTGCGCGTCAGCTGGTCCAGCCCGTCGCCGCCGCCGATCGGGGGGATGTAGCGCGAGCAGTACGAGATCGTGCGTGCCGCGGCGCCGTTGACAGCAGCGAGGACGTCCGGGGCAACTGGCTCTGCGTCGACGACGGAAGCGTGCACGAGCAACGAGCCGAGCTCACGGACGTCGTAGGTGAACGAGCCATTCCGTTCCTCGAGGGGCGGAAACTCGGCGCCGAGCTTCGGATACCCGGTGATCTCGCGCCCGGCGATGATCGGGTGGACCTGGTCGACCCACATGGCGAGCCAGTACAGACCGCGTTCGGCGTCGCCCGTGCTTTGATGTGAGACGCCGACGCCGATGCAGAGCTCCTCGTAGCCATGCCCCGCGAGGTAGTCGACCTGGTCGAAGGTGCGGCGGCTCACCGTGACGACCGGCTCGTCGGGCAGGTCGAGCTCGATCGGGACGAACGGCCGGATCGCATCGTGGATCGTGACGAAGCTGACATCGACGGCGCGGGCGTATCCCCATCGAGAGACCGTCGGGATTCGGCTGGGGCCGAAGACGATCGGCATCTCGTAGCGCGTCCCGGGTTCGGTCCGGAATCCGAAGGGTGTCACGGTCGTCATTCGAGGCTCACTTCCCGGAAGCCGATTGGATGTCGTCGATCAGGCTCGCGCCGATAGCGCCGAGGCGCGCATCCGGCTCCAGCTGGATCTGCAGTGCGTTCAGCGTGAACGCGACCAGGTGGTAGTGCCCCACGACCATCGGAACCTCGATGAGCTGCTGCTCCGAGTACCGCTCGGACAGAACAGACCACGTCTCGTCGCTCAACGTGTTGCTCTCGTGGAGCTCCTCCGCGGCGCGCAGCAGCGCCGCGTCGAGCTCGGACCATCCCGCTGCCGCCGATCCC
>Ga0070671_100001526_pt1 | contig 17371 bp, 13 predicted proteins | sample KBSS73metaG_FD_65341 | JGI IMG/M metagenome (GOLD analysis project Ga0070671, IMG submission 65341) | Switchgrass rhizosphere microbial communities from Kellogg Biological Station, Michigan, USA - KBS S7-3 metaG | ecosystem: Host-associated > Plants > Roots > Rhizosphere > Soil ...
TGCCCGTGAGCACCAGCACCACCTCGGGCCAGCGCCGGCGCCACGCCACCGGCACGTTCGCCAGCAGCACGAGGACGATGAGCCACACGTCACCGCGGCGGTAGTGGACGCCGGCCTGGCCGGCGGCGCGCAGGCCGAGCAGCGACAAGACCGTCAGGGTGGCGCCCAGCAGTGCGTCGGCGGCGAACGGGTGGTCCTTCAGCCAGGGAATCGGGTTGGCGCGCCGCATGGCGAGCTTCACCGTACGGCCCGCTGACGCTCCGGTCATCGTCCCTCCGGCGGATCGTCCTCCTCCCGGAGGATGAGCCGTTCCCTATCCTCGCGGGCGTGACGTGCCCCTCGTGCGCGTCGGAGGTGTCCGCCGACGCACGGTTCTGCCCCTCGTGCGGCCACCCGCTGCACGCGCCGGGCGACGAGCGGCGGGTCGTCACCGTCGTGTTCGGCGACCTCGTCGGCTTCACCGGCTTGTCCGAGGGGCGCGATCCCGAACAGGTCAAGAACGTCGTCGACCGCTGCTTCGCCGCGCTCGCCGAGGACATCCGCAGCTTCGGCGGCACGCTGGACAAGGTGGTCGGCGACGCGCTCGTCGCGCTGTTCGGCGCGCCCGTGGCCCACGAGGACGACGCCGAGCGCGCCGTGCGCGCCGCCCTGCAGATGCAGCGCACGCTCGCGAGCACCGCGTCGTCGCTCGGGATCGCCGTGGAGATGCGCATCGGCGTCAACACGGGCGAGGTGCTCGTCGGTGCGCTGCGGGCCGGCGGCGACTACACCGCGATGGGCGATGTCGTGAACACGGCCAGCCGCCTGGAGACGATGGCCGAGCCCGGCCGGGTGGTCGTGGGCCCGGACACGTACGCGGCGACGAGCGACGTCTTCCGCTACGAGCCGCTGGGTCTGGTGCAGCCGCGTGGTCGGGAGGCCGGCGTCGAGGCGTGGATCGCGCACGAGGCGATGGTCGAGCCCGGGCGCCGGCTGCGCCGCCGTGCGACTCGCCTCGTCGGTCGCGACCCCGAGGCCGCGCTCCTCGAGCACCTCGTCGTCACCGCCTTCGAGCGGCGCCGCCCGACGATGGCGCTGCTGCTCGGCGAGGCGGGGGTGGGCAAGAGCCGCTTGGCCGAAGAGGTCATGCTGCGCGTGCTCGGGCACTTCCCCGCCCGCGTCCTCTCGGGCCGGGCCGTCCCCTACGGCGCCGCCAACGCGTGGTGGCCGGTGGCCGAGGTGATCCGCTCGGCGTGCGGGATCGTGCCCGAGGACAGCGAGGACCAGGCGCGCGCCAAGGCCACGGCGGCGGTCGCCGACCTGCTCGGCGCCGAGCCGGGCAGCGACGAGTCGATCCGCGTCGTCGAGGCGCTGCTCTACCTCGCCGGCATGGGCCGCTCGCTCGCCGACGTCGCGACCGACCGCGCCCAGGACGACGTCGCCCGCGGCACCCGCGCCTTCATCGAGGCCCTGGCCGAACGCCAGCCGCTCGTCATCACGCTCGGCGACATGCAGTGGGCCGAGTCGATGGTGCTCTCGGGTCTGGAGGAGCTGCTGGGGAAGGTGCGCCGCGTGCCCCTCGTCGTGCTGCTGACCGCCCGGCCCGAGGTGCTCGACGCGTGGCGGCCGCGCGGCGGCCACGACAACCTCGTGGTGCTGAACCTCGAGCCGCTCGACGTCGAGGCGTCCACCGAGCTGCTCGTCTCGCTCCTCGGCAGCGATCCGGGGCCGGCCGTGCGCGACGAGCTGGTCGAGCGCAGCGGCGGCAACCCGCTGTTCCTCGAGGAGCTCGCCGCGCTCGTGGCCGACGACGAAGGGGGTGCCGGGCTGCGCGCGCTGCCCGCGACGTTGCGGGGGATCGTGGCGGCACGGCTGGATGCGCTGCCCACGCGCGAACGGGCGGTGCTCGACGACGCCGCCGTCGTCGGCCGTCGAGCGCCGATCGCCACGTTGCTCGCGCTCGGGGGCAGCCGAGGCACGGTCCACGAGGTCCTCGCCGACCTGGCCGCTCACGACCTGCTGGTGGTCGAGGAGGGGCAGTGGGAGTTCCGGTCCGATCTCGTGCGCGAGGTCGTCTACGGCATGCTGACCAAGGCCGAGCGCGCCCGTCGCCACGCCACGCTCGCGCAGTGGCTCGACCGCCTGCCCGGCGCACCCACCGACGAGCTGCTGGGCGAGCGGGCGCGCCACTGGTCGACCGCGGCCGAGCTCGACGCCGAGCTGGGTGGGATCGACTCCGTGCCGACCGACGTGCGCGACCGCGCCGTCGAGGCGTTGCAAGCCGCGGTCGCGCGCGCGACGGATCGGGAGCTGCACGCGGTGGCCTGGCGGTGGGCCGATCGTCTCGCCCGTCTCCTCGGCGACGAGTCGTCGGCGGCGCGGCGACGTGCCCTCGTCGCCCGCGCTCGGGCGGCGACCGCGCTGCGGCGCGATCAAGAGGCGGTCGTCGACCTCGATGAGGCGGAAGCCGACTCGCGTGCGGCGGGCGATGAGGAGGCCCTGGGCGAGGCGCTCGTCGTGCGGGGCGACGCGTTGCGCAACCGCGGCGACTACGACGGCTCGCTGGCCGCGCTCGAAGAAGCGCGCCGGCTGCTGCAGCGCATCGGCGACCGGCGGGGCGAGGGCGCCGCGCTGCGACGGATCGGGTGGACGCTGCTGTTCGCCGGCGAGATGGAGCGGGCCGAACCGGTGCTGCGCGAGGCGCTCGCCGCCTTCGAGGAAGCGGGTGCCCTCCGGGGCCAGGCGTGGGCCCATCAGAACCTGGCCTGGGTGGCCTACGGCCGGGCCGACGCCGCCGCCGTCGAGGAGCGGTTGAACGCCTCCGAGGCCCTGTTCCGCCAGATCGGCGACTTCGCCGGACTCAACTGGGCCACCGGCATGCGCGGCTGGCTCGCGATGAGCCAAGGGCACCTCGTCGAGGCGGAGGGGCTCGCCGCGCGGACGCTCACCGAGGCCGAGGAGCAGGACGACCGCTGGCAGGTCGGCATGATGACCGTCCTGTTCGCCATGATCCGGCTGGCGCAGGGCCACCTCGACGACGCCATCGCGCTGGCGCGTGAGGCGCGCCAGCGCTTCGCGTCGATCGGCGATCATTGGGGCGAGGTGCGGGCGATGCTTCCCCTCGCCCGCGCCTTGCTCCTCGCCGGCCGCTTCGACGAGGCGGCCGCCGTGCAGATCGACCCGCTCGCCGAGGCGCTGGGGTTCGTGGTGCTCGGTGACGGCGAACGGGCGCTGGGCACCCTCGGCGACGGGCCGATCGCCGGGGATCGTCGCATGGACATCGGTGATCTCGTCGCCGCCCAGGCGCTGGCGTTCGTCCAGGTGGGCCGGGCGGGCGAGGCGGTCGACGCGTTGACGGCCCACGCCGAGGAGGTCGCCGGTGGTCCGCGCGCCCACGTCCTCGCGGTGTTGGCGCTCGCCCGCGCCGCGTCGGGTGCGTGGGCCGACGCCCGGCGGCGGGCATCGGAGTCGCTCGCCCTCGGTGGCGTCTACACCGACCGGGCGCTCGCCCTCATGGTCGAGGCGTGCGCCGCCGCCCACGACGGCGATGCCGCCGCGGTCCGTGCCGCGGTCGACGGCATGACCCGGCTGGTCAGCGCCACGCAGGACCGGGTCACGGCCGCGGTGGTGGCGCTCGCCGGGGCGCGGGCCCTCGCCGCCGTGGGCGATCCGTTCGCCCGGGGCGCCGAAGCCGATGCCCGGCGCCGGCTCGACACCCTCGGCATCGACGCCATCGGGTGGGATCGCGCGTTCCGGTTGGCTACGGGAGCTGCGGGAGCTTCTGCACCAGCGTGACCGCTGGTGCGAACAGGTCGCCCAGCCGTTCGACGCGCTCGAGCACCTCGGATGCCTCGAACACGAGCGAGGACGCGTCACCGGCCTCGAACGCCTCCTCGACCTCGTCCCAGGACAACGGCGTCGAGACGGTGGGGCGCTCGCGGGCGCGCAGCGAGTACACGCACACGGTGGTCTTCGTGCGCGAGTTCTGCGACCAGTCGACGAGCACCTTGCCGACGCGCAGCTCCTTCTTCTGGAGGCTCACGACGCGGTCGGGGTGCGCCTGCTCGAGCAGCTGGGCGATGGTGCGGGCGAACGTGGCCGCCTGCTCGTGCGTCGCCTCCGAGTTGAGGGGCACGTAGAGCTGCAAGCCCTTCGAGCCCGACGTCTTCACCACCGACTCGAGGCCGAGGTCGCCGAGCACATGGCGGATCCAGAGGCCGACCTCGATGCACTCGAGCAGGGCGGCCGGTGCGCCGGGGTCGAGGTCGAACACCACCATCGTGGGCGTCGTGTCGTCGGTGACGCGGGCCATCGACGTGTGCAGCTCGAGGGCGGCGAGGTTGGCCGTCCACGTGAGGGCGGCGGCCGAGTCGAGGCGGCAGAAGCGGTTGTCGTCCATGTCGTTGGTCGACATCCACTCCGGTCGGTACTTCGGACAGTTCTTCTCGAAGAACGGCGTGGAATCGACACCGTCGGGATAGCGCTTCCGCGTGACGAACCGATCGGCGAGGTGCGGCAGGATCACCGGTGCGATGCGCGCGTAGTAGTCGATGACCTCGGCCTTGGTGAAGTGCGCGGCCGGATAGAGCACCTTGTCGAGGTTGGACACCTTGAGGGCACGGCCCTCGACCTCGACGACCGTCACGCGCTCTTCTTGGCCCGCTTCGCCGGCTTCTTGGCCGGCTTCGGTTCGTCGTCCGCGGCCGGCTCGTTGGCAGGATGGCGCGAGCGGGCAGCGCGCGCTTCCTTCACACTGGCCTCGAGGGCGGCCATCAGGTCGACGACCTTGCCCTCGTCGGCGGGCTGCGGCACCTCGACCTCGATCGTCTCGCCACCGGCCTTGCGCTCGATGAGGTCGAGCACCTTCTCGCGGTACTCGTCCTTGAACTCGCCCGGGTCGAAGTCGGCCGACAGCGACTCGACGAGCTGGCGCGCCATGGCGAGCTCCTTGTCGGAGACGTCGATGTCCGCGAGCCCGTCGAACTCGCCGATCTCCTTCTCGGGCACCAGCTCGTCGGCGTAGACCATCGTCGAGATCAGCAGCTTGCCGTCCTTCGGGCGAACGGCGGCGAGGTACTGCTTGGTGCGCATGACGAAGCGGGCGATGGCGACCTTCTCCTGCTCCTCCATGGCGCGCACGAGCAAGGCGTAGGGCTTCTCGGCCGCCTTCACCGGCGCCACGTAGTACGGCGCGTCGTAGAAGATCGGGTCGATCTCGGCGAGGTCGACGAACTCCTCGATGTCGATGGTGTGGGTGGCCTCGGGGTCGAGGGCGTCGAGCTCCTCGGGGTCGATCAGCACGTAGCGATCGGGCGAGAGCTCGTAGCCCTTGACGATCCGCTCGTAGGGCACCTCGTCGCCCTCGGAGTTGATGCGCTGCATCTTCACGCGCGACTGCGTGGCCGAGTCGATCTGGTGGAAGGACACGTTCTTGCGGGAGACGGCGGTGTAGAGCTTCACGGGGATGTTCACCAGCCCGAAGCTGATCGATCCGCTCCAGATGGCTCTCGGCATGGGACGGCCCTTCCTGTCTGCCCCTTCTCCTACCCGCTGGTAGCAGTCTTGACGTCCGACGGGCGCTTGTCGATCCGGATGCCCTTGTAGGACGGATGGCGCAGGATGCCCTCGTTCGTCCGTTCCGTGAACTCCACCTCGACGACGAGCTCGGGTTCGACGAAGACCGAGGCCTTGCGGGGCACGCCGCCCCCGGTGAACGGCGACGTGGGCCGCCGGATCGGTTCGAGGCGGGCCGACAGCCGGGCGAGCTCGGTGTCGGTGAACCCGGTGCCGACGTTGCCCACGTAGTCGAGGCCGCCGTCATCGGTGGGCACACCGAGGAGCAGCGAGCCGATGCGGTTGGTGCGCCGGCCCTCGCCAGGCTGCCAGCCGCCGACGACGAACTCGTCGCTCTGCTGGAGCTTGATCTTGAGCCACTGCTTGGAGCGGGCGCCCGGTGTGTACGGGCTGTCGACGCGCTTGCAGATCACGCCTTCCATCCGCCGTTGGCGCACCGTCTCGAGCAGGTCGGTTCCGGCGCCCGGCAACGACGGCGTCGTGGCCCAGCACGGGCCGCCGAGGCCGAGGGACTCGAGGATCGGCCGCCGCTCCGCCCATGGCAGCGGCATGAGGTCGCGACCGTCGAGGTGCAGCACGTCGAACACGAGGTACGACGCCGGCACCTCGGCGGCCTTGCGCCGGGCGACGTCGCGGTTGGCCACGTGCATGCGCTCCTGCAGCCGTTGGAAGCTGGGCGCGCCCATGTCGTCGAGGGCGGCGATCTCGCCGTCGAGGATCACGCGGTGGTCGCCGAGCGCGTGGCCGAGCGCCTCGAGCTCGGGCCACGAGACGGTGACGTCACGCAGGTTGCGCGTCTCGAAGCGGATCGCCGAGCCGTCCCAGAAGCAGATGGCCCGGATGCCGTCCCACTTGAACTCGAAGGTCCACGCCTCCTCGTCGACGGGCAACTGCCGCGCCAGCGTGGCCAGCATCGGCTGCACGTGCGTCGGCCATCCCACCCGACCGATCTTTGTCGGATCTGCCCGCCTGAGGCGGGCAGATCCGACAGAGAACGGTCGTAGGCTCGGCGGCATGACTGCGGTCCAGCCCCCACGGCGACGGCGCAAGGGCTGGGCGCCGGAGACCTGGGCGGGGTTGTCTCCCAACGGGATCGGTCAGCAGAAGCCCAACCACTTCCTGGAGATGGCGAAGGTCGGGTGGGAGAACCGCAAGCACCCGCTCTACGCCTGGCGGGTGCTGAGCCAAGGGGTGTGCGACGGGTGCGCGCTGGGCGTGTCCGGCTTCCACGACTGGACGATCGAGGGCGTGCACCTGTGCACGACGCGCCTGAAGCTGCTGAGCGTCAACACCGCCGACGCGATGGACCCCGCCGCGCTGCTCGACGTCGAGCGCCTCCGCGGCCGAGACGGCGCCGAGCTCCGCGCCCTCGGCCGGCTCGCCCACCCGATGCGGCGCCGCGCCGGCGAGCGCGGCTTCTCGCGCATCACGTGGGACGAAGCGCTCGCCACCCTCGCCGGCGGCATCCGCCGCGCCGGCGGTGAGCGCACCGCGCTCTACCTCACGAGTCGCGGCGTCACCAACGAGGTGTACTACGTGGCCGGCAAGGCGGCGCGGGCCATGGGCATCGCGAGCGTCGACTCCGCGGCGCGCGTCTGCCACGCACCCTCGACCGTCGCGCTGAAGGAGACGATCGGGGCGGCGGCCACGACGTGCTCGTTCGCCGACGTGCTCGAGACCGACCTCGTCGTGCTCATCGGTGCCAACCCGGCCAACAACCAGCCGGTGTTCATGAAGTACCTGTACGAGGCGAAGCGGCGCGGCACCAAGGTCGCCGTCGTCAACCCGTACCTCGAACCGGGGCTCGACCGGTACTGGGTGCCGTCGAGCGCGGAGTCGGCGCTGTTCGGCACGAAGATCGCCGACTTCCACGTGCCCGTGCGTCCCGGTGGCGACATCGCGCTCTGCAACGCGGTCGTGAAGCTGCTCATCGACCGCGATGCCATCGACGAGGCGTTCGTCACCGAGCGGACCGACGGCTGGCGCGAGCTCGTCGACGCCCTCGAGCAGCAGCCGCTCGACGCGCTGCTCGCCGACGCCGGCATCGACCGGGCCACGCTCGAGGGCTTCGTCGACCTCTACGCGTCGGCCAAGTCGGCGATCCTCGTCTGGTCGATGGGCATCACCCAGCGCAGGGAGTCGACCGACGGCGTGCGCGCCATCGTCAACCTGGCGCTGGCACGCGGCAACGTCGGTCGCGACGGCTCCGGGCTCATGCCGATCCGCGGCCACTCCGGCGTGCAAGGCGGGGCCGAGATGGGGGCCTACGCCACCGCCCTGCCCGGTGGGCTGCCCGTCACCCCCGAGAACGCGGCGGCGCTCGCCGAGCGGTGGGGCTTCGCCGTGCCCGGCCACCCGGGCCTGAGCGCGCCGGAGATGATCGAAGGTGTCGAGCGCGGCGAGGTCGACGTGCTGTGGGTCAGCGGCGGCAACTTCCTCGACGTGCTCCCCGATCCCGATCGCGTGCACGAGGCCCTGGCGCGCGTGCCGTTGCGCGTGCACCAGGACATCATTGTGTCGTCGCAGATGCTGGTGCCGCCCACCGCAGGCGAGGTGCTGCTCCTCCCGGTGGCGACGCGCTACGAGCAGGAGGGCGGTGGCACCGAGACGACGACCGAGCGGCGCATCGTCTTCTCGCCCGAGATCCGCGGCCACCGCGTCGGCGAGGCGCGCAGCGAGTGGCGCGTGTTCGCCGACGTCGCGTCGCGGGTGCAGCCCGACCTGGCCGACCGGTTCCGGTGGCCGACGAACCAGGCGCTGCGCGCCGAGATCGCCGACGTGGTTCCGCTGTACCGCGGGATCGAGACCCTGACCGAGGCGGGCGACAACGTGCAGTACGGCGGACGCCACCTCGCCATCGAGCGCGCTCGCTTCAGCGCCGTGGAACCGCCGGCCAACCGCATCCCCGACGGCATGTTCGAGGTGACGACGCGCCGCGGCAAGCAGTTCAACTCGATGGTGTACGCCGCCGCCGATCCGCTCAACGGCGCCGAGCGCGACCACATCCTCGTCAGCCACCGCGACGCCATGGCGCTCGGCCTCGAGGACGACGACCCGATCGTGCTCAAGTCGACCACCGGTGAGCTGCGCGGGCGGGCCAAGCGCACGAAGCTCCCGCCGCAGACGATCCAGGTGCACTGGCCCGAGGGCAACGCGCTCCTCGCCGCCGGGCCCGACCACCGCGAGCCGCAGTCGCACGTGCCCGACTACACAGCGCTCGTCACCCTCGAGAAGGCGTGAAGCGGCACCCATGAAAGCGACCCGCCGTCCGTCGACGCGGGTGCAGGTGGTCACCGTCCACGACGGCAGCCGGGCCACCCGAACCGATGAGGTCGTCACCGAGGAGCCGTTGCAGATCCGGGCCCACGGGCCCGGCCAGCCCCTCCGCGACCTCGCCGTCACCATGCGCACCCCGGGTCACGACTTCGAGCTCGCCGTGGGCTACCTCGTCAGCCTCGGGGTGGTCGCCGACGCCCACGACGTCCGTGAGGTCCGTTACTGCGACGTCGACCCCGGCCAGCCCCAGCTCTACAACGTCGTCACGGTGGCCACGTCGTTCCCGCTGCCCGACGAGCTGTTCGGCCGCGTGGCCCCCGTGAACGCCAGTTGCGGCGCGTGCGGCGCCACGTCGATCGACCAGGTGAAGCTGGCGGTGAAGCCGCGGCCCGAGATAGCGCCCATCGCCGCCGCGCTGCTCGTCACGTTGCCGGATCGGCTCCGGGAGGCGCAGGCGGTCTTCGAGCGGACGGGCGCGGTGCACGCGGCCGGCCGGTTCCGGCGCGACGGGACGCTCGTCGCCGTGCGGGAGGACGTCGGGCGCCACAACGCCGTCGACAAGCTGGTCGGGGCGGCGCTGCTCACCGGTCCTCGCGTCGAGGCCGACGACGTGCTCGTCCTCTCCGGCCGGGTGAGCTTCGAGATGGTGCAGAAGGCGGCGATCGCCGGGTTCGGCGTGATCGTGGCCGTTTCGGCGCCTTCGAGCCTCGCCGTCCAGGCCGCCGACGAGCTCGGCGTGACCGTCTTGGGGTTCACCCGGGACGGCGGCGCCAACGTCTACTCGCACCCGAAGCATGTAGCCCCCTGACGTCGCGGTCGGGCAGGATGCACGCATGGAGGTCGACCGCACGTTCGCGTTCGTCGACCTGTGCGGGTTCACGGCGTTCACCGAGACCAACGGGTCCACCGTCGCCACCCAGATGCTGGCGGCGTTCCGGGCCGCTACCCGCGAGATCTCGTCCCGGCGCGGCGTCCGGATCGCCAAATGGTTGGGCGACGGCTGCATGATCGTGGGCGTCGAGGCGCAGCCGGTGCTGGAGGCGCTGCTGGAGACCGAGCAGCGCACGGTCACCGGCCCGAGCCACTTGGCGCTGCGCTTCGGCGTCACCTACGGCAAGGCCATCCTGTTCGAGGGCGACGACTACATCGGCTCGGTCGTCAACCTGGCCAAGCGCCTGTGCGACGCCGCCGATCCCCACGAGATCCTCGTCGGCCCCGGCATCGAGCCGTTCGTGCCGCGGTGGGGCCAGCTCACCGACTGCGGCGAGCTGCCGATCAAGGGCTTCGACGGCGTGCTGCCCCGCAAGCACCTGACGTTGCGCGAGATGGCGCACCCGATCGTCGACCCCGTGTGCCTGCTCCCGATCGACATCGAGTGCGCGTACGCCACCGCCGTCGCCCGCGACGGCCGGCAGGTGGTGTTCTGCTCCGAGTCCTGCCAGATCACCTGGCAGGGCATCTCGGGCGAGCCGCTGTTCTGACGGAGCGACGTCGGTTCCCCGCTCAGAAGACGACGACGCTGCGGAGGACTTCGCCCCGCTCCATCTTGTGGAACGCATCCTCGACGCCGTCGAGCCCGATGCGCTCGGACACGAACGCGCCGAGGTCGATGCGCCCGGCCAGGTGGCTGTCGACGAGGTAGGGGAAGTCGCGCGTCGGGAGGCAGTCGCCGTACCACGAGGGCTTGAGGGCGCCACCCCGGCCGAAGAACTCGATCATCGGCAGCTCGAGCGTCATGGTCGGGTCGGGGACGCCGACCTGCACGAGCGTGCCCGCGAGGTCACGGGCGAAGAACGCCTGCTGGAACACCTCGGGCCGGCCGACCGCTTCGACCACCACGTCGGCGCCGAAGCCGCCGGTGAGGGCGCGCACGGCCTCGACCGCGTCGACCTTGGCGCCGTTGACCGTGTGGGTGGCGCCGAACTGACGCGCCCACTCGAGCTTCCGGTCGTCGACGTCGACGGCGACGATCGTGCGGGCTCCCGCGAGGCGGGCACCGAGGATGGCCGCGTTGCCGACGCCCCCGCAGCCGAACACGGCGACGGTGTCGCCGGGTTGCACGTCGCCGGTGTGCATGGCGGCACCGAGCCCGGCCATGACGCCGCAGCCGATGAGGCCGGCGGCCGCCGAGTCGATCGCCGGATCGACCTTCACCGCCTGCCCTTCGGCGACGAGCGTGGCCTCGGCGAACGCGCCGATCCCGAGCGCCGCGCTCAAGGGCGTGCCGTCCTCCAACGTCATCGGCTTCGACGCGTTGGCGCTGTCGAAGCAGTACCACGGCCGGCCCCGGAGGCACGAGCGGCAACGCCCGCACGGCGCGCGCCACGCGAGCACGACGAAGTCGCCCGGTGCGACCGAGGTGACGGCGGAGCCGACCTCGTCGACGACCCCGGCGGCCTCGTGCCCCAGCAGGAACGGGAACTCGTCGGTGATGCCGCCGTTGCGGTAGTGGAGGTCCGTGTGGCACACGCCGCAGGCGCGCACGCGCACGACGACGTCGTTGGGGCCCGGATCGGGAACGACGATCGTGCGTCGCTCGGTCGGTTGGTTCGCCTTGGTCGCCACCACACCGGTGACCTGCTGCGTCATGCCGACATTCTGCGCCACGCGCGGTGCCCGCGAGAGTGGGCCGAAAAAGACGAGAGCCCCGACTGCTGACCGGGGGGGGTGGGCCAGGAGTCGGGACTCTCGAGGGGGGGTGCACTCAGAATGCCATCGCTCGCGGCAGTTCGCACCGGGAAATCTGGTGACGTTGGGCACGTGAGACGGACGACACGTCAACCGAAGCGCTCGAGCTCCCCGCTCGCGCTCCACGCCCGGCGCTCCTCGGCGAACGCCGCTTGCTGGGTCGCCTTGAACCGGGCGATGTCATCGGCGTCGGCAGCCAGCTGGGCCTCGTGGTCGGCGAAGACGAACGACGTCTCCTCGATGGCGATCGGGAGCCGACCCTCGGCGTGGCGGGCCCGCATCTCGAGCAGCTCCTCGGCATCGACGGGGAACCAGCGCAGCTGGTCGAACGTGCGCAGCAGCCACGGCTCGCTGAAGTGCGGGCCCCGCTGGTCGCGGTTCCAGACCTGCACGGTGCGCCCGACGAACTGGTAGCCGCCCGGCCCCTCCATCCCGTAGATGCAGAGGTAGGCGCCCCCGATCCCCACGGCGTTCTCCGGCGTCCACGTGCGGGCCGGGTTGTACTTGGTCGTGACGAGCCGGTGGCGCGGATCGAGCGGGGTGGCGAGCGGCGCGCCGAGGTAGACGTCGCCCAGGCCGAGCACCAGGTAGGTGGCGTCGAAGACGATGCGCTGCACGTCGTCGACCGAGGCGAGACCGTTCACGCGGCGGATGAACTCGATGTTCCACGGGCACCACGGCGCGTCGGGCCGGACGCCGTTCATGTAGCGCTCGATCGCCTCTCGCGTCGCCGGGTCGTCCCACGACAGCGGCAGCGGCACGACCCGCGACGGGAACGCCCGATGGGAGACGTCGGCGAGCTCCTCCTCGGCGCGTCGCAGGGCGTCGAGGGCGCGGCCCACGGTGAGGCGGCGACCGTCGACCTGGACGAGCAGCGATCGCACGCCGGGCGTCGCGTCGACGACGCCATCGCCCAGGTGCTCGTGCACCCATTGCTCGAGGGCATGGACCCGCAGCCTCAGGCGGAGGTCGAGCGTCATCGGGCCGAACTCGACCAGCAGGAAGCGGTCGCCGGCCTGGCGGTAGGTGATGTCGTCGCGACGGGCGAGGACGGCGTCGCCCAGGTTGCCGGACGGGACCAGGCGCCCGTTCCAGACCGGGCGGGCGAGCGGTGCGATCGGATGCGTGGCGCGCGCCAGCCACTGGTCTCGCCGGCTGTCCGCCTGCGTGGCCGCGGCGGCCGAGATCGGCACGAACCGCACGAGGTCGCCGGGGCGCAGCTGGCCGAGCTTCCAGCGCTCGGAGGCCGCCACGACCAGCGGGCACACGAAGCCGCCGAGGCTCGGTCCGTCCGGCCCGAGGAGGATCGGCATGTCGCCGGTGAGGTCGACCGACCCGATGGCGTAGCCGGTGTCGTGGATGTTCGACGGGTGCAGCCCTGCTTCACCGCCGTCGGCGCGCGCCCACCGCGGGCGAGGCCCGATGAGGCGCACGCCGGTGCGCGCCGAGTTGTGGTGCACCTCCCACGTGGTGCGCAGCAGCTCGGCGAGGCCGTCGGTGGTGAGGAACTCCGGCGCGTTGTGCGGCCCGACGAGCACGCCCAGCTCCCACCGGTCGGTCAGGTGCGGCGCCATGCCCGGCGGCAGGTGCCCGGCCGGGCCCTCGACATCGGCGCCGACGACCAGCACGTCGCCGTCGGTGAGCGCCCGTCCCTCGTGCCCGCCGAAGTTGCCGAGGGTGAACGTCGAGCGGCTCCCGAGGAACACCGGCTCGTCGAAGCCGCCGCGCACGCCGAAGGCCGCGCGCAGGCCCGGGCCGCTCGTGGCGCCGACCGTCACGACGGCGCCCGCCTCGACCTCGATCGGGGTCCACGCGGGCACGACGCGGCCGTCGACCCGGGTCGGCATCGGCGCGCCGCCAACGGCGAGCGTGGCCGGCTCGGTGAAGCGCAGGGTCGGGCCGCTCCCCGTGAGCTCGAGCGCGGCGGCACCCGGCGAGTTGCCCAGGACGCGGTTGACGAGGCGGTGCGCCAGGTCGTCCATCGGCCCGTTCGGGGGAACGCCCACGTGCCAGTACCCGACGCGGCCGGGCAGGTCCTGGACCGTCGTCATGGGCCCGCCGGCCAGCACCTCGATCAGCACGCGTTCGATCAGCCCGTCACCCGCAGCTGGACCGGTGTCGGGTCGAAGCCGTTGCAGGGGTTGTTGATCTGTGGGCAGTTCGAGATGAGCACGAGCACGTCGATCTCGGCGCGCACGCTCACGGCGAGACCGGGCGCCGAGATGCCGTCGACGATGCCGAGCGTGCCGTCGGCGCCCACGGGCACGTTCATGAACCAGTTGATGTTCGACACGAGGTCGCGCTTGGTGAGGCCGTGGCGCGAACCGGCGTCGAGGAAGTTGTCGACGCACGCGTGCTGGTGCGCGGTGTGGTGGCCGTAGCGCAACGTGTTCGACTCGCGGCTGCAGGCGCCGCCGATCGTGTCGTGGTACTCGCACGTCGTCGCCGTGATCGTCATCATCGGCACGCCTTCGTTCGACAGCAGCTGCGTGCCGGCGACGAGGAAGATGTTCCGTTGCGCGGTGACCGTGTCGGCGGCGGAGTAGCGGTGGGCGTGGTCGTGGGCGTCGTAGAGGATGCAGTCGACGGCCTGGTTCCCGCCGAGGTCGACGATCTCGAGCGTCTCGCCGGCATTGACCACGTGCGCCCACGGAGCCCGGGCGGCGAGGACCTCGTCGAGCACCACGCTCACCGCACGTGCTCCTCGGTGTTCTGGAACGCGCGCAGCCGCTCGGGTGACGTGGCGCGGAAGGGGTCGACGTCCGGCCGCGGCGCGCGCCAGGCCGTGAGCCGGACCGTGGTGGCCGTGTAGTCCGGGCGGTCGTCGAGCGGGTGCGGGGTGTTGGCGAGCACGACGAGCACGTCCATCTCGGCCCGGAGCTGCACGTGGGTGCCGGCGCGCACGGCGCCGTCGAAGGCGAGCGAGCCGTCACCGGCGACGCGCACGCTCTTGAACAGGTTGATCGACGGGCCCACGTCGACGCGCCCGAGACCGTGCTTGGCGGCGCCCAGCACGAGCAGGTCGCGGCCGTTCGGTGCCGGCCCCGACACCGAACCGTCGCCGTAGCGGCCGTCGTTGCTGCGCTTGTTGCTCGTGCCGCACAGGCAGTCGTGGCGCGCGCTGGTGTCGTCGACGAGCGTCATCAACACCCGGCCCATGTCCGACAGCAGCAGCGCGTCGGGCCCGAGGTACGCCTGCCACTGCACCTTCACGGTGTCGGCGACGTTCAACCGCTCGCCCGGGTTGGCCGCCGAGCAGACGAGGAGCTGCACGCACGCGTCGCCCTCGACGTCGGTCACGCGGAGCATCGCGTCCCGGGGGAGGACGCGGGCGCTGTAGCCACCACCGGGAACGGCCTCGTCCCACAGGACGGTGCCGGCGTCGACGCCGTCGGGGAGGTAGGTGGCGGACGTGGCGGGGATCGTCAGCGGTGACACGCCGGCCTGGCGGCGCGCGTGCTCGCGGGCCTCCTCCAACGTCGACGTCATCGATCCTCCTGTTTCAATAGGGCGTCGAAAGACGAGTGTCCTGGCTCCGGGCACGCCGCGCAAGCCTTGCCGGGGGAGTTCACACGCCCGTTACGCTGCCGCCCCGTGGCGAGCTCCCCCTCCGTGCCGCGGCGCACCGGTCGGCCGCGCCGGCACGGACCGCCCGTCACGGGCGACCCGACCGACGACATCCTCAAGGCGGCGGGCCGGCTGTTCGGCGAGCTGGGCGTCGAGAACACGACCATGTCGCGGTTGGCCGCCGAGGTGGGCCTCGGCCAGTCGTCGCTCTACTACTACTTCCGCGGTCGCGAGGAGGTCGTGGCCGCGCTGGTGGCCAAGGCGAACGTGGTCTCGCTCTCGCTGATCGAGCAGGTGGCCGCCGGGCCCGGGTCGGTTCCGGCCAAGTTGCACCGGTTCGTGCAGGGCGACGTCGAGTCCCTGTGCGCGCTGCCCTTCGACATCAACGAGATCCACCGCATCGCGGGGCGAGAGCGCGAGCGCTTCGCCGGCTACTGGCGCGAGCGGGCCCAGCTCGAACGCCGCTTGTCGGCGCTCGTCGACGAGGGCGTGCGATCAGCAGCCCTCCGCGAGGTCGATCCGCGCCTCACCACGCTGACGATCCTCGCCAACGACGAGGGCACGCAGAACTGGTTCCGGCTGCGGGCGCGCGCGTCGGCCACCGCGACCGCGAGCGCCGTGGCCGACCTGACGGTCGCCGGGTTGCTGGCGCCCGGTCGCTCGCTCGACGACGTCCGACGCGAGCTCGACGGAGAGAACTAGAGCTCCCGCGGGCAACACGGTGCCGATCCGACGTTACGGTCTCGTCACCCCCGATCTCCCTGGAGGACCGTTGTGATCAGCTATGGCCAGGCCATCCTCATCGGCCTCTTGCAAGGAGTGACGGAGCTCTTCCCGATCTCCAGCCTCGGGCACTCGGTCCTCGTTCCGGCGTGGTTCGGGTGGCACCACATCGTCGACGCCCAGTCCCAGGGCGAGTCCTTCTACCTGGCCTTCCTGGTGGGGCTCCACGTGGCGACGGCGATCGCCCTCCTCGTCTTCTTCCGCAAGGACTGGGTGCGCATCATCTCGGCGTTCTTCCGCACGCTGCGGACGCGGAAGGTCGAGAGCCCCGACGAGCGCCTGGCGTGGCTGCTCGTGGTGGCCACGATCCCGGCCGGGCTCCTCGGCCTGGCCTTCGAACATTCGTTCCGCACCGTCTTCGCCAAGCCCGAGGCGGCCGCCGCCTTCCTGTTCCTCAACGGGCTGCTGCTCCTGGCCGGCGAGCGGTACCGCCGTCGCGCCGAGGTGCGCCAGCTCGCGGTCGAGCACCCGAGCACGACGAGCACGACCGAGGTCGGGCGTCGTCTCGACACGCTCGATTTCAAGGAAGCCGGCGTCGTCGGTGTCGCCCAGGTCGGCGCGCTCTTCGCCGGCATCAGCCGCTCGGGCATCACCATGGTCGCCGGGCTGGCGCGTGGCCTCGACCACGAGGACGCGGCGCGCTTCTCGTTCCTCCTCGCGACACCGATCATCTTCGCCGCCGGCGTGTACAAGCTGCCCGACCTCTTCGGGCACCTCGGCGACGGCGTGCGCGGCCAGACGCTGGTGGCGTCGCTCTTCGCGGGTGTCGCCGCCTACATCTCGGTGAAGTTCCTCGTGCGCTTCTTCGAGACCCGGACGCTGACACCGTTCGCCATCTACTGCCTCGTCGCGGGCGCTATATCGGTGGTCCGCTTCCTCTGACCGCCGCTCACCGCAGCATGGGCTCGAGGGCGGCCACGCTGCGGCGGATCGCCGAGTCGTAGCCCTCGGCCTCGATGCGCGGGCCGAGGAGCTCGAGCTCGTAGGGGCCGGTGTAGCCCGACGCGTCGGCGAGCTCGATGAGCCGCCGCGTCGGGATCACGCCGTCCCCGATCACGGCGCGATCGGGCACCACCGTGCTGGGCGGGACGAGATCGCTCACCTGCACGGTCGCGAACCGGCCGGCGCCGCGCCCGAAGGTGTCGACGAGCCCGCGCTCGCCGAAGCAGTAGTTCGTCTCGACGACGACGCCGAGGTCGAAGCGCTCGGCGAGGTCGACCGTGTCGCGGAGCGAGTGGACGAACCCAACCTCGACCCGGATGGGCAGCGTCTGCTCGACGGCGATCCCGACCCCGTGGTCCCGAAGGGGCTCGATGGCGCGGGCCAGGCCGTCGGCCGCCCGGTCCCACGTGAGGTCGCCGGCGGGTCCCGTGGTCAGGACGAGCCAGGGGGCGCCCAGCTGGGCGGCCACGTCGGCACCGGTGCCCAGCCGGGCCCGCTCGACGGGCCACTGCGCGGGATCGCAGGGGGTCGGGCCCTTGGCGAACACGTGGATGGTGCGGAC
>Ga0070671_100001531_pt1 | contig 17351 bp, 10 predicted proteins | sample KBSS73metaG_FD_65341 | JGI IMG/M metagenome (GOLD analysis project Ga0070671, IMG submission 65341) | Switchgrass rhizosphere microbial communities from Kellogg Biological Station, Michigan, USA - KBS S7-3 metaG | ecosystem: Host-associated > Plants > Roots > Rhizosphere > Soil ...
TGGATCTGGTACAGGTCGACGAAGTCGGTGCCGAGGCGCTTCAGGCTGGCGTCGATCGCGGCGAAGATCGCCTTTCGCGAGAGGCCCGCGCCGTTCGGTCCCTTGTGCATCCGCTGGTTGACCTTGGTCGCGATCACGACTTCGCCGCGCCGCGCGTACTCGAGCAGCGCGCGACCGACGATCTCCTCGCTCGAGCCGGCGGAATAGACGTCGGCGGTGTCGAAGAAGTTGATGCCGAGGTCGAGCGCCTTGCGGAAGAACGGCCGGCTCGCCGCCTCGCCGAGGGTCCAGGTGTGGGCGCCGCGGTCGGGCTCGCCGTAGCTCATGCAGCCGAGGCAGAGGCGCGAGACGTCGAGGCCGGTACGGCCGAGCTTGGTGTATTTCATCGGATCCCTGGTGGCATCGGCGCGGCAGCCGGCCCGGCGCCAGGCTGCGATCCGCCATTGTCCGAGACACGGCCCGGAAGCGCCCGCGCGATGTCCCGACGGGCACGAGCGCGACGGCTTCGTGCCAACATCGTGATCGATGCATTCACTCCAGGTCCCAGCGATGTCACGACGTCCCCTCCTCGCCGCAGCGCTCGCCGCGCTCGCCACGCTGGCCGCCGCCCCCGCGCTCGCCCAGGACTGGCCGCAGCCGGGCAAGACGATCCAGCTCGTCGTTCCCGCGCCGGGCGGCAGCGGCACGGGCGACACGATCGCCCGCGTCCTCGCCGAGGAGCTGCAGTCGCGCCTGAAGACGACCTTCGTCGTCGACAACAAGGCCGGCGCCAACGGCAACATCGGCGCCGGCGCGGTCGCGACATCACCGGGCGACGGCTACCACTTCCTGTTCAGCTGGGCCGGCACCCTCGCCGTCAACAAGGCGCTCTACAAGAACCTGCCGTTCGACGCGCAGAAGGACTTCGTTCCGATCCTGCTCGTCGCCGACGTTCCCAACATCCTGGTCGTGAACAACGACATCCCCGCGAAAGACCTCGCCGAGTTCGAGCGCTACGCGAAGGCCAACCCCGGCAAGCTCAACTTCGGCTCGACCGGCATCGGCAGCTCCATGCATCTCGCGGGCGAGCTCTTCATGCGCGAGACCGGCGCGCAGATGACGCACGTTCCCTACAACGCGCCCGGCACGGCGACGACCAACCTCATCGCCGGCGAGATCCAGCTGATGTTCCAGCTCATCCCGGGAATCGCCGGCCAGGTGAAGAGCAACAAGGTGCGCGCGATCGCGGTGATGGCGCCGCAGCGCTCGCCGGCGCTGCCCGACGTGCCGACGACCGCCGAGCTCGGCCAGCCGCGCCTGCTCTCGTCGACCTGGTTCGCGCTGCTCGCGCCGAAGGGAACGCCGGCGCCGGTCGTCGCGCGGATGAACGCGGTCGCGAACGAGATCCTCGCCGACCCGGCGGTGAAGAAGCGGCTCGCCGAGATGGGCGCGACCACGCTCGGCGGCACCCAGCAGCAGCTCGCCGACCACCTCGCCGCCGAGACCGAGAAGTGGGGGCGCGTCGTGCGCGAGGCGCGCATCAGCGCGCAATGACATCGGTCCCCGCGTGACGTGTGCAATGACATCGGGGACCGGCGTGACGCACGCGATGACGTCGTCACCGCCGTGACCGCGCGCGATGACAGCGGCGCCGTGACGACCGGCCTCGCGGCGCTCGAGGCGCGCCTCGCCGACGAGCTCGCGTTCCTGCAGCTGCCCGCGCCGCGCTGGACACCGATGCTCGAGCACGACGGCGAGCCTGTCGCCGACGTCGCGATCATCGGCGCCGGAATGACCGGGCTCGCCGTCACCGCCGCGCTCGTGCAGCGCGGCCTCGCGGTCGTCGCCTACGACGAAGCCCCGGCCGGTCTCGAGGGCCCGTGGGCGACGACGGCGCGAATGGAAACGCTGCGCAGCCCCAAGCACCTCGCCGGGCCCGCGCTCGGCATCCCGTCGCTGACCTTCCGCGCCTGGTTCGAGGCGCAGCTCGGCCGCGCCGCGTGGGACGCGCTCGACAAGATCCCGCGCCTGCAGTGGATGGACTACCTGCGCTGGTACCGCCGGGTGCTGGCGCTGCCGGTGCAGAACGCCCACCGCGTCACCGACGTGCTGCCGCGCGACGACGGCCTGGTCGAGCTCGGCCTGGAAGCGGACGGCAGGTCGACGCGGGCCTGGGCACGTCGAGTCGTCCTCGCGACCGGCCGCGCCGGCCTCGGCGGACCCGCGCTTCCGGCGTTCGCAGAGCCATTGCCGCGCAAGCGCTGGGCGCACTCGTCCGACGCCAACAACTACGCCGAGCTCGCCGGGCTGCGCGTCGGCGTCGTCGGCGCCGGCGCGTCGGCGATGGACAGCGCCGCGACCGCGCTCGAAGGCGGCGCCGCGCAGGTCCACCTGCTGGTCCGGCGCAGCGACCTGCCGCGGATCAACAAGGGCAAGGGCGCGACCCATCCCGGCTTCGTGCAGGGGTACGCGCGCCTGCCCGACGAATGGAAATGGCGAATCCGCCACTACATCAATCGCCAGCAGGTGCCGCCGCCGCGCAACAGCACGCAGCGCGTCTCGAGCCACGCCAACGCGCATTTCCATCTCGGCGTCGCCATCGAAGGCATCGACGAGCACGCCGGCGCGCTGCAGGTGCGAACGTCGGCCGGGCCGATCGAGCTCGACTTCCTGATCTTCGCCACCGGCTTCAAGGTCGACTGGCGCCAGCGGCCGATGCTGCGTCACATCGCGCCGTGCATCCGCGTCTGGAAGGATCGCTTTCGACCGGACCCCGGCGCCGACGACGACGAGCTCGCCGAGTCGCCCGACCTCGGCCCGGCGTTCGAGTTCCAGCCGCGCGCGGGCGCGAGCTGCCCGGGGCTCGAGCGCGTCCATTGCCTGTCGTACCCGGCGACGCTCTCGCTCGGCGTCATCACGGGCGACATCCCGGCGATCAGCGAAGGCGCGCTGCAGCTCGCCGACAAGCTCGCCGGGCTGCTCTATGTCGAGGACATCGAGCATCATTACGCGCGCATCGAGTCCTACGCCGAGCCCGAGATCCTCGGCGACGAATGGGTCGCCGAGCCACTGCCTTCACCCGCGTCGCCAAGGTGACGCGAGCCACGTTCGACCTCCTCCTGCCACCCTCCAACACCACCGCCATGCCAACCCCCGATGCCGCCGACGTGATCGATCGCGCCGCAGGCCTCGCGCCCGGCGACCCGCTGCACAGCGCGCGACGCTTCCGCGCCAAGGTCGTCGAGGCGACCGAGGCGAGCCACGAGGCGCTGCTGCGCCAGCCGGTCGAGGGCCTCTCGACGGCCGATCGGCTGTGCGTCGCGTTGCACGTCTGCACGATCGCCGGCGCCCGAACTCTTGCACGACATTACGAAGGGCAGCTCGCTGAAGCGAGCGGCGGCGACGCACCCTCCTCGCCCGCACTGCCCGCGATGCTGCAGTTCGCCGCGGCGCTGACGACCGATCCGCGCCGCGGCGATCGCGCCGCGATCGATTCGCTCCGGCGCGCCGGTCTCGGCGATGCCGCGATCGTCGCGCTGGCGCAGCTCGTCGCGTTCCTCTCCTACCAGCTTCGCGTCGTCGCCGGGCTCCGGGCGATGCGGGCGAGCCCCGCCGACGTCGCGCCATGATCCGCCGCAACGGCTTCACCGACGAGACGCTCGAGTGGCGCTCGTGGCTCGAGCCGCTGCAGCTCGCCGCGGCGAGCCCGCTGCAGCTCGAGGTGCTCGACGAGAGCCATCCGCAGTCGCGAACCTCGCCGTACTACCTGACGCTCGCGCACCAGCCGCTGATGCTGCGCCACCGCTCGGCCGCCTACAACGCGATCATGTACGCGCCGGGCGGGCTGCCTCGCGCCGAGCGCGAGCTCGGCGCGATGGTCGTCTCGGTGACCAACGGCTGCGTCTACTGCACCTCGGTCCACGCGCAACGCTTCGAGCAGCTCGCGAGGCGCAGCGACACCGTCGAGCAGGTCTTCGCCGACCCGGCGTCGGCCGGAACCAGCGAGCGCGAGCGCGCGATCGCCCGCTTCGCGATCGCGCTCACGCTGCGGCCCGACGAGCTCGGCGGCGACGACATCGCGCCGCTGCGCGCGATCGGAATGAGCGACGAAGAGATCATCGATCTTCTCCACGCGGTCGCGATCTTCGGCTGGGCGAACCGACTGATGCAGAACCTTGGCGAGCCAGAGGGCGTCGATCGTTGACGATGGCGCGCCTCGGCCGACGAACAAGCAAAACCTACTCTAAAGGCGCGCGCTATCGAGGGCCGAGCGCGTTCACCAGGAACGGCAGGCTGACGTCCATCCGGTAGTCGATGTCGGAGTGGTTGTCGTCGAACTCCTCGTACGTGTGGGCGATGCCGAGCGCGGCGAGGCGCTGCGAGAGGATCCGCGTTCCGTAGTGGATGTGGTACTGGTCGGCCCAGCCGCAGTCGATGTAGATCGCGCGCAGGCTGCGCAGCGCCCCGGCATGGCGCGCGACCATGTGGATCGGGTCGTTCGCGAGCCAGCGCTGCCAGCGCGCCTCGATCCGCTCTCCGGTCTCGAGGTTGTACGGCAGGCGAAAGCCGTTCGGCGCATCCGGGTCGGGGTCGTAGGTCGCCGCCATGCACACGTTCATGACGGCGTGGCCGTCGGTTGCGCCGAGCTTCCTCTTGCCGTGCAGGTCGGCGAGAAAGCGCGCCACCCGGCCGTCGTCGAGGCCTTCGGCGAGGCCCGGCGTCGCGAGCGCCGTCACGTCGATCGGGCCTTCGACTCGCTTCGGCTCGGCGAACTTGGCGAGCGCGTCGAGCGTGTTCGGCCAGTCGCCGGCGTAGAGGACGTCGAAGTACGAATCGCCCGAGTGATCGGCGACGGCGCCCCACACGTCCGCGTGCAGCATGCCGTGGACGATCGCGCCGTAGCCGCCCGAGCTCTTGCCGAAGCAGCCGCGGTGCTCGCGCGTCGCCAGGGTGCGGAACTGCGAATCGACGAACGGCACCAGCTCCTGCGTCAGGTAGTCGGCGTAGCGGCCGATCGCCGACGAGTTGACGTACTGGTTGCCGCCGAGCGCGGTGAAGCAGTCGGGAAAGACGATGATCGCCGGCGCCATCTTCTCCTCGTGGACGAGCCGCGCCGCTCGCTCGGGAACGTTCTCGCCGAAGCCCTTCCAGTTCGTGTGGCTGAGGCCGCTGCCGAGGAAGCCGGCGAAGTCGAAGAGGACCGGATAGCGCCGCTCGGCGAACGCGGGGTCGTCGTACTGCGCCGGCAGCCAGACGTGGAGCGCGCGCACGTGCGGGTCGCCGAGCGCGTTGCCGCGCAGGACCTGCGAGTCGTGGCTGAGCGCGACCACGCGGCCGGGAGGTCCCGCAGGGCGTTTGATCGGCATCGCGATCTCCGGCGTCGGCTCGGTGTCTCAGGCGGCCGCGGTCGCCCGCACCCAGCGGCGCCAGTCGCGTCGTGCCCACCACGCCGTGGTGACCGCGGCGGCGGCGAATGCCAGGACGAGGCCCCACTCGAACTCGCCGCCGCCGTCGTCGGGGCTGAGACCGAGGGTGAGCTCGATCCAGTCGGGAACGAACGCGGTGAGCACGGCGAGCGCCGCGCACGCCGCGGCGAGGGCGACCTCGGCGACGAGCCGCGGCGGCCAGTTCCTGTTGCGGGGCTTGTTCATGTCGGTCACGTTTCTCTCTGCAGAAGGAATCGTCAGGCGCTGGCGGCGATCGCGCCGGCGATCAGCGCCGCCGCGCCGATCGCCACCAGGACGCCGACGACGATGCTGCCGGTCGACGCATTCAGGTCGACGCGGCGCAGCGCGGTCCGCTTGTTGGTGGTCGCGACCGCCTGCACGTCGGTGCGCGTCTCGGCGATCGGGTCCTCGGCGCACGTGACGACGGCGAACAGGCCGACGTCGTGCAGCCCGGTCGGCGCGGTGAAGTCGAAGGTGAACACGTGCGGATCGCCGGGCAGGACGCTCGCCTGCGTCTGCGCTGCGGCGACCGCGTGCCATGCCCCCGCCTCGGGGAGCGCACCGTCGGGAAAGAGGGTCCAGAAATCGGCGGGCAACGCCGCGAAGTTGCCGTCGGGAAGGCGATCGGACCAGTAGACGCGCGCCTTCACGTTGGTCGCCGGGCCCGGGCCGCGGTTGAAGATCTGCACGTGCACCTTGGCCGCGACGTCGCGCTGCAGCGCGTCGCTGCCGAGCTTCTGGAAGCCGACGTAGTCGAGCGCGCCGGTCGGCGTGTAGTCGATCGTCCCCGGCGCCGTCTCGAAGCCGCCGATGAACGCGTCGGTGTCGACCTTGATGTCGACCGCGTCGAACCAGGCGAGCGTTCCCGAGGTCGAGAGCGGATCGGTCCCGCTCGCCGGCGTGTCGAAGCGGCCGATGTCGATCACGTTGTCGCGGATGTAGATGTCGGCCGTCGTCGCCGGCGCGGCGACCGGGTCGACCGGGCGCTCCCAGACGCCTCGGCCCATCGTCGCGGCGCGCAGCAGCCGGTGCGTCGGGTGGAACTGCAGGTCGACGACGGGAGCGAACGGCAGATCGCCGGCGTGCGTCGCGGTCCACGCGCCGCCGCCGTTGATGCTCTCGAACACGCCCATGTGGCAGCCGATGAAGAGGCGCTGCGGGTCGTTCGGGTCGATCGCGATCGCGTTGACGAAATTCCACTGGAAAGGCAGGTCGGGGCCCGAGGGGAACGCGACCGCCGGCAGCGTCGTTCCGAGCGGCGTCCAATCGGTCGCGGCGCCGCTCGTGAAGTCGTGCTTCCAGACCCGGCCCGTCGGCGAAGCGAACGGCTGCGAGTTGGTGAACGTCAGGTAGCTGCTGCCTTGCACGGCGTAGACCGGCGCGAGCGTCGCCCCGGCGGCGAGCTTCGGGATCGCGAGGTCGGTGATCTCGCCGAATCCGGGGCTGGCAGCGGCGCCGCTGCTGCGCGCGACCGTGATCGTTGCGGTCGCCTGGCCGGTCGCATCGACGCTGTCGATGTGGACCCGGATCAGCTTGCCGTTGGCCGTGCCGACGTAGACGTTGTTGCCGTCGTTGGGATCGACGGCGATGCAATTGATCCCGTTGCCGTTGCTGGGAGTTCCGGTCGTCGTCGAGAACAGCGTGCCGTCGGCCTTGCGGACCGCGAGCCAGCTCTCGCCGCGGTCCTGCGTCCGCCAGAGGCGCGTCGTGCCGAGCCACACCACCTGCGGCGCCGACGGGTCGCAGATGAACGGCACGTAGAACGGCTCCGCCCCTGCCGCGTACTCGGTCGGATCGATGCCGCTGGTCTTGGTCACCCAGTTGGCGCCAGCCGAATCGGAGCGCTCGATCGCGGTGATGTTGTTGCTGCTGTCGCGATACACGTAGCTCGAGTACCAGTAGCGCGGCTCCGCCGGATCGATGCCGCAGTAGAAGCCGTCGCCGCCGCCGATCAGGGTCCAGCCCGGGTGGCCCGCGAAGCGCTGCGTGCCGTTGTCCTGCGCGCCGGCGAGCAGCACGCTGTCGACCAGCGGGTGATGGACGAGCGCGTAGTACTGCAGGTTCGCCAGGCCGCGGTTGCGCGACGCCCAGGTCGTTCCGCCATCGGTCGAGAGCCAGACGCCGCCGTCGTTGCCGAGCCAGACGCGGCTCGGATTCGCGCCGTCGAACGCGAGCGCGTGCTGGTCCGAATGAGTTCCCGGCGCGGCGGACGCCAGGTCGGTCCACGTGACACCGGCGTCGGTGGTGCGCCAGATCCCGGTCTCGCCGAAGTAGAGCGTGTCGGGCGTCGTCGGATGAACGGCGAGGATGATGTTGTAGTGCGACTGGCCCAGCGGCCGGCTGGGCGAGGTCGGCGTCGGCAAGGTGACCTTGATCCACGCCTTGCCGCCGGCGTTGCTGCGATAGATGCCGTCCCACGAGCCGTCGCTCCTGCCGAGCGCGAGGTAGACGCGCTCGGAGTTGCTCGGCGCGACGGCGAGGACGATTCGCTGGCCGATGGTCGGCGTCGCGGCCAGCGCGCCGAGGTCGGTCGTCACGGCATCGAACTTCGTCGGATCTGCGGCTTGGCGGATGTAGAGGCGCTGGTCCCACAGACCGACCAGCATTCGCGCCGTTCCGCCCGAAGTGCACAGCACCATCGACGCGACGTCGTCGCGCGCCGCGCCGTTGAACATGACCTGCGTCCACGCGCCGCCGCTGTCGGTCGAGCGGAAAAGGCCGTCGTTGGTGGCCCACCAGACGATCGGCGGGTTGGCACCGTTCGGCTCGAACAGGATCTGCGCGCTGCGCAGGGTGCGGAAGTCGTCGGCGCCGCGCGGCGCGGGCAGGTTGACGAGGCGAGCGATCGTCGGCCCGGCCGGCGCGGCGAGCGTGGTCGTGTCGAGCGTGAAGAGTCCCTGGCCGAACATCGCGCGGCCGGCGCGGTTGCCTTCGCCCGAGCCGATCCAGAGGCGGTTGGCGGCGGCGTCGAAGGCGAGAGCGCCGATCGAGGCGCACGGCAGGAAATCGGTGAGCGCGCGCCACGTCACGCCTTCGTCGGGCGAGTGCCAGACGCCGCCGCCGGCGGTGCCGACGAAGGTCGACGTGCCGGCGCCGCGAGCGATGCAGGTGACGCGGCCGGCGATCGTCGGCCCGTTCGGCGTCGACGGCAGGTGCATCTGGCCCTCGAGCACGCCGGTCGGCCCGAGCATCGTCCACTGGTTCGAGCTCATGCCGGCGGCGCCTCCTCGTCGCCGGGCTCGAGCGGCCTGAGTCGCAGCCACCCTTCGCTGCCGACCGGCGCGTCCTGCGGAAAGAGCGCGTCCTGCGTGGCGTGCGCGACCGGCAGGTTCTCCCACGTCGTCACGTCGGTGCGGTGGTCCCAGCTCCAGGTGCCATGCAGGTCGACCGCGACCGGCATGCGGACCTTCTTCGGATCGACGAGCACCGGCCCGAAGCGGAACGTCGGCGAGAGCTTGGCGAGCGCGTCCTGGGTCCACTCGCGGCGCAGCCCCACCTCCTTCCTCGGCAGCAGGCCGCAGGTCGCGTGGACGAGCGTGTGCGGCTCGACCAGCAGCGTCAGCTTGACGTCGCGGTTCGGCCGCATCGTGATGACGCCGCTGCGATCGACGTACGGATGCGTGATCGGCACGATCGAGCCGTCGTCGGCGAAGGCGTCGGCGTAGGCGGGAACGTCCTCGACCGCCTGCAGGAAGCCCTGGCTCTGGCCGAACGCGCGCGCAAGCTCGGCGACCGACGCCTGCGAGCAGTGCAGGGTTCGGTAGTCGTCGTCGACGAAGTAGCCGAGCAGGCCGTCCTGCCACTGGGTCAGCGCGCCGAGGCGGACCGGCATCGCCAGGCCGTCGACGCGGGCCGGATCGACCGGCTCGTCGACCTCGAGGCGCAGCACCGCGCGAACGACGACCACGGGTTGGCCCACCAGCAACGCGAGATGCTCTTCGCCCTGGTGGCCGAACGGATCGACGGTCCAGCGCGTCGTGTCGATCACTCGCATCAGCGCGCGCAACGCGGTGTCACTGTCCTGCGAGCCGTCGAGCAGGCCCGCATCGCTCGCGCCCCAGTCGGTGAGGCCCTGCGCGATTCCGGCCGTAAAGGCATTGGCGATCGCCTGCGTCGGCGACGCGCCGACGGTGGAGGGCGCCCCCGGCGCGTCTTCCCAGACGATTCGGTTGCTCTCGTTGCGACGGACGACGCCGAGGTCGCGGCCGTCGGGCGCGTAGAACAGCAACGCGTCGTCGAGGTGGTTCGGCATCAGGTAGCCGCACACCGGAGTGATCTCCTCGTCGACGTCGGTCTTGTCGCGCGCTTCGTCGGCGCCGCCCTCGGCGTCGATGAAGCGCAGCCAGAGACGCGCCGGCGACGTCAGCCGCGGCGGCAGCGCGAGCCACTCGGGCCGCGACGTCACTTCGAGCGATTCGCTCCGCCCGACCGCCTTGGTGACGGTGTCGGCATTGCTCGCGGCGCTCGAGCCGGCGAGATCGAGGACCTGGCCGAAGGCGTCGACGACGCGCAGCCTGGCGATGCGCAGGAATCCCGATCGCAACGCGATGAAATCCGGCGGCACGCTGCCGTCGAGCGGCGCGGCGGCGCCGTCGCCGACGAAGCCGGCGCGCAGCTTCGTGTGCAGGCCGTCGATCGAACCGGAAAGGAGGTCGGACTGCTCGAGCGTCGCGGCGATGTCGCCGAGCGTGGCGCGGTCCTGCGCGTCGATGCTGGTCGGCGTCCCGGCCGTGCCCGTCACCGCGCTCAGCTGCTGGCTGAACTTCATCGCTCCCGACGACGCCGCGGCCTGGACCGCGTGGACGAGGACGGTGCCGCCCGAGTCGGCGCGCTCGGCGTTGGCGTCGGCGAGCGTGCGCCTGATCGCGCCGGCGATCGCGCGCCCGACTCCCGCCGAGAGCGGGCTGCGGCCCTCGAACACCAGCGGCGTCACGTCCGCCGGCGCGGGCAGGTCGGGAACATCTTCGTTGTAGTCGACCTCGCCGAGCGTCCAGTCGTCGATCGGCCGCGGCGACGCGATGTACTCGACGCGCCATTCGAGGTGGAGCGGGTTCCACGGCCGCGCTGGCACGTTGATCGCCACCGGCGACGGCAGCGTTCCGGTGAACGGCGAGAGGCTCAGCACCGCGCTCGAATCGGTTCGCGGGTCGCGCGTCGCCCACCACGCGGTCTGGTGGACCTGCACCGTGTCGGCGACGGCGCGCTGCGTGCTCGTCGAGGCGCGAACCTTCGACGTCGCGAGCGTCGCGATCGGCAGCGACGAGCCCGGGTCGAGCAGCGCCAGCTCGTTGAGCAGGTCCTCGCACTCGGGCGGGACGCTGCCGTTCGAGATCGAGCGGTCGAGGAAGTCCTCGGCATTGACGACGCGGTCGAACGACTTCAGCCGGTAGTCCTTGACCGGCGTTCCCGAGAGCCGGCAGCCGAGCCAGCCCTCGCGCGAGAAGCGCCCGTCGCCGCCGTGCTGGTAGGCGCGCTTGATCCCTTCGATGACGATCTGCGGATCGAGCGGCCGATAGAAGCGCGGCAGCGGCCGCTCGCGGTCGACCCATCGCCCGGGTCGATACGGCGTCACTCGCGGGCCGTTGCCGAGGATCCGGCTGACGCTGTCGAGCTTGCCTTTCAACACGGTCGTCTGCGCCAGCAACTCGTTGCCCGCGTAGGCGATCGCCTTGAACTGCGAAGCCGGCGCGGCACGCGAAGCGCGGGCGACACCCGACTCGCGCTCGAGCGCCGCGCTGTGCGATGCCGACGATTTCTTCACCGCGAAGAACTTGCGCTCGTCGGTCGGCTGCGTGCCGCCGCGCGCCTTCGCGCTCGCCGACGCGGTTCGCTTCGCGTCGGCGCCGAGCAGCGCCTTGCCGACCGCCTCCCGCGTTCCCTTGCCGTCGCGCCGGTAGTAGCGCTCGAAGACACCCGGTCCGGCGTCCTTCGGAACGGCCTCGGCCGGCGGCTCGCCGAGCGGCGGCTGCCAGACGCGCTCGGTGACGCTGCCGCCGAGCAGCGACGTGAACGTGGTCGCGTGCAGCAGCGAATCGAGCTTGGCGCGGCCGTCCGGGTCGTCGAGCTCGTTGATCGCGCCGAGCTGGAACGCCTGCAGGACGCGCGCGCGCTCGAGATGGTTGCCGTCGCGGCGCGCGATCATCGCCGCGAGCGCGTCGGTGAGCGTCGTTCCGAAGCCGACCTTGACGTCCTGCGCGCGCGGCGGGCCGCCGACCTCGTCGCCGCTGTCGCCGCTGCCGAGCACCGGCGCGCCGCGCTCGTCGAGCGCCGCGTTCGGCCAGCCGATGCCGACCACCGCGCCGTGATAGAGCGAATGGCGCGGCCACCATGCGGCCGGCGCGACCTTCACCTTGCCGAGCGCCTTCGCTTCGGCCTTGCCGATGGTGTCGCTCACCTGCCCCGCGACGGTCGAGCTGCGATACGCCGCCTTCACGCTCTTCGTGATCCCCAGTCCCATCGTGTCGAGCGCCTCGCTCTGCTTGACCGCACGCGACTGCGCCTGCTTGAAGAGGTGATCGGGAAGGTCCCAGCGGAAATCGGACAGCAGCGCCTCGAACTGCGCCTGGGTGCGGATGTCGGGATCGGAAAGCGGATCCCGGTCCGGGTCGCGGTACCAGCCGCAGACCAGGTAGGCGATCGGACCCGCCGCGACGTCGGCGAGCGGATCGTGAAAGCCGAAGCGGTTCTCGACGTTGTCGAAGTAGCCGATCCAGTCGAGCTGCCCGGGGCCGACCGCGGTGACGGCCGGGCCGGTCGACACGCCGTCGAGCGGCTCGATCGCGTCGACGTACTGGTCCAGCGGGATCGGCGCGGTACCGGGCTCGTCGGCCTTCAGCACCCAGCCGCGAATCGTGCGACGGCGCACGATCGAATGCGAAGGCGAAAGGCGAAGCACGAGCCAGCGCTCGGGCAGCGGCGGGAAGGCGATCGGCCCCTCCTCGTCGTCGTGCGGCTTGACGCCGCGCGCGAGCGCATCGGGCGGCGCCCACAGCAGGTACGCGCCCTTGCCGCGCGGCGCGCTGCGCGGCGTGAACGGCGGCGGCGCCTGCTGGATCAGTCCTTCGCTGTCGCGCAGGCCGGTCTCGGCCCAGGTGGCGGTCGCGCTCTCGTTGCGAACCATGAGAACGTCGAGGTGCACCGGCACCAAGAGGCGCGGGTCGCGCGGCAGCCACGGCGACCACGTCGACGCCATCTGCGCCGTCAGGCCGACGGAAGCGTTGAGGCCGAAGTCGAAGCGGGTGAAGGTGCTCACGAGCCGAACTCCTTGAGCATCAGCGGAACACCGGGGTCCATCGTCATCACCGCGAGCTTGAAGTTGGGGACGTAGCGACCGCTGCCGTGGAAATCGGGCTGGCCGCCGTTGCCCTGGAAGCGCTGCCGCCAGGGACGGTCGAGCATGCCGATCGCGAAATTGCCGGCGCCGTTCTGGACCGGCATCTGCGGCGACGCGGGAACGCCCGAGACGGTCGTCGTTCGCGCCTCCTCGAGCCGGCGCCTGATCTCGGAGACCGCCAGCACGCGCAGTCCGCCCTTCCTGACCGGGATCTCGACCGGCTTGGTGTTGGCGATGGCGACGCCGGCGGCGTCGCGCCTGAGCGTCGTCAGGTGGCCTTCGTCGTTGTTGACGCCGAACTGGATGCCGTGGTGCGGCTCCTCGCACATCACCATGTTCGGAACGCCCTGGAACAAGGCGATCAGAACGCCCGGCGCGAGACGCTCGAGGCGCAAGGTGGTGAGCTGCTTCGCCTTGATCGCCGGGTCGGCCGGGTCGAAGTTGCGCGGTGGATTGTTGGCGCCGACGGTGCCGTCGAAGCGGTAGGCGCGGACGTCCATCTGCGGCCAGCCGGAGACGGCGCGCGAGCGCATGAGGAAGCCGGTGACGCGGTCGGCGGCGCCGGGCAGCGGCAGCGCGGCAAGTTCGCTGAACTCGAGCCGGCGCCGCTGCAGGTCGCGAACATGGCGCTCGGTGATGTCGAGCTGGCGCGAGACGTAGGGAGCGCGTGCCTGGTGATGCGCCTGCTCGCGCGAGCCGATCTTGCCGACCGCGATCGCGCCGTCGACGAGGCGATCGGTCCACGAGCGGTCGAGATAGAAGAAGCGGATCGACTCGATCGGCAGCATCCGCGAATCGGGGACGAGGTAGTCGAACGGAACGCCGATCAGGAGGCGCAGGTGCGACAGGAACGTCTCCATGTACGGCGGCATCTGCGCTTCCAGCGAGGGCGCGTCGACCTGCTGGTGCGCGACCAGCCGCTCGTTGAGCGCCGTCTTGCTGCTCACCCAGGGTTGCTTCATCGCTTGCCTCTCGTCTTGGCGCCGCCCTTGCCGCCGATGAACGTCGGACCGCCGAGCTTGCCGATGGTGTCGATCCGGGTGCGGACGTTGTCGATGACCTGCGTTCGCGTGTCGTGCAGCGAAGCGAGGCCTTGCGCGTCCTTCAGCACGTCGGCGAGCGTGCCGCCCTTCAGCACCGGCGCGGCGACCGCGGGGACGCGGGTCGCGAGCGGGCTGGCGACGCCGAGCAGCGCGTCGCGGCCGGCGTCGATGCCGCCGTCGAGCGCGAACGCCTTGGCGAAGAGCTCGGGCTGCAGGCCGCTCGTCTTGGCGACGAGGCCCATGCCGAACGGATCGCCGACCGGCGGCCCCGAGGCGGCGAAGGTCTTGACGAGCTCGCCGGCGACGACGGGCAGCACGTAGCGCTGCAGCTTCTGCGGGATCGCCTCGGCGAGGACGACGTCGAGTCGCTTCTCGATGTCGGCCATGACATCGAGACGCGCGCTGGCGCGAAAGCCCTTGCGTCGCCAGCGCATCAGCTCCTGGGCGAGGCGCGCGTCGGCGGCGGCGATCAGCCTGCCGACCTCGAAGGCGCACGCGTACGAGAGGTCCTGCAGGCCGATCTCGGGGGCGACGCGGCGCGCCTGGTCGGCGCTGTGGTACGGGCCCGCGGTGTCGCGCTGCAGCGGCATCGGCACGAGCGGGCCGCGGAACAGCGCCGTCTCCTTGGTGCCGGCGCGCGTGCCGTGCTCGACGCGGATGTGGCCGGTGTCGGTCACCGGCGGCTTGTTGCCCTTGGTCTTGCCGACCAGGCCGACGTCGAGATGCTGCATCAGCGACATGAAGTCGCCGTCGCCTTCGCAGGTGAAGCTCCACGACGTCAGCGCGACCAGCTTGGCGCGGGCGAGCGTGACGGTGGGAATCGTCGTGACGGTGGAGAGAACGCCCTTCTCCTCGCGCACCTCGACGAACTCGAACTTCTCGGCCGACTGGAAGCGCGGCGGCGAGTCGAGGAAGGCAGCGGCGGCGGGCCGGCTGACGAGCGTCTGGTTGTCGGTCTCGATCGCGTTGACGAGGACGTCGTCGAACAGGGTGCCCAGCCCGCCGCCCTGGCTCGACACGAATGGCGGCGGATTGGTCGCGACCAGGTCGGTGCGGCCCTCGAGCGAGACCAGCACCGCGCGGCACTTCTTTCCCGGCGCCGGCAGCCGGTTGCAGACGATGACGGCGAACCAGCCGTCGCTGCCTTCGACCGAGAGCTCGCGGTCCTCGGGGTTGACGCGCCGCACGTGCGAGAGCAGCTGCAGCTCCTCGCGAGCGGGAAGGACCGAATCGAGCAGGCCGCGCGCGATGTCGAGCGCCTCGACGAGGACGTTCGCCGGCGAGCCGATGTTCTTGAAGACATCGCCGGGCAGCACGCTCTCGAGCGGCAGGCCGGGCTTGAGCTCCCAGCTCTCGCCTTCGGCGAGCAGCAGCAGCGCGAGCCAAGGCGTCGGATAGCCCGGGTTCTGGTTCGGCAGCGCGCCCGGCGCGCTCGGCGCCGGCAGCGTCTCGGCGACGACGCGCTCCCACGGCAGCGTGCGCCGGCGCAGCACGATCTGCGGCAGCACCGCTGCGAACGGGCCTTGCGAGTTGCGCGGCGGAACGACGCCGGCGATGTCGCTCGGATTGAGGACGAAGCGCGGCCCCTCGACGTTGAAGTAGCGCTCGTTCGACAGCGTCTCGGTGTCGGTGCCCGGCTTCTCGATCGTCGTCGCGACCTCGTAGCGGTACGCGCCCGGCCGCAGCGGCGGCGCCGCGTAGTCGTACAGGTACATCGAGCCCGACGGCGGGAGGGCGTCAGCCATGGGTCACCTTTTCGTCAGCCGCGCCCGCCGGCGACGTTGTCGTCGCGGGCGTCTGCTTGTTCTCCCGGATGCGCCCCGCGGGTCGCGCCGGATTCCGCGTCGACGCGCGGCCTCGATCGGGCAGGACCTCGAAGCGGATCAAGACGCTGCCGTCGGCGCTGAGCGCGAGCGGCGACACCAGCTCGGGCGGAAGGCTGCCGGCGAGCCGGTCGCCCCAGCCCTGCGCGTCGCCGCCGAGGCCGACCACCCCGGCCGGCCGCCAGGCCTCCCGGCTGCCGACGCTGACCTCGAGATAGCCCTGCTTCCTGCCCTGGTCGTCGGCCGCGACGTCGTAGATCAGGGTGCGGCGCGTTCCCGCGCTGACGACGTTCGGCGTGGCACCGAGCGTCGCGCCGTGGCAGGCGATCGCGAGATCGCCGTCGTTCGCCGCGCTCGCATCGAGCGCGTCGATCTGGATCAGAACGACCGTGACGTCGATCGGCAGGCGCGTCTCGACGCCGTTCTGGCGCGCCATCACCTCGCCGGCGCGGACCAGTCCGGCGCTGAGCAGGCCGCGCCTTCCGGTCTCGATCGGCCGCGACGTCGTCACGCTCGCGCCGCGGCCGAGCAACGTGTGCGCGCCGACCATCGCGAGCATGCTTCCCGCCTGCCAGCCGACCGCCGGGACGGCGCCGGCCTGCGACCAGTTGCGCGTCACGTCGGCCATGCCGATGCGGCGCTGCGCGGTGACGCTCGCGGCCGCACCGGGAACGCGGCCGAGGCAGCCGACGGCGAGCATCGCCGCGCCTTCCGGCATCGCGATCGCCTGGTCCTGCGCGGCAGCACGCTCCTCGTCGACGAGCACCTCGCCGTGATCGTCGAGCCAGGTGATCCGCGCCGCGCTGTCGCCGCCGACGTGAAGGCGGATCCGGCCACGCCCTCGCGAATCAGTCTCGGGCAGCTGCCACAGGTGCGTCGTTCCGGCCGGAACCTCGGCGCCATCTCCCATGACGCGCTTGGCCGCTTCGTCGAACGCCCTGGCATGGGCGACCGCGCTCGGCGCGAACAGCGGGTTGAGAAGGCTTCGCTCGCCCTGCACGGCGCGAGTCGGTGCCGCCGTCTGCGCCGCCGCGGCGCGATGCAGCCGAGCGCCGGGCAACGCCTTGCTGCGCGGCGCCGTCATTCGCGGCGCGGCCCGCGCTTCCTTCACCTTCACCACCGACGTTCGCAGCGCGAGCGGCTCGCTCAGCGTCGGCGCGCCGCGCTGGCGCATGACCGCCATCAGCCGCGGTGAATCGAGGCGCACGGCGACGTCGGCGCCGCTCTCGAACGGTGCCGGCGCCGGCTGGCCGGGCGCTTCCATCGTCAGCCCGGTCGACAGCGGAACGACGCGCGCCGGCGACGCGCGCGTGACGAGGTCGCGCTGGCCGAGCGCGCTCAGCGGCTTGCCGCCGACCGCGCTGCGCGCGATCGCGAACTCGGGCGACGACAGCAGCGTCGCGGTCGCGAAGCGGCGCTCGTCGGTCGTCCACTTCACCGTCAGGTCGACGAGCGACGACGCGACGGTGCCGATCGCGACGAGGTCGGCGAAGAAGATCGAGCCGGGCTGGTCGAACGGCAGCGGCAGCGCGTACTCGGGAAGGTCGTCGACGGCGCCGGTGATCTGCACCAGCGCGCTGCGATTGACGATCTCGGCGACGCCGTCGACGCGAACGCCGGCGAGGCGGCGGATGTTGGCGGCGCCCGCCTGCATCTTGCGCGGGTCCTGCCAGCGCCAGGTCGCTTCCGGGAAGTTGCCGCCGCGCTGGGTCAGGATGAAGCGGTC
>Ga0070671_100001535_pt1 | contig 17343 bp, 16 predicted proteins | sample KBSS73metaG_FD_65341 | JGI IMG/M metagenome (GOLD analysis project Ga0070671, IMG submission 65341) | Switchgrass rhizosphere microbial communities from Kellogg Biological Station, Michigan, USA - KBS S7-3 metaG | ecosystem: Host-associated > Plants > Roots > Rhizosphere > Soil ...
CGCTACTACACGCCGTCGGGCCGCTCGGTTCAGGCAGGCGGGATCGATCCCGACGTGGCGGTGCCGCAGCTCAGCGATCCGGACTACAAGGACCGCAAGGTCGTCCGCGAAGCCGACCTCCGCCGCCACCTGCTTGCCCAGGCCAAGGTCGAGGACAAGCTGCTCGAGGCTGACGACAGCCCCGATCCGCGGTTCATGATGACTCCGGCTGCGCTTGAGAAGCAGGGCATCAAGGACTTCCAGCTCGATTATGCCATCAAGACGATCAAGCGGCTGTCAGCGCCGGTGAACATCGCCTCGGCCGCGCCGGCCAAGAAGATCCGATAAGGACCGCATGAGCGAAGCTGCGGTTGTTTCAGGGCCTCGGTCTGGCGGTTTCGATGCTGCCGCCGCGGCGCGGCTCATTGCACTGGCATTGCCTCTGGCGCTTCTAGCCGGGGCTTATGGCTCGCAATATCTCGGCGGCCTTTATCCGTGCGAGATGTGCTGGTGGCAGCGTTACGCCCATTTCGCCGCGATTCCGTTCGCGGCCCTCGCCTTCATCGGACCGGCAGCCTCGTCACGCAGTCGGGCTTTCACCCTGCTCGCCGCGCTGGCGATCGCCGTGTCGGGCGCAATCGGCGTCTATCATGCGGGCGTCGAGGCCAAGATTTTCGAAGGCTTCACGCAGTGCACCGCGCTGACGAGCAGCAGCAACCCCGCCGACTTGCTGAAGGCAATCACTCACGCGCCGCTGGTCCGCTGCGACGAGGTGCAGTTCCGCTTTCTCGGCATCACGCTCGCCGGCTGGAACGCGATACTCTCGCTCGGCGGCGCCTTGCTGATCCTACTCCTCACGTTCCGCGGCCGCCGGGCATGAGCGGCTGGCGCCCCGGTGACCGGTTGGCCGACCGCTCCTCGATGCTCCGCGTCGACCAGGCCGGAGAATATGGCGCGACCCGCATTTACGCGGGGCAGCTTGCCGTGCTCCGCCGCAATTGCCCCGAATCCAAGCTGATTGCGCGCATGGCTGCGCAGGAAGAGCGCCATCTAAAGCGCTTCAACGCGCTGATGGCCGAGCGTCGCGTCCGCCCGACCGCGCTTCAGCCGCTGTGGAACGTCGCCGGCTTCGCGCTGGGTGCTGCGACGGCCCTGATGTCTGAGAAGGCTGCGCTGGCCTGCACCGATGCGGTCGAGACCGAGATCGATCGCCACTATGCGGACCAGTTGGCGGCGCTGGGCGATGAGGATCCGGAGCTTTCCGCCGACATTACCGAATTCCAGACCGAAGAGCTTGAGCATCGCGACACGGCGCGCGAGGCTGGAGCGGCGCAGGCAATGGGCTATCCCCTATTGACCGCGGCTATCCGTGCTGGCTGCAGGGTGGCCATCGGATTGTCGAAACGCATTTGAGGAACTTCTCGGCGGTCCCAGCCGCTGAATACTCGTGAAAGGATGCTTGTGATGAGAAGGCTGGTGATCACTTCCGCCATCGGGGCGGCCATGGCGATGGGCCTCGCCGCCATTCCGGCGCCCGCGTCCGCCCAGCAGGTCGAGGTCGCGGTGTTCGGCACCGATCCGTGCCCGCGATCGACCGAAAGCCAGATCGTGGTCTGCAAGCATTATCCGGAAAGCCAGCGCTACCGGCTCGCCCCGTCCCAGAACCCTCAGGGCACACGCCAGCAGCGGCAATCCTGGTCGCGCCAGTCGCAGGCGCTGAAGACTGTCGGCGCTACCGGAACGGGCAGCTGCTCGGCGGTCGGCCCGGGCGGCTTCACCGGCTGCCTAACCCAGGAAATCAAGCAGGCGCGGCGCGAAACGCGCGAACAGCAGAGCCAGGATCAGGCGCCGCAATGACGTATTAAGCCGGACTCGCCGGGCAACCGGCGTTGTGAAGGGGACAGTCCAGCGATGACCATTGCCGACGCAACACCCGACCTCGAGCAGGTCGACCGCGACGATCGCGCCTTCCTCGGCCATCCCAAAGGCCTCGGCTTCCTCGGCTTTACCGAAGCCTGTGAGCGCTTCTCTTACTACTCCATGCAGACGCTGCTGGTGCTCTATATGGTCAATTACCTCCTCGTGCCGGAGCGCATGGAGAAGGTCATCGGCCTGCAGTGGGTGCAGAACCATCTGTATCACGGCATATCGGGCCAGCCGCTCGCGTCTGCGATCTTCGGAACATATGCGTCGTTGGTCTACGGGACTCCGATCCTCGGCGGGATCATCGCCGACAAATGGTTGGGCCGCGACCGCACCCTGATCCTCGGCGGCGTGCTGATGGCGATTGGCCATTTCCTGATGGCGATTCAGTCGGCCTTTGTCTTCGCTCTCGTCGCGCTAGTGCTTGGCGTCGGCGCGTTCAAAGGCAATATCGCGACCCAGGTCGGCGCCCTCTACGGGCCGAACGATCTCCGCCGCGCGATGGCGTTCCAGATTTTCTACATCTTCATCAACGTCAGCGTGATCGTTGCGCCGCTCATCTCGGGTACGCTCGGCCAGAAGGTCGGCTGGCACTACGGTTTCGGATGCGCCGGCGTCGTCATGGTGCTGGGCCTGTTCATCTATCTTTCGGGACGCCGCTTCCTCGCGCCTGAAGCAGCTCCGGCCCGCGCGAACGAGCCGGTCAAGCACGAGCCTCTGTCGCGTGGCGACTGGGTCTGCGTCATCTACCTGGTCATTCTAATCCCGGTCCTCGCGGTGTCACTCCTCACCAACCAGGAGATCTTCAACGCCTATCTGACCTGGGGCGATCAGCAGTTCGACCTGACGCTGCTGAACAATACCAGTAGCTGGCTGATCACCGTCGATGCGGCGGTCAGCTTCACCATGCTGGTCGCGGTGGCGGCTTTCTGGAAATGGTACGGCACACGCGGCAGGGAGCCCGATGAGATCAGCAAGATGATCATCGGCAGCGGCTTCACTGTCGCGGGCGGCCTCTGCCTGTTCATGGCGGCGCTGACGCAGCCGCATGGGGGGAAGATCAGTCTGTTCTGGCCGATGATGTTCGAGATCTTGAACAGCATCGGATTTGCGCACGTCCTGCCGGTCAGCCTCGCTTTGTTCTCGAAAATTTCGCCCAAGCAGATCACGGCGACGGTGATCGGCCTCTATTATCTGGCCTTCTTCATTGCGAATGCAGTCGTCGGCTACGTCGGCGGGCTCTATTCAAGCCTGCCGACGACAACCTTCTGGCTGATCCACGTCGCCAGTGCCGTCTTCGGCCTCGTCGCCTTCGCCCTCTTCAAGATGGTGCTCGGCAAGCGGATGATGGGCAGCCCGCAGGACCAGGCCGCCGCTCTCAGCTAGTTTGCCACGACCGGCAGCATCACGGCGCTCGCCGTCGCTCCGCCGCGGTACACGCTTTGCGTCGCTTTCCTGTAATCGCCGGCCTTCGCATAGAAGATGTTCGGGACGAAGGTCTGCGGATTGCGGTCGTAGACGGGGAACAGGCTCGATTGCACCTGCACCATGATCTTGTGGCCCGGCAGGAAGACGTGATTCACGTTGGGCAGGCCCCATCGATAATGTTCGACCTTGCCCGCGCGCAATGCCCGCGGCTTGGCGAAGCTGTCGATGTAGCGGCCGCGGAAGATCTCGATCCCGATCGGGAGCTCGAAGCCTGACATGTCCTTCTTCGACCCCTGCGACGCAGCTTCCGGAGCTTCATTCGGGTAGACGTCGATCAGCTTGACGACCCAGTCGCTGTCCGTCCCGCTAGTCGCTGCGAACAGGTCGACCTGCGGCGCGCCCATGATGTGCACCGCCTTTGTCAACGGCGCCGTCGTGTAGTTGATGACGTCCGTCCGGCTACTGACGAAGCGCTGGTCCTGGACTAGCCAGCTGCGCCACTGTGCCCCGGTGATCGGCCGCGGCAGATAAGGCACGGGCTTTGCAGGGTCCGACACATAATCGTCGTGGCCGGCGGTTGCCGGGCGGTCGAATCCGGCCATGCCGTTTCCGCTCAGGTAAAGCGATGTCGGCGTGCCCATCGGCCAGCTTGGGCTGGCTTGCCACTCGTTGATGCCGGTGGCGTAGGTCAGTGCGTTGGGCGTGTGCGGATCGGGCGCACCCTTCAGATAATGATCGAAGAACGGCTTCACCCATTTCGCGCGCCATTCGTCGGCGGTGTCGCCGGTGAAAATCACGTCGCCAAGGTCATAGCCATAATGGTTGGCGCCGGAGTGCCGCCAAGGCCCGATGGCCAGGTGTAGCAGGCCGCTGCCCTCATATTTGTCCTTGAGGGCCCTGTAGACGGCCGGCCCCCCGTAGCTGTCCTCCTGGTCCCACTGGCCGACCTCGATCAGTGTTGGGACGGTCAGCGGCCGCGCGGCGAGCCACTTATCGACGGCCTGCAGCGACCAGAAGTCCGTGTAGGCCGGGTTCTGGAACAGCTTCTGGACGAACGGGTAATTCTCGATGTTGAGCCGGCGCGCGTAGTTGGCCATTGAGCCGGCCTCCAGGTAGCGCGTGTAATCGTCGCCCGGCCCGATCGCGAGCCCCTTGCCCTCCGCCTTGGCAGTGCTCTGCGAGACCGCATAGTCCAGGCTTCCGGTTCGGAACGCGCCATTGTGGAACCAGTCGTCGCCCATCCACCCGTCAACCATCGGGCTTTGTGGAACTGCGGCCTTCAATGCCGGGTGAGGATTGATCTCCGACGCAAGCGTGGTGAAGCCGAGGTAGGACGAACCGATCGTCCCGACCTTTCCGTTTGATTCGGGAACGTTCTTCACCAGCCAGTCGATGGCGTCATAAGCGTCGGTGCTTTCGTCGATCCCGGTGTTGTTGAGCGGCCCGACGATCGGCCGGTTCATTACGAACTGGCCTTCGCTATTGTGCAGCCCGCGAATGTCCTGCTGGACGATGATGTAGCCGTCGTTGACGAACTCCTTGTACATGATCGGGAGGATGTCGGTGACCGACTGGCTGTCCTCGCGGCTCATGCTGCCCTTCGCATCATAGGGTGTGCGCGAAAGCAGGATGGGGCCGTTCCGCGTGCCCTTCTTCATCACGATAACGGTGTAGAGCTTGGTTCCGTCGCGCATCGGCACCATAGCAACACGCTTCACATAGTCCGCTTCCGGAAGCACAGGTTCGTACTTTGCGACGACATCCGGCGTCATCGGCGTCACCGGTCCGGTGGTCGGCGGCGCGGCAGCGATGGCGAAGAGTGGGGCGAGGGCGGCGGCGGTGCGGAGGAGCGCTGTCTTCATGGGCTCCGCCGATAGCAGGCGCTACGACCGCCGCAAGCGCCGTCGGCGATGGTCAGTAACTGACCTCGGCGACATGCTCCTTGGCTCCGGCGTCCGGCTCGCGACCGAGGAGTTTGTTGATCGCGGGCTTGAGGAACCCTTCGGCGGTGCTGACCCAGATCTTCGCGTCTTCGATGTCGAAGCGGATCAGGGCCATCTTGGGGTCGTCCTTACCCTGGTACCATTCGGCAACCACCGGGCTCCACAGGCGATCGATTGTCGCCCGGTCATTATCCACCTGAAGCGTTCCGCGCAGGCTCGCGAAGACGTCGTGGCCCTTGCTCGAAAATGACCCGATCGCCCGATTGGACTGGTTCAGTGCCCGCGTCAGGTCGTGATCATTTGCGGTGAAGATCCAGACACGTCCGGCGGCGCAATCCTGATCCTCGAAGTTGGCGGTCATCGGCTGGGTTGCGCCGTCGCGCGCACCTTCCACGCCAAGCATGATGAACGGGCTGCTTTCCAACGCTTTCCAGAATTTCTCTTCGATCTCGCGGTCGTCCGCCATCCTTGCCTCCTTCGTTCGAACGAGAACAACTGCTTCGGAGCGCCGCCGTTCCGGCGTACGGGCTTAAGTCCGTGTCGGGGCCAATCCACTGCTAAGTTATTGTCTTGAAACGCTTCGAGGCAGAACATAGTAAGAACAAATGGCCCAACTCGACCTCCAGGCTAAGCTCGCGATCCTCGCCGATGCGGCCAAATATGACGCCTCGTGCGCTTCGTCGGGGACATCAAGGCGCGACAGTCGCGGCGGTAAGGGGGTCGGGTCGAGCGGGGGCATGGGCATCTGTCACGCCTATGCGCCAGATGGCCGCTGCATTTCGCTCTTGAAGATACTGCTGACCAACAGCTGCATCTTCGACTGCGCCTTCTGCATCAACCGCAAGAGCTCGAACGTGCGTCGCGCGCGCTTCACGGCGGAGGAGGTCGTCCGCCTCACGCTCGCCTTCTACAAGCGCAACTATATCGAAGGACTGTTTCTCTCCTCAGGTATCATCCGCTCGTCCAACTATACGATGGAGCAGATCGTCGAGGTCGCGCGATCGTTGCGCGAGGACCACGACTTCCGCGGTTACATCCATTTGAAGACGATCCCTGACGCCGATCTGGAGCTGGTGCAGCTGGCGGGGCTCCACGCCGACCGGGTGTCGATTAACGTGGAACTGCCCACGGCGGCCGGCCTGACGGAGCTGGCGCCCGAAAAAAATGCCGCTCGGATCGAGGGCGCGATGGCGGGCATGAAAACATCGATCGTCGAGTCCGGCGACGCGTCGAAGCGATTCAAGTCAGCGCCCCGGTTTGCGCCTGCGGGCCAATCGACCCAGATGATCGTCGGCGCCGACGCTGCGAACGATCGCGATGTCGTCGCCAGGGCCAGCTTGCTCTACGATCGTTTCAGCCTGCGCCGTGTTTATTATTCCGCTTTCTCGCCGATCCCGGATGCCAGTGCGGTGCTTCCTCTGAAGCGCCCGCCTCTGATGCGCGAGCATCGCATCTACCAGGCCGATTGGCTGATGCGCTTCTATGGTTTCGCGCCGCGCGAAGTGCAGAGTGCGACCGACGAACAAGGCATGCTGCCGCTCGACATCGACCCCAAGCTCGCGTGGGCGCTCAAGTTCCGCGACAGCTTTCCCGTCGACGTCAACCGCGCACCAAAGGAAATGCTTCTGCGCGTGCCCGGGCTCGGCACCAAAGCGGTCGATCGCATCCTGTCCTCGCGCCGCTGGCGCAAGCTTCGCCTCGACGATGTCGCGCGCCTGACCTTGTCGATTGCCAAGGTCCGTCCGTTCATTGCGGCAGCCGACTGGCGGCCGACATTGCTCACCGACCGCGCTGATCTCCGCATGCTCGTCGCACCGACGAAGCAGCAGCTGGAGCTGTTCGCTTCCTGAGGTGCTACGCGAAGGCCCGATGATCGACGCGCACCGCGTAACGCTTTCCGCTCCGGACGATTTCGAGGGCTGGCGCGACGCGGCGCGCGACCTTGCCGAAGCGGGTGTGCCGGCCGAAGCGGTCGTGTGGCAGGTCGAAGGCGGGGAGCCCGATTTGTTCGGCACGGAGTCCGAGCAACCGCGCGCACCGAGCTTTCTCGTCCCGCGTCCGTTTGTCGAGCTGGCCAAAGCCGTGGTCTGCCATTCTGACCCGGAGCGCTTTGCGCTGCTCTATTCGATGCTGTTGCGCCTGAAAGCCAACCACTACGCCCTCGACGACGAGGCTGATCCGCTCGTTCGCCGCCTCAACGACCTCGCGAAGGCCGTCGGCCGCGACGTCCACAAGATGCACGCCTTCGTCCGCTTCCGGGAGATTGACGAACGGTTCGTGGCCTTCTTCGAGCCCGAGCATCACATCGTGCGGCGCGCCGCGAGCTTCTTCGTCGATCGCTTCACCAACATGCTCTGGTCGATCCTGACGCCCGAGCTCTCGATCCACTGGGACGGCGAAACGCTGGGGGAAGGGCCGGGCGCAACCCGCGCCGACTCGCCGTCGGGCGATCCGCTCGAGGAGACTTGGCGGACCTATTACGCCAGCATCTTCAACCCTGCCCGGCTCAAGGTCGGCGCCATGCTCAAGGAGATGCCGAAGAAATATTGGCGCAACATGCCGGAGACGTCGCTCGTTCAGCCCCTGATTGCCGGAGCGCGGACCCGGGAGCTGGAGATGATTGACGCATCTGCCTTGAAGGAAGGCCTCAAGCACGCGCTCGAGGCGGAGCGCGCCATCGAGCCCGGTGGCAATTTGCGCAAATCCTGGGAAGCCCTGTTGGCCGATGCGCGCGAATGTACGCGCTGCGACCTTTATAAGCATGCGACCCAGACGGTGTTCGGCGAGGGCCCGCTGGATGCCGCCATCATGTTCGTCGGCGAGCAGCCCGGCGATCAGGAGGACCTTGCCGCGCGTCCGTTCGTCGGACCCGCGGGCCAGCTGTTCGACAACGCGCTGGTGGCGGCCGGCATCGACCGCTCGACGGTCTACGTCACCAATGCGGTCAAGCATTTCAAATTCATCCCCCGCGGCAAGCGGCGCATCCACAACAAGCCCGACGCCGGAGAGATCGAGGCGTGCCGCTGGTGGATCGGCCACGAACGCGAACTGATCCGCCCGCCAGTCACGGTCGCGCTCGGTGAGACGGCGGCGCACAGCCTGTTCGGCAAGACGATGGCGATCGGCAAAAACCGCGGCGCCCCGCTTCAGCTGCCCGACGGCAGCGAATGCTGGATCACCGTCCACCCCAGCTTCCTCCTCCGCATCCCCGAAGAGGACCGCAGGCGCGAGGAGAAGAAGCTGTTCTTGCGCGATCTGAAACGCATCAAGGCGCGGGCGGCCGAACATCTCGGCTAGGCGGCGCGCCGATATCGTTATTGCAAATGCGAACGCTTCGCATTAGCGAACTTCACAACATAATACCAAGGGGAACGACAAGATGAATTTCCGCGCCATAGCGCTTCCCGCGTTCATGGGCCTGTCCGCGCTGGCGACGCCTGCGTACGCGGACGAGCAATATTTCGGTTATACCTATAGCGCCGAGCTGCTCGGCAAAGGTCAGACCGAAGCGGAGTTCTGGGCGACGGACCGGCGCGGGAAGGCCGAAGGTCATTTCGACGCGCAGGACTACCGGCTGGAGCTGGAGCACGGCGTCACCAACCGGTTCAGCGTAGCCGGCTACGCCAATTTAGCGAGCCATCACATCCGCAACAATGACGAGCGCATCGATCGCGATTTCGCGCTTCGTGGCCTGTCCGCCGAGTTCAAGTACCAGGTACTGAGCCCGTTCAAGGACGGACTGGGCCTCACCCTCTACGCTGAGCCCGCTTGGTCGCGGATTCACGGGGGCGGCGAGAAGGGCACCGAGCTTGAGCTCGAGTTCAAGGCGCTCGTTCAGAAGAACTTCCTCGACGACCGGCTGATCTGGGCCGCAAACCTGACGTTCGAACCCGAGTGGGAAAAAGAGCGCGAAGAGGTATCGCCCGGCGTCATCGAGAGCGAATGGAAGAAGGAGCTCAAGCTCGAGGTCAGCTCGGGGCTGACTTACCGCGTCGCCAACGGCTGGTACGCTGGCGTTGAGGGCCGGTACGCAAGCGTCTATCCGGACTGGACGCATGGACTTCACCGCGAAGCCTCTGCCGTCTTCGCCGGGCCCGTAGTCCATTACGGCGGAAAGAAATGGTGGGCCACGCTTTCTTACCAGCCGCAGCTGTTCGGTTCGCCCAGCCCGACTGGAGGGCGCGAGCTGGATGAATATGAAAAGCGCGAGCTTCGACTGAAGCTCGGCTTTAATTTTTGAGGAGCAAATGAGCAGGTCCGGCGCAAACTGGTTCACGATCCTTCCCGCCGCCGTGGCGGTGGTTGCGCCGGGTCCTGCCGCCGCGACCGCCTATTTGACGATTCCGGCAGCCCAACAGGCGCTCTTCCCTGGTGCGCGCTTCGTCGAGCATCCGCTGACCCTGAGCGACTTCCAGCGCAAGGCGATCGCTCGCGCGGCCGGCGCAGCCGGTTACGACAAGGTGCAGCGGGTATGGGAGGTGCGCTCCGGGAATAGCCGCGCCGGCTGGTTCATCGTCGACCGGGTGATCGGCAAGCACGACTTCATCACTTATGCCTTGGCCCTCGGTGCCGACGGGACGGTGCGCGGGGTCGAGATCCTCGACTATCGCGAGACCTATGGCGGGGAGATTCGCAACCCTAATTGGCGGCGGCAATTCGTCGGCAAGACGCCGGGCTCAACGCTGCGCCTCGACGGGGACATCAAGAACATCTCGGGCGCGACCTTGTCGTCGCGTCACGTGACCGACGGAGTGCGCCGGCTCCTGGTCACGTACCGGATGCTCCTGGCGAACGCCTGAACCCATGCGCCGCTGCCGCCCTCTGCTTGGGACCTATGTCGAGGTGACCGCAGATTCTGCTGAAGCGATTGATGCCGCGTTCGCGGCCGTCGCGCGCATCCATCGGCTGATGAGCGCGCACGATCCCGAAAGCGAGGTCGGCAGGATCAATCGATTTGGTCATCTTGAACCGGTCGAAGTCAGCGACGAGACGCGCGACGTCCTGATGCAGTGCCTGCACTGGTGGCGGGTGAGCGGCGGGCGGTTCGACGTCGTCCGGGCTGGCGCGGAGGCTTTCGAGCGCGGGCGAATTCCGCGATTTGTTGGCCAGGTTGGGCCGGCGACCGCGGATAGTTCGCTGCTGTGCCTGAGCGGAAACGTCGTAAGGCTGGCGGTGCCCGCCTGCCTCGACTTCGGCGGAATCGCCAAGGGCTTCGCCGTCGATCAGGCGGTTGCCGCGATGCGCCGCGCGGGCGCCCAGCGCGGCCTGGTCAATGCAGGTGGCGACCTGTCGGGCTTCGGGCCGGAAAGCTGGCCGGTGGCGATAGTGGACCCCGCCACGCGCCTCCCGGCTGTGAAAGTGGAGCTATCAAACGAGGCGCTTGCTACCAGCGCAATCCACCAGGACGGCACGGCTCCCCATCTCCCGTCCCGCAGCCGATGGGTATCGGTGACCGTGCGCGCCCCGAACGCCTGCGATGCCGATGCGCTGACCAAGATCGTGTGGATGGAAGCCGCCGCGGCTTCCAAGCTGCTTGCAGGCGCCGGCGCCGCTGCCTTCGGCATTGATGCGTCGGGGCAAGTCGAGGCCATCGATAAGCAGGCGCTCGCCGCATGACCGCGCGCCGGCCGACCCGGCTTCCCAAATGGCACGAATGGTCGATCTACGTGACCTTCGGGTTACTCGTAGCATCCGGCATCGCTTGGCTGGTTCTCGACCGATGGGTGCGGATCGAGGGCGAGTTTGGCCCGGAACATCACCCGGCCGAGCATGTGATGCTGATCGCGCACGGTGCCGCGGCCTACGCGCTGCTCATCGCCGCGGGCGCGCTCATTCCGATTCATGTGAAGGTCGGCTGGTCGATCCGGCGCAATCTGCTGAGCGGGACCAGCCTGGGCGTCACCCTGGCGCTGCTCAGCCTCACCGCGCTCGGGTTATATTATCTGAGCGGGGAAGGTGCGCGGGCTTGGACAAGCATTGCCCACTGGGTGATCGGGTTGGCGGCTGTTCCCTTGCTGCTGCTGCACGTCATGCGTGGACGCCGGGACGCTACTCCGCCGCGAGCAAGGTCTCCGCGCCGCCGAGATCGACCGACACCAGCCGGCTGACGCCCTTCTCGATCATCGTGACACCATAGAGCCGGTCCATCCGGCTCATCGTCACCGCATTGTGGGTGACGATCAGGTAACGCGTGTCGGTCTCCTCCGTCATCCGATTGAGCAGCTCGCAGAAGCGCTCGACGTTGGCGTCGTCGAGCGGCGCATCGACCTCGTCGAGTACGCAGATCGGCGCCGGGTTGGTCAAGAAGATCGCGAAGATCAGCGCAACTGCGGTCAGTGCCTGCTCGCCGCCCGACAGCAGGGTCAGCGTCGACAGCCTTTTGCCCGGCGGCTGGGCCATGATCTCGAGCCCGGCTTCCAGCGGGTCGTCGCTTTCGACCAGTTCCAGATGCGCCTGGCCGCCTTCGAACAGGGTCGTGAACAGCCGCCGGAAATGGGCATCGACCTTCTCATAAGCATCGAGCAGCCGGACGCGGCCTTCGCGGTTGAGATTGCCGATCGACCCACGCAGGCGGTTGATCGCCTGGGTCAGCTCGTCGGCTTCCTCGGCCCCCTTGGTGCGCTGCGCATCGAGCTCGGCCAGCTCCTGCTCCGCGACCAAATTGACCGGCCCGATCCGCTCACGCTCGGCGGTCAGCCGCTCAAGCGTTGCCGCTTCCTCGTCGGCATTGCGCGGCTCGTCGGCGTCGAAACCGAGCTTCTCGGGCAGCCGCTGCGGCACGCATTCGAATTTCTCGACCGCAGCCCGCGCGAACTCCGCGCTCCGCGCCTGCTGCGCTTCGGCCCGGGCCGCCGCCGCCGCCCTGCGCTCGCGCGTATCCGCCGAGCTTTCATTGGCCAGCGCAACCGCCTGGGCAGCCAGGACTACAGCTTCTTCGGCCTCCCGCTCCGAGGCCGCCGCTTTGCCGACCTGCACTTGGCTCTGGTCGTTCGCATGCTCGATCTCCGCGATCTTCGCGTCGAGCTCGGCGGGCTCTTTCTGAAGTTCTACCCGTTCCGTAGCCTGCTGCTTCTGGCGTTCGAGCGCCGATGCGAGCCGTTGTTCGGCGTCGGCCTGACGCTTGCGCCATTCGGCCTGCTCGCGGTCAGCAGCGCTGTGGCGCTCGCGGTCGGCCGCCGTCTCGCGCGCCTTGGTTGCAGCTTCCGCCCTCTTGTCGGCGACCGCCGATGCTGCCGTTGCAGCAGAGGCTCGCGTCGCGGCGACCTGATGTTCGATCGCTTCCGGATTCGGCAAGGCCGCGAGCGACCGCTCAGCCGCGCTCACTGCTTCAGTCGCCGCACGAAGCACGGGCTCCAGGTCGGCCTGCCGCTGGGCAAGGCTCGAGCGTTGGCTCTCGATTCGCTCCAGCGCCGCCGCAGCCGCGTCGATGGCCCGCGCTGCCTCTCGCGCGTCACGCTCGGCAGAGAGCGCAGCTGTTCGCGATTCCTCGGCTTCCTTCCGGCAACGGTCCATCTCACCAACCACGCGGTCGCGCTCGGCCGAAGCCGTTTCCACCGTGCCCTCGAATGCCGGCAGCTCCGCCGCCAGTTGCGCATGCCGGTTGGCGCGGAGGAGCCTTTCGGCGGCGGCGGCACCCGCTCCAGCGGCGACGAACCCGTCCCAGCGGCGGAGCCGGCCGTCGCGGGTCACCAACCGCTGTCCGACCGCGAGCGGCTGGCCGTTGTCGTCATCGGCCACCGCCACCTGCTTCAGGCGCCGGAGAAGCTCGCGTGGAGCGGTTGCGAAATCGGCCAGGCATTCGGTGCCCGGCGGCAGGGCTGGGTCGCCGGGCGCCACATCGCTGCCTTGCCAGCGCCGAGGCCCATCGCCGCCGACCGCCGCCTCGGCATCCTCGCCAAGCGCAGCGGCCAGCGCCCGCTCGTAACCTGGCTCGGCCTTTAGCGTCGCAATCGCAGCGCCGCCGCCATGCTTGAGCGCGCGGGCGAGGGCGTCATGCTCCGATTTCGCCGCGGATAGCGCGGCTCGCGCCGACGCCAGCCGACTTTCCGCCGCATCGCGCTCCTCGGCAGCGGTCGCTCGGCCCTGTTCCGCCTCGACCCGGTGCGCTTCCGCTTCGTTCAAGGCCGCAGCCGCAGCCGCGGCCTTGGCCTCAGCCTCATCGCGTGCACGAACCTGGTCGCTGCCGTCGCCAAGCGCCTGCGCCTGTTCGACAAGCTTGTTTCGTTCCTGCTCGGTTCGCGCGAGCTGGGCCCGCGCTGCCTCCAGCGCGGCTTCCGCTACCCGCCGCTCGGCGCGCATTGCCGCCTGGCGGGCGAGCAGGTCGGCGAGCGCGGCTTCGGTCTCGCGCGACACTGCTTCAGCCGCGCTGAGCTCGGTGGCGATTCGCGACGAATGCGCCTCCGCATCCTCCAGCCGCCGGGCGATGGTCTCGCGCTCGGCCTCGAGATTCGCGATCGCGCTCGCGGCGTCACCTTTTAGCGCTTCCTCGCGCTGCATGTCTGCGGCAAGCGAGGCCTCGAGCCGCTCCAGCTCGCTGAGCCGGCGGGCGACCGTGTCTCGCCGTGCTCGCGCCGTCGCCAGCTGGTGCGCTAGCTCATGCCCCTGCTCGCGCAGGTCGCTTAGTGCTGTCCGCCTCGCATTGAGCTCCTGGGTGACGCGCTCGTGCGCAGCCTGGGCGGCGACGATCGCCTGGTGGATTCGATCGACCTCTTGCGCCGCCGCTTTCGCCTCTTCCGTTGCTTCCACCGCAGCGCGTTCGGCCTCCGCCCAGCGTGCGTGCAGCAGTTTCGCTTCGACCCCTCGGATCTGCTCAGTCAGCTTGCGGTACCGTTCGGCGGCGCGCGCCTGACGACGCAGCTGCGCGGCGCGCTGTTCCTGGTCGCCGAGGATTTCGCCAAGCCGCGTGAGATTGGCTTCGGCCGCGCGCAGTTTCTGCTCGGCGTCCTTGCGCCGCGCGTGGAGGCCCGAAATGCCCGCGGCTTCCTCGAGCAGCTGGCGGCGCTCGACCGGCTTGGCGGCGATGACAGCGCCGATCTTGCCCTGGCTGACGAGCGCCGGCGAATGGGCGCCCGTCGCCGCGTCGGCGAACAGCAGGGCGACATCCTTCGCGCGAACGTCACGGCCGTCGATCCGATAGGCGGAGCCGGCGCCACGCTCGATGCGGCGCGTGACTTCGCTCTCGCCAGCCAGGCTTTCCTCGCTCGCATCCCGTTCAAGCAGGATCGAAACTTCGGCAAAGTCACGGGGCGGCCGCGTTGCGGTACCCGCGAAGATCACGTCGTCCATGCCGCCGCCGCGTAGCGACTTGGGGCTCGATTCGCCCATTGCCCAGCGGATTGCCTCGAGCAGGTTCGACTTGCCGCAGCCGTTAGGCCCGACGACACCCGTGAGCCCTCGCTCAATCCGGAGCTCAGCCGGCTCGACGAAGCTCTTGAAGCCGCTGAGCTTGAGCCGCCTGATCCGCACCTACTTGCCTTCCCCCCGCTCCAGCTCAGCCTCCGGCGCGCTTGAGGAATGGCTGCAGACTATCCCAGTCATAAGCGGGGACGACCTTGCCATTAACGAGCAAGGTCGGTGTGCCCTTGACGCCACTGGCGCTGGCCGCCTGCCGCATTGCGGCAAGGCGTTCGGCCGCAGCCTCGTTACTGAGGCAAGCGCGAGCTTTGGCCGGCGCGATGCCATGCGCCGCGCCGGTCAGGATCAGGCCCGCCTGCTCAGCGATCCCGACCATCATCTGTCCCTGCGGAAGCGCGCCGAGCCGCTCCATGTCGTCGTCGCTGATCCTTGCGCGCCACATTGGCTGGGTCGCGTATAGGTCAGCGGCCATCGGGAAGAAGGCAGCGGGCCCGTTGCACCGTGCGACGAGATTGGCGGCGACGTCGATTCCGTCGAGGATGAACGGCCGGAACTCGTAGCTCGCCTTCCCGGTCCGAACATATTGCCCAATCAGCGGGTTCACCGCCGTCTCCGCAAAATGCCGGCAGTGGGGACAGGTCAGCGAGCCATATTCGACGACCGCGATTCTCGCCTTCGGATTACCCATCCGGAAGCCGCCTTCCGGCGTCACGGTGAAAGTGCGGGCCCAATTGGTCTGTACCGCCGGGCGCGCGGGTGCCTTGGCCGACGCCGGTACTGCCAGCGCCAGCATCGAAAGCAGAGCAAGGGCTGCGCTAATGCGCATTATTTCAGCGCCGCATCCAGTTGCGGCTGGAGCTCTTTCCAACTCCCGGTCTTGGCCAGCATCTTGCCGTTGATCACGAACGAAGGGGTTCCTGAGAACTCCGGATACTGGCTGTTCACGTCGCTGGTGATCTGCACCTCGCGGTCGATCATCTTCTGGTCGGCCAGACACTGGTTGCTCTTCGCCTGCGGCAGTCCGCGCGCCGCCGCCCAGTCCTGCAGGCCAAGCAGATTGCCGTAGGTCACAAACACCTGGTTGGTCGGCAGATTGCCGATCTCGGCGAGCTTGTCCTGGGGTACCGTCTGGATCTTCGCCTCCAGGATCGGCTGGTCCTTGTACAGGGCCTTGGTAAGCGGGAAGAAGGTTTTGATGCCGGCGCAGCGCGCGACGATGTTGGCCGCGACGTCGATCGGTCCGTGGATTACGTAAGGTCGGAATTCCCAGCTGACCTTACCTGTCTTCACATATTTCTCGACCAGGATGGGGGACCCTTCATCCTCGAAGCGCTTGCAATAGGGACAGAAGAGCGACCCGATCTCGAGCAGCTTCACCTTGGCATTCGGGTTGCCCATCACGAACCCGTCGGCCGAGCTCATGTTGACGACGTCGGCCCAGGTCCCGCCCGGTGGCGGGTTCGCCGTAGTAACGATGATCTTGTCTTCAGCGGTGGCGGTGCTGACGCCTTCGCCGTCGCCCTTGTTCTTGTTGCATGCAGCGAGCGCAACGACTGCCATGCTGCACGCCAGGAAAGTGCGGACCTTCATTCAATTGCTCCGGTTGATCTCGGGAATGTCGTCGTCCTCATTTGGGAGCGACGGAGGGCCGCTGCTAGCCACAATTTGCGCCGCAAGCGACTCCAGGCAGTGACGAAGCTCCGGATCGGCGATCTCGCGCAGCCCTTCGCCGAGCTCTTTCGGTATTGGCCGGAGTTGCGGGCGCTCCGGTTTCGGGGTTGGCGTGGGCGGCTTGCCCTGCCTGAAGACGATGCGGTTGATCGCGGCATAGCCGAAGAAGCGATTGACCTTGTCGACGATCATCGGCGTCAAATGCTGGATTAGCGGCGCGTGAGCGCCGTCGACCAGAAGGGTTAGGACCCCGCCCGCCTTCTTGCCCGCCGGGAACTTGATCGATTCCGGGCACGAGGCCTTAGCGTAGCGCTCGCCGACGATTTCGCCCCAGCGGCTGACGATCGAATGCTGGACGAAACCGAAACGGCGGAACGATTGGCCGCCGATATCGCCAATCAGCTCCCCAGCGGCGCGCGCGCGACCGCTGCGCGGCGAATCCTTGTTGTCTGGCAGCCTCTTCGACATGGGCCCCGACCATGCCATAGCGAAAAGGTGACCGCCAACACCGCAGCGAACCTGCTCCAACATTATGTGGATAACTTCCGCCTGCTTCCGTGGCGCTCGCCGCCGGGGTCCACGCCGCCCGATCCTTACCGCGTGTGGCTGAGCGAAGTGATGCTCCAGCAGACAACGGTGGCGACGGTGCGGCCGCGGTTCGAGCGGTTCGTCACCCGCTGGCCAACGGTCGAGGCGCTGGCGGCGGCAAGCGACGAGGCAATCCTCGCCGAGTGGGCCGGCCTTGGCTATTATGCGCGCGCTCGCAACCTCATCGCCTGCGCAGGCGAAGTCGTCCGTCGCGGCGGCTTTCCGGCTAGCGCCGCGAGCCTTCGCGAGCTACCGGGCATCGGCGCCTATACGTCAGCGGCCATCGCCGCGATCGCGTTCGGTGAGCGAGCCGCGGCCGTCGACACCAACGTCGAGCGCGTGGTCGCGCGCTTGCATGGGCTCCGAAAGGTCTCGCGACCCGAGATCGAACGCCTAACATTGGAACTGATGCCGGCTGACCGAGCGGGCGACTTCGTCCAGGCGATGATGGACTTGG
>Ga0070671_100001537_pt1 | contig 17332 bp, 12 predicted proteins | sample KBSS73metaG_FD_65341 | JGI IMG/M metagenome (GOLD analysis project Ga0070671, IMG submission 65341) | Switchgrass rhizosphere microbial communities from Kellogg Biological Station, Michigan, USA - KBS S7-3 metaG | ecosystem: Host-associated > Plants > Roots > Rhizosphere > Soil ...
CCCACGGCTTCGATCTCACCAGAGATCTCGCTTCCAGGCGCAAACGGCCGCGGCGGCTTCAGCTGATATTTATCCTCGATGATCAGCACGTCGGGATAATTGATCGAGCAGGCGCGCACGCGAACGAGCACCTCGCCGGCGCGAGGCTGCGGCTCGGGCAACTCTGTCAGTTGCAGCGTTTCGGGGCCGCCGGGGCTGTTGGACAGAAGCGCGCGCATCGCTCAACCGCACTTCACGAAAACGCCGTCCGAGACAAGGTCGCGGAGGCAGATCGAAGAAGCGACCCGGATACGATTACTCGCCGGATCGCTTCTTCGGACAGGCAGGGGCGACCAGCCTGTCGCATTCCAGATAACCCGCGAATGCGAGCGAGAGCGCTAACCTATGTTTGAGTCGGCGAACGCGTTCGAAATCAGAACACTTCGGCGGGAATCTTCATCAGCGTTTCGGCGCCGGCCTCGATCTTCTTCCGAAGCCCGGTCGAAAGCGGAAGCTCGCGGAGGGCGTAGAATTTGGCCGTGACCAGCTTGGCATCGTGGAAGGGCTCGTCGTCCGTCCCTTCATCGAGCGCGCGCTGTGACGCCGCCGCGATCTTGAGCCACATCCATCCGAGCGCGACCAGGCCCATCAGGTTCATGAAGGCATAAGCGCCCGCCCCGGCATTGTCCGGATCGGCCATGCCGTTCTGCGCCAGCCACATCGTCGCCGCCTGGAGGTCCTGCACCGCCGGCTCGAGTGCCGCAGCAACGCCGGCTGGGTCGCCGGCCTGCTTCGCCTCGGCAATCTCGCGGCCGACCATCTCAAAGAACGCCCGGACCGCCCGGCCGCCATCCTTCGGCAGCTTGCGGCCGACCAGGTCCATCGCCTGGATGCCGTTCGTCCCCTCGTAGATCTGCGTGATGCGCGCGTCCCGGACGAACTGCTCCATGCCGTGCTCACGGATATAGCCGTGGCCGCCGAGGACCTGCTGCGCATAGACCGCGGCCTCAAAGCCCTTGTCGGTCAGGTAACCCTTGATCACCGGCGTAATGAGGCCGAGCAGGTCCTCGGCCTGCAAGCGCTCCGTCTCGTCCTGAGAGCGGCGCATGAGGTCGACCTGCAGCGCACCCCAGAGGACGAGCGCGCGCCCCGCCTCGTTCCACGCTTTCGCTTCCATCAACATCCGCCGAACGTCAGGGTGGACAATGATCGGATCCGCCTTCGCGTTCGGATCGCGCTCGTCCTGCTTCAGCGCGCGGCTCTGCCTGCGCTCACGGGCGTAGCTCGCCGCGTTCTGGTAGGCGACTTCGCCCTGAGCGAGCCCTTGAAGGCCGACACCCAGGCGCGCGGCGTTCATCATGATGAACATGGCGGCGAGGCCCTTCTCCGGCTCACCGACGAGCCAGCCCTTCGCGCCGTCATAGTTCATGACGCACGTGGCATTGCCGTGAATACCCATCTTCTTCTCGAGTGCGCCGCACGACAAAGCATTACGATCGCCCAGCGAGCCGTCCTCGTTCACGAGGAACTTCGGCACCACGAACAGCGAGATACCTTTCACATTGTCCGGCGCTCCGGCGATCTTGGCGAGGACAAGGTGGATGATGTTTTCCGCGAGGTCGTGCTCACCCGACGAGATGAAAATTTTCGTGCCCGTGATCGAATAGCTGCCGTCGGGGTCGGGATCGGCGCGGGTCTTCAGAAGTCCAAGGTCCGTGCCGCAGTGCGGCTCGGTCAGGTTCATCGTGCCGGTCCATTTGCCCGTGATCATCGTCGGCACGTACTTCTGCTTCAGTTCGTCGCTGCCCTTGACCAGCAGGGAGGCGATCGCTCCCGAAGTCAGCCCCTGGTACATTTCGAAGCTGTGGTTGGCCGACAGGATGTACTCTGTGACCGCTGTTCCGACGACCTGCGGCAGGCCTTGTCCGCCATATTCCTCGGGACCGGTCAGCGTCGGCCATCCGGCCTCGACGAACTGGTCGTAGGCTTCCTTAAATCCCGGAGGGGTGACGACCGAGCCGTCGTCATTGCGCTTGCATCCAACCTCGTCGCCTATCCGATTGAGCGGCTGCAGCACTTCGGCGGCGAACTTGCCTGCTTCCTCGAGGATCGCGTCGATCAGGTCGGGCGTCGCGTTGGCGAAGCCTGGGAGGTTGGAATAACGGCCGATGTCGAGGACGTTGTTCAGGATGAAGCGAGTCTCGCGCACCGGCGCGGTGTAAGTGGGCATTAGCTTACCTCCGTGTCAGTACGTCCTATTCCGCAACTCAGGCAGCGTCCAGCCGCTGTTAAGGTCGTTTCGCCGACACTGGCTGCATGCGAAAGGAACGCACATGAAGTTGGCGAGAATGCTGATCCCTCTACTCGTGCTGGCAAGCCCTGCGGCGGCAGCTCCGCGCACCGAAACCGCTGTTCTCGCGGGCGGCTGCTTCTGGGGCATGGAGTGGGTCTTCGAGCATGTGAAGGGCGTCACCAACGTCGTTTCGGGCTACGCCGGCGGCAGCGCGTCCGACGCCAATTACGACACGGTCAGCTCGGAAGGCACGGGTCACGCGGAGGCCATTCGCATCAGCTATGATCCCAAGCAGATCAGTTATCCGCAGCTCCTCCAGATCTATTTCACCGTCGCGCACGACCCGACAGAGGTGAACCGCCAGGGCCCCGACGTCGGCAGGAGCTACCGCTCAGCGATCTTCCCTCAATCGCCGCAGCAGGCGCAAATCGCGAAAGCGTTCATCGCCAGGCTCAATGCGGCGCATGTCTACAAACAGCCGATCGCGACGCACATTGAGAGCGGCGGCTTTTATCCGGCCGAGGCCTACCATCAGGGCTTCGCGCGCAAGCACCCCTTCTACCCGTACATCGTGTTCAACGACCGCCCGAAGGTCGCCGCTCTCAAGGCCAAGTATCCCAGTCTTTTCAAAGCGTAAGCTCGCGTAAGCCGTTAAGATTTCACGCTTTATTCAGGCAAGGGGCGACAAAGGGACTTCCTCGCCCTATATGACCATTTCAACGCCGCCAGCTAGGGTTCGGGACATGCTGACGACCCATCCGTTTGAAGACGACAAGCTGCGCGAAGAGTGCGGCGTTTTCGGCATCTGGGGTGCCGACAATGCGGCGAGCTTCGTCGCGCTCGGCCTGCACGCGCTGCAGCATCGCGGCCAGGAGGCCGCGGGCATCACGACATTTGACGGCAAGCACTTCCATTCGCACCGCGCGATGGGGCATGTCGCCGGCAACTTCGACCGCGACGACATCATTCGCAAACTCGCCGGCCGGGGCGGCATCGGCCACGTTCGCTATTCTACAACGGGCGAGACTGCCCTTCGCAACGTCCAGCCGCTCTTTGCTGAACTCGCCGAGGGCGGCTTCGCGGTCGCGCACAACGGCAATCTGTCGAACGCCATGAAACTCCGCCGGACGCTGAACCGGCGCGGCTCGATCTTTCAGTCGACCAGTGACACCGAGGTGATCATCCACCTCGTCGCGACTTCCGATCGCGGGAGCACGCTCGATCGGTTGACGGATGCATTGAAGCAGGTCGAGGGCGCCTATTCGCTCGTCGTCCTGACTGAAGATGGTCTGATCGCGTGCCGCGATCCGCTCGGCATCCGGCCGCTGGTGATGGGAAAGCTCGGCGAAGCGACGATCTTCGCGTCCGAGACCGTCGCGCTGGACGTGATCGGCGCCACATTCATCCGGGACGTCGAGCCAGGCGAGCTTGTGCTCGTCAACGATGGCGGCATCCGCTCTTTCCGGCCGTTTCAGAACCTCGCGCCGCGGCCGTGCATTTTCGAGCATGTCTATTTCTCGCGCCCGGACTCCATTGCCGAGGGTCAGTCGGTCTACGAAGTCCGCAAGGCCATCGGCGCCGAGCTGTCACGTGAAGCGCCGGTCGAGGCCGATTATGTCGTGCCCGTGCCGGACAGCGGCGTCCCGGCGGCCCTGGGCTTCAGCCAGGCTTCCGGTATTCCGTTCGAGTTGGGGATCATCCGCTCGCACTATGTCGGCCGCACCTTCATCCAGCCGAGCCAGGAAGTCCGCCATCTCGGCGTCAAGCTCAAGCACAACGCCAACTCGGCGCTGGTGCGCGGCAAGAGCATCGTCCTGATCGACGACTCGATCGTGCGCGGCACCACCAGCGTCAAGCTGGTGCAGATGATGCGCGACGCAGGTGCACGCGAAGTGCACATGCGTATTGCCTCGCCGCCGACAAGGCACAGCTGCTTTTATGGCGTGGACACGCCGGAGCGGGCGAAGCTTCTCGCTGCGCAGATGAACGTCGAGCAGATGCGCGACTACATCAACGCCGACAGCCTCGCGTTCATCTCGATCGAAGGCCTGTACCGCGCCCTCGGCGACGACCGGAACGCCTCGCAACCACAGCGCTGCGATGCGTGCTTCACCGGCGCCTATCCGACGACGCTGACCGATGTCAGCGAGAAGGATCGCGGCGCGGCCCTGTCGCTGGTAGCGAGCCGCTAAATCCGTTTCCGCGCTTTCTTGCGCCGCACTCGACCCTGTTGAAGTGGACGGCCGGTAGCTAGCGGCGAGTTGCCAAAGCATGCGTTATCAGCGTGCCGAACGTCCGCTGAAGCTCGATGCTCTCGGCGGCGCGGAAGTTTTTCGCCGAGTGCTTTCGCACACATCTCGTCTTCGCCGGCCGGGACTGTGTCAGCTTCAGGAAGATGGGCCTGCTCTAGCTGTTGCAGGGCACGATCTTGTCGGGCACGGGCTTGCTGCGCGCCAAGCGAAACGAGGCGAAATAGACGTCACCGCTGCTTAGCGTCTGGACCTTCACCGGTTCCATCCCGAGAGCGGCGAATTCACATTTGAGTTGTGCCGGCGGCGTCCCGTGCTGCTTCACGGGTCGATCCGAATCCACGACAATGACGAGACCGTCCGGCTTCACCCCATCGCGCAGGTGCCACAGGAACGCATAAGGCGACTGCACCTCGTGGTACATGTGGACGAGCATGACGCGGTCGAACGACTGGGCCGGCAACATCGGATTGTCGGGCGTGCCGAGCTTCACCGCGACATTGTCGAGATTTTCCCGCTGGACCCGGTCGCTGAGCGCATCGCGGACCTGCGGAAGAATGTCCTCGGCAAGAACCCGCCCCTTCTTTCCGACACGGGGTGCAAGTCGCACCGTATAATAACCTTCGCCTGCTCCGACGTCCGCGACCGACATTCCCGGCTTTAGCTGGGCGAGCTCCATGACCTCTTCTGCTTCGCCCACGCGGTCGCGGGCGTCCTCGGTCGAAAATGCGTCGCCAACAATCGGTGCGACATCGCGATGAGCGGTCGGGAAACGCGGTTGCGTCGGCTGCGCACGGCAAGCGCCGAGCGCTGCGACCGCGAGGAAGAGCGCTAGCGCCCTACTCGACATCCTCAACCTCAACCTTCTCGCCAGTGACGCGCTGCGACAGGGCCGCCGCCATGAAGCGGTCGAGATCGCCGTCGAGTACATCGGTCGGAGACGTCGAGGTGACTCCGGTGCGCAGATCCTTCACCAGCTGATACGGCTGGAGCACGTACGACCGGATTTGGTGGCCCCAACCGATGTCGGTCTTCGCGGCGTTTGCGGCGTTTGCCTCCGCCTCCCGCTTCTGAAGCTCGGCTTCGTACAGCCGCGCCTTGAGCTGTTTCATCGCGGACGCGCGATTCTTGTGTTGCGATCGCTCGTTCTGGCAGGCGACGACGATGCCCGTGGGGATATGCGTGATCCGGACTGCGCTGTCGGTTGTGTTTACGTGCTGGCCCCCGGCGCCTGACGCGCGATAGGTATCGATCCTGAGCTCAGCCTCGTTGATCTGAATATCAATATCGTCGTCGACTTCGGGATAGACCCAGACGCTGGCAAAGCTGGTGTGGCGCCGCGCATTGGCGTCGTACGGGCTGATCCGGACCAGCCGGTGAACCCCGCTTTCGGTCTTGAGATTGCCATAGGCATTCCCACCCTTGACCAGGATCGTCGCCGATTTAATTCCGGCCTGCTCACCTGAATGGTGATCGATCAATTCGACCTTGAAACCGTGGCGCTCCCCCCAGCGGGTGTACATGCGCTGGAGCATCCCGGCCCAGTCCTGGCTTTCGGTGCCGCCCGCTCCGGCATTGATTTCGACATAGGCACTATTGGCGTCGGCCTCGCCTGCGAGGAGTGCAGCGACCTTGTCGCGCTCCGCACGTTCGGCAAGCTCGGCAAGGGTTCTCACACCGTCGTCGATCAGGTCCTGGTCGCCTTCGGTCTCCGCGAGCTCGATGAGCTCAGCCGTATCGGAAAGCTCGCGCTCGATCGCACGAGTCGCGCCGATCGCATGCTCGAGCCGCTGGCGTTCCCGCATGACTTCCTGCGCGGCCTTGGGATCGTTCCAGAGAGCCGAGTCTTCGACCTTGGTGTTGAGCTCGTCGAGCCGCCGGATCGCGCGATCCCAGTCGATGAACCGCCGGAGTAGCGCCGTCGCCGCATTGATCTGGTCGATATGAGCCTGCGCTTCGGCGCGCATCGTAGAGAACCTTTGGAAAGCCTGTTCGCGAACAGCCCTATTAGAGCGTGTTCTGCGTTGGCAAGCTATTCGGCGGCGGAGCCGAAGCGGCGGGAGCGCCGCCGGTCGGCTGCTGCCGCGCGGCTTCGCGCTGTTGAAGAGCTGCCTGATAGGCTTGCTGCAGGCGCTGCTGCTGCTGTTCGCGGTTGTACGGATCGACTCCGCCCGCGGTGTAGCTGCGCCGGGGTTCGGTCTGCGGCTGGAACGCTTCCCAGATCACTCCCGCCTTCGGATCGTTATACGTCGGGAAGACACCGTACACCGCCTTTCCGCTCGCCCGATCGATGCGGACCCAGCGGATCCCGGACGGTGCCACGAATGGCACCTTGGGTTCGTCCTTGAGCGCCGTCAGCGCCCACTCCTTCCAGATCGGCGCCGAGATTCGCCCGCCCTGCGCCCAACCGCCGAGCGGCTTGGGTTGGTCGTAGCCGAGATAGACGCCGGCCACGATGTCAGGCGTTCCGCCCACGAACCACACGTTGGTCGGTCCGTTGGTTGTTCCGGTCTTGCCGAACAACGGCCGGTTGAGGTCGCGCAGCACCGTAGCCGTACCCCGCTGGATCACGCCTTCCATGATGTGGACCATCTGGAATGCGGCCATCGGATCGAGCAATTGCCGAGTACGGTTGGGAGGCCGCGGCATGGCTTTGCCGTCCCAGTCGGGGGCGTTGCAATTGCCCATCACGGCGCAGCGGTTGTCGGTTCGGTAGATGACCTTGCCGGTACGATCTTGGACGAAATCGATCGTTGTGGGCTTCACGGATCGGCCCTGATTGGCAAGGATCGCATAAGCGTTGGTCAGCCGCAGGACGGTCGTGTCGCCGGCTCCGAGGGCGAAAGAGAGATAATTGCCGTAATCGCCGACGCCGAGCTTGCGCGCAGTGTCGGTGATCTTCGGCATTCCGACCGTTGAAGCAGCGCGCACGGTCATCAGGTTGCGCGACTGCTCCACGCCCCAGCGCATGGTGTGCGGGCCGGCCGACCGGCGGTCGAAGTTGACGAAGCATTTGTTGCCAAGACCGGCGCCCTGGTAGACGCAGAATGGGGCGTCTTCCTCGATCGTCGCGGGCGTGAAGCCGTTCTCGAGCGCGGTGACATAGACGATGGGCTTGAACGCCGAGCCAGGCTGCCGGAGCGCCTGAACGGCGCGATTGTAACTTGATCCGAGCACGTCGAAGCCGCCCTGCATTGCAAGCACGCGGCCGGTGTGCACTTCCTCGACGAGCATCCCGCCGGAGACAACGGGCACCGACTTGAGCTGCCAGCTCCCCGGCGCCGTCTGCTTGACGATAATCACCATGCCGGGCTTCAGCGCGTCGAAAGCCGCTCCGCCTTCACCGCGAACCGGCATCGAAGCGGCGGATGCAGGCATGCTGCCGGTCGAGCCGTTCGGGAAGCCGATAATCGTTTCGCCGCCGGCTTTCGACAGGACTACGGCCTTCTTCCAGTCGGGATAGCCGGTTCCGACCGGCGTTCTGTCGAGCTGCCCGGCCCAATCGCCCTTTTGCAGGTCGATCGAAATGCCGAGGTCTTTCCAGCCCCTGCCGCCGTCGAACCTGACCAGGCCGTCGCGCAGCGCCTGCGCCGCGGCATCCTGCATCACCGGGTTCATCGAAGAGCGCACCCAAAGGCCGCCGGCGTACAGGCTGTTCGGCCCGTCTTTGCCATTCTCGCCGAACCGCTTGATCAGCTCGCGGCGGACTTCCTCCATGAAGTAGCCGCCCTGTTGCTGGAACTTCTCGTTGCTGCCGTAGCGGATCGTGCCAAGCGGCGTCGCGGCAGCGGTCTTCCATTGGTCTTCGGTAATGTATCCGTTGCGGTACATCTCGCGGAGTACGTAGTTGCGGCGGTCCAGCGCCTTCTGCGTTGCCCGGACAGGGTCGTAGTTGGACGGAGCCTTGGGAAGCACCGCAAGATACGCGGCGTCAGGCAGCGTGAGCTCATTGACGTCCTTGTCGAAGTAAGCGCGCGACGCGGCCTGAAGGCCGTAAGCGTTCCGTCCGAGGAAAATCGAGTTGAGATAAATCTCAAGGATCTGTTGCTTGCTGAGCGTCGACTCCAGCCGGAAGGCAAGGATCGCCTCGCGCGCTTTGCGACCCACATTGTAGCTTGAGTCCTGCAGCAGGTACTTCGCGACCTGCTGGGTGATGGTCGATCCGCCCTTCGCGCGGCCGCCGCCCGTCACGGTCTTCAGACCGTAGTCGAAGACCGCGCCGATCAGGCCGCCGAAGTCGATCCCGTGATGCTCGAAGAAATTCTTGTCTTCGGCCGAGATGAAGGCGTGAACCACGAGCGGCGGGATCTCGTCATAGGCGAGATCGACGCGCCGCTCCCTCGCGAAGGTCTTTACCGGGGTTCCATCATAGCCGCGAATATTGGTCGGCAGGTCGGGCTGGTAGGCCAGCAGCTTTTCCGACGAGGGAAGGCCGCTAGCAAAATAGATCCACATCGCCGCGACCAGCGCGAACAGGCCGGCAAACGTCCACGTGATCCAGCGGACCCAACGGCGCCGCCACAACGGGTCGATACGCTCGTGCACCCTCCGGTTGAAGGCGACGAGGTCAGGCAACGGCCAGTCGGGAACGTTCAGGCGCTCGAACTTCATTCGCCGGCGGTCTAGCCCCTTCGAGCCGCAGCGGAAAGTCGCTTAATGCCGGGCGTGCGCAGCAACGTCGGCCTCGATTGCCTGGGCAAGCGCAAGCGCAATCTCCGAGCGATGCTTAGGATCGCGAAGAAGCACTTCATCGTCGGCATTGCTAAGATAGCCGGCCTCGAACAGCACGGCCGGTGCGTTGGCACGGCGAAGCACGTGGAAAGCTGCGAAGCGGTGCGGCTCCGGCCGAAGCTCGAAGCGGCCCGCGGACCGCTTTACGAGCCGCGTCGCGAGGTCTGCCGACGCACTCATCTGCGAGCGCATCGCAAGCTCGGACAGCATCGAATCGACCGAGCCGTTCACCGCTCCAGCCATTGTCCCGGCATTCTGCTCGGCCGCCAGGCGAGCCGCCTCAGCATCGGAAGCCACGTCCGAAAGCGAGTAAACGCTCGCACCCCGCGCCAGCGGATTCGCGGCGCTATCCATATGAAGCGACACGAACATCGCGGCATCGAGCCGACGGACCACGGCTGCGCGGTCTTCAAGCGTAAGATATTGATCGCCCTCACGGGTCAAAGCGACGCGGACGCGGCCACGCTCGACCAGCTTGTCCCGAAGATCGCGCGCGAGGGCGAGCGTCAGGTCTTTTTCGGCAACCTGACCGGAGACGCTTCGAGCGCCCGGATCGCGCCCTCCATGGCCCGCGTCGATCACCACGATCGGACGGCCCTGCGCCGTGGGCGCCCCGTAAATGCGGTCGTTGGCGGGAGGGGGGAGGTCGAGTGTGAGGGTGCCCTGTCCCGGTGCGTCGGCCGAAGCAGCGCCGCTGCGGCTCGACGCGACGGCAATGCCCAGCGCCGCGACGACGAGCAATGCCGCCGCCGCGCCTGCGAAGGTCGTCCGGTTCGCCACAGAAAAGTTCACGAAGCTCCCACAAGCCGTTGAGCAACAGCTACTTATCACGCTTGAATGGTTAATGCGAAATTGGCTACTCGCGCGCAGCCAGGCGAGTACCTATATGTATATGGCGCCGTGCCCCACCAACTGTTGCGGCGCGGACTCGGGGATGCTAACCCGAATTCGATATCCGGTTCGCCGGAAATCTCCGCCGCGACCAGTGCAAGAGTCCGCGGCTTCACGAGGTTGATGTTCGCATGATGCTACAGAACGCTTTCCCGCCGCTCTCGAATGAGACGGCGAATGCGTTCCCCGTGCCGAGGCCCGGGATGGCGAATGCGGCAGAAGCGCTTTCAGAACATCGCGCCACAGTCAGCGGCTCCAGTCGAGCTGCCGTGGCCACAATCATCGCGCGCCGCCGGCTCAGCCGGATGCACCCGCGCGCCCGGAGAAATTTCAATGTCAATGCGCATGCTAATCGACGCGCGCCACCCGGAGGAGACCCGGGTCGCAGTCGCCAAGGGAAATCGGATCGAAGAATTTGATTTCGAGTCCGCTGAGCACAAGCAGCTCAAAGGGAATATTTATCTAGCCAAGGTCACTCGGGTCGAACCGTCGCTTCAGGCGGCGTTCGTCGATTATGGGGGAAATCGCCACGGGTTCCTGGCCTTCAGCGAAATTCACCCAGACTATTACCAGATCCCGAAGGCCGATCGCGAAGCGCTGCTCCGCGAAGAGGCCGAGCACGCGGCCGAAGAAGAGCGGCTGCGGTCCGCGGAACTGGACGACGAGTACGAAGCTCCTCACGCCAACGAAAGCGAGGAAGACGAAGCTTCCGAGTCCGATAACGGCAATGAGGAGGAAGGCGAGGGGCCGTCCGAAGCAGGCACAGGCTCGAACCGCTCGCCGGTCGACGAGTCCGCAGCCGACGAGCTCCGCCGGAAGCGCCAGAACCTGCGCCGCCGTTACAAGATCCAGGACGTCATCCAGCGCCGCCAGGTGCTCCTCGTCCAGGTCGTCAAGGAGGAGCGAGGCAACAAAGGCGCTGCTCTCACCACCTATCTGTCGCTCGCCGGCCGCTATTGCGTGCTGATGCCGAACACGAGCCACGGCGGCGGCATCTCCCGCAAGATCTCCAACGGTGCAGACCGCAAGCGCCTCAAGTCGATCATGTCGGACTTGAACCTGCCGAAGACGATGGGCCTTATCGTTCGCACCGCGGGCCTCTCCCGCACAAAGGTCGAGATCAAGCGCGACTTCGACTATCTCGCGCGCCTGTGGGACGAGATCCGCGAGCGCACGCTCGGAAGTACGGCGCCCGCGCTCATTTACCGCGACAGCGACCTCATCAAGCGCGCGATCCGCGACCTCTACCATCGCGACATCGAGGAAGTGATCGTCGAGGGCGAGGAAGGCTACAAGGCGGCTCGAGGCTTCATGAAGCTACTGATGCCGAGCCACGTCCGGCGCGTGAAGGTCCACACCGAGACCACGCCGCTGTTCCAGCGCTACGGCGTCGAGGACCAGCTGAGCGCGATGTACCAGCCGCTCGTCCAGCTGAAGTCAGGCGGGTACCTCGTCATCAACCCGACCGAGGCCCTGGTTTCGATCGACATCAACTCGGGCCGCTCGACGCGCGAGCACAATATCGAGCAGACCGCGTTCAACACGAACCTGGAAGCCGCTCAGGAAATCGCGCGGCAGCTGCGCCTGCGAGACATGGCGGGACTGATCGTCATCGACTTCATCGACATGGAGCAGAACAGCCATGTCCGCAAAGTCGAGAAGGCGATGAAGGAAGCGCTTAAGAACGACCGTGCGCGCATCCAGATCGGCCGGATCTCGAGCTTCGGGCTGATGGAGATGAGCCGTCAGCGACTGCGCACCGGTGTGCTCGAGGCCTCGACCAAGCCGTGTCCTCATTGCGAAGGCACCGGCCTGATGCGGACGGCGGCATCTGCCGGCCTGTCCGCCCTGCGCATCATCGAGGACGAGGCTGCACGCGGCCGGGGTGAGAAGATCTGCCTCCGCGCCGGCAAGGAAGCCGCCGTTTACGTGCTCAACAAGAAGCGCGCCGAGCTCGCCGATATCGAGCAACGCTACGGCGTCTCGATCGACATCCTCATCGACGAGAGTTTCGAAGGCGCGCGCATGACTGTCGAGAGCTCGGGCCCGCGTCCCATCGCAGCTCCTCGGCCGGAGCCGACGGCGCTCGAAGAGGACCTCGAAGAGGTCGAGGAACTGCTCGAGGACGAAGAGGACGAGGAAGAGGAATCCGAACCTCGGGCCGAACGCGGCGAAGAGCATGGAGGCGAACGCCAGGGTCGCCGGAGGCGGCGGCGCCGTCGCGGAGGCCGGGGTCGCAAGCGCGACGGCGAAGGCGAAGGCGAAGGAACTGCAGAAGGGGAAACCGCCCCAGCGGAGCTTACAGCCGACGAGCAGTCTGAACCCGCTGAAGCACAGGCTGTCGAGGAAGAGGTCGCGCCAGCGAAGCGGCGCCGTCGGCGCCGCGGACGCGGCGGTGATCGCGGCGAGGGAGCTGAGCCGGCGGAAACTGCGGTCCAACCCGACAGCTCGCCGATGGTCGAGCGGCCGATCGACGAAGAGCCGCCGATCGCGGAAACTGCCCCCGCCGAGGAGCCCAAGCCCAAGCGGCGCCGCTCGAAGAAAGCCGTAGCCGACGCTGAGGTCGCGATGACCGAGCCCACGCCAACCGATGCTCCGCCTGCAAAAACCGCCGATCAAGAGGCGCCGGCGGTCAAGCCTGCCCGCAAGCGTAAGAAGACTGCGTCCCCCGCGGATGAGCAAGCACCGGCTTCGGAGCCGTCGCATGTCCCTGCAGCGAACAACGACACTGCCGATGAAGAGACCGGCGGTGAGCCGCGCCGCGGCTGGTGGCAGAAAACGTTCGGCTGAGGTCAGAAGCGGCAGACGCCGGCTTTCATGACCGGTTCAGGCGAAAAAGTGGTAATCGGCCGGGGATGAAATCGCCGGCCGCTCGCCTCACCCGCCTCTTGATGATGGCGGTCCTGCTCGCCCTGGCGACGGTCCAGCCGGCGCTCGCACAGGACGATTCAGGCCCTCAGGTACTCCGCGATACGGAGACTGAGCTGATGTTCAAGGAGATGTCCCGGCCGCTGATCATCGCGGGCGGGCTCGACCCGAACAGCGTCAACGTCGTCCTGCTCAACGACCCCGAGATCAACGCCTTCGTGGCGAGGGGCCAGACGGTCTATGTGCAGTCGGGGCTGCTCGAGGCCGTAGACAACGTGAACCAGCTTCAAGGCGTTGTCGCTCACGAACTGGGTCACGTCATCGCCGGCGACGCCATCCGCAGCGAGAGCGGCGAGAAGGCAGCTACCGGCATCAGTATCCTGTCTCTCGTGCTCGGAGCCATCGCAATTGCTGCAGGGGCGGGCGATGCCGGCGTCGGCATTATGCAGGCCGGGCAGCGTGCTGCACTAGGCGAATTGCTGGCCTTCACGCGTGTGCAGGAGTCGACGGCAGACGCAACCGGATCCCGTCTGCTCTCCAAAGCGGGAGTCAGCGGCAAGGGCATGCTCGACTTCTTCGGCAAGCTGCAGAACCAGGAGTATCGGCTGGCAATCTATGCAAAGGACAGCTTCGACCGCACCCACCCGCTTTCCTCGGAACGCATCGAGGCGCTCTCGCAGACGCTCAAGTCCGATCCCGCCTGGGGCAAGCCGACGAATCCAGCACTCGAAGCGCGCTTTCAGCGGGTCAAGGCCAAGCTCCTCGGCTACATCGATCCCAAGCAGGCCGTGATCAAATATCCTGAATCGGATCAGAGCATACCAGCTCATTACGCCCGTGCTTATGCCTACCACCTCGGCGGGTACCCCGAAAAATCGATTGCCGAAGCCGACGCTCTGCTCGCGGCCGATCCTGACGATCCCTTCTTCCTCGAGCTGAAGGGTCAGATTCTCCTTGAAGGGGGCAAGCCGCGAGAGGCGATCCCGGTCCTGCGCGAGGCGGTGCGGCAGTCCAACGAGGCGCCGATGATCGCGGCCATGCTCGGGCACGCGCTGGTAGCAACCGAGGACCCGAAGAACTTTGTGGAGGCCAAGCAAATCCTGAAAGTCGCAGTGAACAAGGATAACGAGGACCCGTTCGCCTGGTATCAGCTCGGGATCATCTATGATCGCGAAGGCGACGTGGCACGCGCTTCGCTGGCGACCGCCGAGCGAAGCAATCTACAAGGTGATCCGAAGATGGCGCTGGCGAGTGCCCAAACGGCGATGAAAGGCATTCCGCCGGGAAGCCCTGACTGGCTTCGCGCGCAGGATATCGCCATGGTGTCGAAAGCCGAATTGCAGAAGAAAAAGAACCGGAAAGAGCGGGACTAGTGAACGACAGCAGCGCGGCGCTGCCCAGGCGGGGGAACTGGGGAGCGGCAGTCGTGGGAGGAGTGATCGGCGCGCTCCTGACCGCGGCCATTCTGATCTTCGCCCCACCGAACTTCCTCGCGAGCCGCATCGTTCGCCAAGGACTGCTCGCGGACCCCGCCATTCTGTCCGACACCGTCGACGCTATGCGGGACGCGCAATATGCGCCCGTCCTTGCCGAGAACCGCGCCGCGATCGAGACGCCCTTCGCAGGCTCGTGGAAGGGTTCTGCGAAGCCCGAGGTCACACTCGTCGAATTCTTCGACTACGCCTGTCCTTATTGCAAAGCGAGCAACCCGTCGGTCGACCGGCTGCTGCGCGAAGATAGGGGCCTGCGCGTCGTGTATCGCGAGCTGCCGATCCTTGGCCCGGACAGCGTCGCCGCGGCTCGCTTATCCCTTGAGGCCTCCAAGGTCGGCCGCTTCGCTCAATTCCACGACGCGCTGTGGGCCGCCGGACGCCCCGCCCCTGAAACAATCGCCCGTGCGGCCGCTGCGGCGGGCCTCGCCCCGACGCCGCCCAACGATCCGCAAGCCGAAGCGGAGCTCAAGCAAAACTTCGCACTCGCCGGGAAGCTCGGCGCTACAGGTACGCCGGTGTTCGTCGTCGGCGACAAGGTCATGAACGGGGCGGTTGGCTATGAAGCGCTGAAGCAGGCGATAAACCAAGCCCGCGTAAAGAGCTGAAATCGACCGCCGACCAGGCCGGAATCGCCCTCATCCCGGTTCGCCGAGCGACGTGGCCAAAATACGCCAGTCGTCTGCTGCAGATTGAATGAATGAAGAGACCCGTTGCGGCGGCGCGATGGATTCGTATCTTCGGCCGCCATGCGCAACCCAGCCATGCACCGGTTCAATGAGTTCGTGCCCCTCACAAGCAACGAAATCCACTCCATCGAACGTCTTTCGGTGCGAACGCTCCATCTTCGCAGGCATGACGCGATCCGTTCGCAGGGCGATCAGGTCCGCGATGTCTACCTGCTGACGGACGGCTGGGTCGGCTGCTGCATGGATGTTGCTGAGGGCAGGCGCCAAATGGTCAAGGTCCACCTGCCGGGAGACATGCTCGGCACTCCGAGCATGACCCTCAGGACAGCGGCCGAAACGCTCGTCGCGCTGAGGCGAGCAACTGTTGAGGTGGTGCCCGTGTGCGAATTTTCGCGTTTGTTCGTGAGCTCTCCGCGGATTGCCTCGGCCATGTTCCTGAGTTCGCTGAAAGAGCGAATCTTCCTCATGGATCGGCTGACGTCCGTTGCCCGCACCAGCGCGATCCAGCGGCTCTCCGCCTTCCTCGTCAACGTGTACGAACGACTGAAGCTCGTCGGCCTGGAGGAAGCGCAACTCGACCTGCCGCTGTCGCAGGGGGAGCTGGCGGACGTGATCGGCATCACGGCGGTCCACGCAAACAGAACCTGGGGACAGCTGGAAGGCACGGGACTGATCAGGCGCGAAGGAAGGCGCATCTTCCTGCTGGACGTCGAGGCGCTGAAGAGCCTCGGCGCGATGCCGCAAAGGCGGTTCGAGCGCTTGCCGCACTGGAATATCGCCCCTCCGGCAGAGCCTTCGCTCAGCTCAGGAACAATGGTCGCCTGAAATTGGCTACCGCCCGACCTCTTGGAGGGCGTGCGCCGAATGTTGATGGTGGCGACGGAACTGCGTCCAAGCCCGATCCACGGGATCGATGCATTCCTGTTGGACACGTGAAGAAGGGAGACCTCATCTGGCGCTTCGACAGCCGCATCGATCGCGTCTTCGCGGACTGGGAGGTCGAGCACCTGCCGGATCTCCTGCGCAGGTTCCTGGAGGTCTACTCAAACCTACCACGAGGAATTCGCCTTTGGATCCTGAGCGGCGACCATGGCCGGCACTTCAACCATTCGGACGAGCCGAACACGACGCCGCTGGGGATTGGCTTCGGCGACGACATTGCGGGCGGACCGTCCGGCCGGAGCCGAGCTCACCACCGATTACCGCTTGATCTGAGATGCCGCCAGAAAACGCGGGAGAATCTACTGAGTCTCGCCTTTGAAGCCCTGAGCGACCACGTACCACTCGCTTGAATCCTTGCGGCTCGCCGGCGGCTTGGCGTGCTTCACCGCCGTGAAGCTGCGCTTGAGCTCGGCCACAAGGTCATTGTCAGCGCCCCCGGCAAGGACCTTCGCGACATAAGCTCCGCCCGGCAGCAACACCTCGCGCGCGAATTCGAGGCCGGCCTCGACCAACGCCATGGTGCGCAGATGGTCGGTCTGCGGATGCCCGACCGTATTCGCCGCCATGTCCGACAGCACCAGATCGGCGGGACCGCCGAGAGCTTCGCGGAGCTTCTCCGGCGCATCCTCGTCCATGAAATCCATCCGCAGGATCGTGACCCCGTCGAGCGGCTCCGTCGGCAAAAGATCGATGCCGACGACCTGCGCCTGAGGGGAGCGCCGCCGCACGACCTGGCTCCAGCCGCCTGGCGCAATGCCAAGATCGACGACCGATTTCACGCCCCTGAGAAGTCCGAAGCGCTCGTCCAGCTCGAGCAGCTTGTAGGCCGCGCGGCTGCGGTAATTCTCCGCCTTGGCGCGCCGCACGTAGGGATCGTTGAGTTGCCGCTCCAGCCAGCGTGTCGAGGAGACTTTGCGGCCTTTGGCGGTCCTGATCCGCTTCACAATTGCCAGCCGTCGCGGGCCATCAACGAGCGCAGGATGCCCTCGCGGATACCGCGGTCGGCAACGCCGAGATTCTTCGCCGGCCAGATTTCCATGATCGCTTCGAGGATAGCGCAGCCGGCGACGACCAGGTCTGCCCGTTCGGCCCCGATGCACGGAAGCGACGAGCGCTCGTCATAATCCATGGTCGCGATCATCTCGCTCATCTTCTGCATCGCCCCGATTGGCACGTGCAGCCCATCGACGGCGCGCCGGT
>Ga0070671_100001538_pt1 | contig 17332 bp, 14 predicted proteins | sample KBSS73metaG_FD_65341 | JGI IMG/M metagenome (GOLD analysis project Ga0070671, IMG submission 65341) | Switchgrass rhizosphere microbial communities from Kellogg Biological Station, Michigan, USA - KBS S7-3 metaG | ecosystem: Host-associated > Plants > Roots > Rhizosphere > Soil ...
CTGCATGTTGTGGGTGACGATCACCACCGTGTAGTCGGCCTTGAGCTCGTGGATCAGCTCCTCGATCTTGCCGGTCGAGATCGGGTCGAGCGCCGAGCACGGCTCGTCGAGGAGGAGGACCTCGGGCCGGATCGCGATGCCGCGCGCGATGCACAGGCGCTGCTGCTGGCCGCCGGAGAGGCCGGCGCCGCTCTGGCCGAGCTTGTCCTTGACCTCGGTCCAGAGGGCGGCCTTCTTGAGCGCCCACTCGACCCGCTCGTCCATCTCGACGCGCGGCAGCGCTTCGAACAGCTTCACGCCGAAGGCGATGTTGTCGTAGATCGACATCGGGAACGGCGTCGGCTTCTGGAACACCATGCCGACCTTCGCCCGGATCAGCGAGACGTCGTCCTTCGACGTCAGCAGGTTGCTGCCGTCCATCAGGATCTCGCCCTCGGCGCGCTGATCGGGATAGAGCTCGTACATGCGGTTGAACGTGCGCAGCAGGGTCGACTTGCCGCAGCCCGACGGACCGATGAACGACGTCACCTTCTTTTCCGGGATCTCGAGCGTGATGTTCTTGAGCGCCTGGAATTCACCATAGTAGAAGTTCAGGTTGCGCACCGAGAGCTTGGCCAACTCGGTGGTCGCGGGGAGATCGATCGTGGCTTCCATCGAGGCGCCTCAGAGACGGTTGCGGAAGAACGTGCGCGCGAGGATGTTCAGCAGCAGCACGCCCACCGTGATCAGGAAGACGCCCGCCCAGGCGAGCTTCTGCCAGTTCTCGTACGGACTCATGGCGAACTTGAAGATCGTCACCGGCAGGCTCGCCATCGGCTGGCTCATGTCGCTGGTCCAGAACTGGTTCGACAGCGCCGTGTACAGAAGCGGCGCCGTCTCGCCGGCGATCCGGGCGAAGGCGAGCAGGATGCCGGTGATCACGCCGGCGCGCGCCGAGCGCAGCGTGACCGTCGAGATGACGCGCCACTTCGGCGTGCCGAGCGCGTACGCGGCTTCGCGCAACGCGTTCGGGATCAGCGAGAGCATGTTCTCGGTGGTCCGGATGACGACCGGAATCACGATCAGGGCCAGCGCCAGCACGCCGGCGAATCCCGAGAACGTCCCGGTGCGGGCGACCACCACCGAATAGATGAACAGGCCGATGACGATCGAAGGCGCCGACAGCAGGATGTCGTTGATGAAGCGCGTCGCGTCGCCGAGCCAGCCGCGCTGCCCGTATTCGGCGAGATAGACGCCGGCGAGGATTCCGATCGGCGTGCCGAGGATCGTCGCCAGGGTGACCATCGCCAGCGAGCCGAAGATCGCGTTGGCGAGGCCGCCGGTCTCGGCCTGCGGCGGCGGCGTCATCTCGGTGAACAGCGAGAGCGTGATGCCACCGATGCCGAGTCGAACCGTCTCGACCAGGATCCAGATCAGCCAGAAGATGCCGAAGGCCATCGCCGCGAGAGCGAGGCTCAGCGCGATGACGTTGACGAGCTTGCGGCGCGCGTGCAGGCGCAGGCGTGCCGCCTGGGCGTGGTTCGCGTCGACGAGCGAATCGCCGCTCACGTGAGCGACCCTTCGCGCTTCTTCAGCTGCTGGAGGAGCACCTTGGAGATCGACAGGACGACGAAGGTGATCAGGAAGAGGACCAGGCCGAGATAGATCAGCGAAGCCTGGTGCAGCCCCGGTGCGGCCTCGCCGAACTCGTTGGCGAGCGCCGAGGTGATGCTGTTGGCCGCCTCGAACAGCGAGAGCGAGTTGAGCTGGTTGAAGTTGCCGATGACGAACGTCACCGCCATCGTCTCGCCGATCGCCCGGCCGAGGCCGAGCATGATGCCGCCGACGACGCCGGTCTTGGTGTACGGCAGGACGACCTTCCAGACGACCTCCCAGGTCGTCGAGCCGAGCGCGTAGGCGGACTCCTTCAGCATCGGCGGCGTCACCTCGAAGACGTCGCGCATGACCGAGGCGATGAACGGGATCACCATGATCGCCAGGATGATCCCGGCCGAGAGCAGGCCGATGCCGACCGGCGGCCCGGAGAAGAGCGAGCCCAGCAGCGGCACGCCCTTGAACGTCGCCTGCAGCGGCTGCTGGACGAAGCGCGACAGGATCGGGCTGAAGACGAGCAGGCCCCACATGCCGTAGACGATCGAGGGCACCGCGGCGAGCAGCTCGACCGCCGTGCCGAGCGGGCGCTTCAGCCACAGCGGCGACAGCTCGGTGAGGAACAGGGCGATGCCGAAGCTCACGGGAACGGCAATCAGCAGCGCGATGAACGACGTCATCAGCGTGCCGTAGATCATCACCAGGCCGCCGTAGCGGTTCTGCACCGGATCCCACTCGCTCGTCCACAGGAACGAGAGGCCGTAGGCCCGGATCGCCGGCGCCGCTCCGATGACCAGCGAGATGAGGATCCCCGCCATCAGCGCCAGGGTGAGCCAGGCCGCGCCGTGCGCCAGCGCCGAGAACAGCGTGTCCGCCCACGGCGACGCTCGTCGCGGCGCGGGCGGTCGATGATCTGTTCCGGAGCGCGCCAGCTGTTCGCCTGGAAGGTATCGAGTCGCTGGAAGTGTAGCTGCCATGAACGGATCGCCTGCTCGAACGGGGAGGCCCGTTCTATTTCCAGGCGATCGTCTTGCCCGCGCTGTCCTTGATGTTCGCGGCCCAGGACTTGCGGACCAGATCCTTCACCGGCGCCGGCAGCGGCACGTACTCGAGGTCATCTGCCATCTTGTCGCCGTTCGAGTAGGCCCAGTCGAAGAACTTCAGCGTATTGGCCGCGTTCGTCGGCTTGTCCTGCGCCTTGTACATCAGGATGAAGGTCGCGCCGCTGATCGGCCAGGCGTCCTTGCCAGCCTGATCGGTCAGCACCTGGAAGAAGGTCTTGCTCCAGTCCGCGCCGGCGGCGGCGGCCTTGAAGTTGTCGGCGTCGGGAGGAACGAAGTTGCCGTCCTTGTTCTTGAGCAAGGTGTAGGTCATCTTGTTCTGCTTGGCGTAGGCGTACTCGACGTAGCCGATCGAGTTGGGCAGCCGCTGCACGAATGCGGCGACGCCCTCGTTGCCCTTGCCGCCGGCACCGGTCGGCCAGTTGACGGCGGTGCCCTCGCCGACCTTCGCCTTCCACTCCGGATTCACCTTCGAGAGGTAGTTCGTGAAGATGAACGAGGTGCCCGACCCATCGGCGCGGCGCACCGGCGAGATCGCCTCGTCGGGCAGCGGCACGCCGGGATTGAGCGAGGTCAGCGCCGCATCGTTCCACTTGGCGATCTTGCCGAGGTAGATGTCGCCGAGCACCTGGCCGGTGAGCTTGATCTGGCCGGGCGCGATGCCCTTGATGTTGACGACCGGGACGACGCCGCCGATCACGGTCGGGAACTGGACCAGGCCGTCCTTGGCGAGGACGTCGTCGGCGAGCGGCATGTCGGAAGCGCCGAAGTCGACTGTCTTGGCGCGGATCTGCTGGATGCCGGCGCCCGAGCCGACCGACTGGTAGTTCATGCGCGCACCGTTGGCCTTGTTGTAGGCGTCGGCCCACTTGGAGTAGATGGGCGCGGGGAACGTGGCGCCCGCGCCGGTCATGTCCTGCGACGCCGCGCTGAACGCCAGGGCGGCAAGGGTCGGCAACAGGCATGACTTCGTCAACAGCTTCAAACGCAAGGGTGTCTCCTGATCGTGATGAATGCGCGCACTCTAGGGAGCGAATGTGACGATCTCGTGACTGGCGCCCTCTCACGCGCCTCTTTCGTTCGCGCAGCGCTTCGATGGCCCGACCCTGAGCAGTTCGCGGCCCGACAACGCAAAAATTGGTGCTCCTCCCATGTTCACGAATGTCTCGGTCACGAAGTTGTCGCAATCGACTTCTAGAGTTTTCGCATGATTGCGCCGGTCGCTGCAGTTCGGCGCAGGCAGCCTTATGCACGCCCCATCGTAGATGCGTGATGGACCTCATCCTGTGGCGCCATGCAGAAGCCGAGGAAGCCGACGTGGGCGAGGACGACATGAAGCGTGCGCTGACCTCGAAGGGCGAGCGCCATGCGGAGCGCATGGCCAATTGGCTGGGACGGCGCATCACCGATTCGACCCGCGTCCTTGTCAGCCCGGCGCTTCGCTGCCAGCAAACCGCCAAGGCGTTGCAAACCAAGGCTCGAGTCGTGGCGGCTCTCGGTCCGGGGGCCAGCGTCGACGACGTGTTGCTGGCAACAGGCTGGCCGGACGCGTCCGAGCCGGCACTGGTGGTCGGCCATCAACCGACGCTGAGCCGGGTCGCTTCACTCCTTCTCACCGGCACGGAGCAGCCCTGGGCGCTGAAGAAGGGCGCGGTATGGTGGCTTCGTCACCGCCCGCGGATCGACGACGGCCAAGTCGTTCTTCTCGCCGTGCAGAGCCCGGACTGCGTTTGAGTCGCGCGCCTCGGCCGGTCTCCACCCATCCCACCGCGCGTCGCGCGAGCCGTGATAACGAAAAAATATCATGGCGGCGCTCCTCAGGCCGTGCCACGCCGCCGCGCGTCATGGGTGTGAACAACGCTGTGTACAGATGGTGAAACACAAGCATTTGCGCCGTCTTCCAGGAATGCCCCCCATGCCGAAAAAAGGGGCAGTGAGACGGTGCCACGCCGACGTTCCGCAATCCGGTAAGGAGCGCCGTACCCATTGCCGGAATCGGTGGCTAGGATGCTTCGTCCTCACCTCGACGTGCATTCATGCGCGTGAACGCCATGACGAGTCTCTCCAGAAGCATCTACCTGGCTGCCGACGTCGGCGTGCCGACCGACGTGCCGCCCGCCGGCTCATCGCTCGAGAATCCCTATGTCTACGACAGCGTCGCGCGTGAGCTCAAATCGATGGCCAAGGAAGGTCTGCTCGAAGTCGTGAGCGAGAACCAGCGCCCGAGCGAAGCAGGGCCTTTGATCGGACGCATCCGCTTCGCTCGCCTGCGCTGAAGGGACGCCAGAAGCCAACGATCCATCAAGCTGCCGGGACCCCTCTCCCGGCGCGGCGTGTCCGAGAGCCGATACGACGGCCGCGCTGAGACGCAGCCCATGAGCGAGACAGAGCTGAAGTTCGGAGTTCCGGAGCGCGTCACCGCGGACGTCGACCGCAGGCTTCGCCAGCTCGGCGGGCGCGCGCAGGCGATCGAATCGCACTACTGGGACAGCGCCGATCGCCGCCTCGCCAGGAGCGGGCTTTCGCTGCGCCTGCGCAAGGCCGGCGGGCGCTGGGAACAGACGCTCAAGGCGTCGGGGCCGAGCCCGGTCGAGCGTTTCGAAGAGACGGTGTCGCGGCCGGGCCGCTGGGAGGCCGGCGGTCCGGCGCCCGAGCCCTGGATGTTCGCCGGCAGCCCCGCAGGCAAGCGGCTCGATGCCGCGCTGGCGGGCGGCAAGCACGCGGCCGTGCTCGAGCGCGTCCACACCAGCCTCGTCACACGGCTCTCGGTCCATGTCGAGATCGGCGGCGCCGAGATCGAGCTCGCGCTCGACCGCGGCGCGATCGCGGCAGGCGCCCGCTCGCTGCCCCTGCGCGAGCTCGAAGCCGAGCTCAAGCACGGCGATGTCTCGGGACTGATCGCCTTCGCGCGCGCGAGCGTCGACGGCCACGGCATGTGGCTGAGCACGATCACCAAGGCGTCTCGCGGCGCGCAGCTCGCGGCCGCGGCCGCAGAGGCGCGCGCCGTCAAGGCGACGCCGCCCGACCTCGACCAGGCCCAAAGCGGCGAGGCCATCTTTCGCGCGGTGCTGCGCAGCTGCCTCGACCAGGTTCTCGCCAATGCGAGCGTGCTCGCCGAGGGCGATGTCGACGACGACGTCGTGCATCAGCTGCGCGTCGGCATTCGTCGCCTGCGCACGGCGTGGCGCGAGCTCGGCGCCTGGAGCGGCTCGCTTGGCGCCGGCTGGGAGGCGCCGGCCGCGGAGGTGTTCAGGGCGCTCGGCGACTACCGTGACCGCCACACGGTCGCGACGACGATGGAGGAGCGCCTGCGCGCCGCCGGATCTCCCGAGCCGGCATTGCGGGCACCGGCGCAGTCCTCTTCCGGCGACCCCATCCTCTGGGTGCGAAGCCCTTCTTTCCAGCACGCGCTCATCAGCCTGCTGGCATTCCTCATCGAGCCCGCGACGGCGGACTCGGCCGCCCCTGCCGGCGACGCACGCGATGAGCGCGAGCACACGCTCGCAGCCCATCTGCACAAGCTTCACGCGCGCTTGTCGCGCGACGCGCGTCGGTTCGACCAGCTCGCCGAAACCGATCGGCATCGGGTCCGCAAGCGCCTGAAGCGCTTGCGCTACCTGAGCGAGCTCGTCGCGCCGCTGTATCGAGGCGGCCTGGTTCGTGCCTTCCTGAAACGGCTCGAGCCGGCGCAGGACGAACTCGGCCACTACATGGACCTCGTCGTCGCGATCGACCTGTCAAAACAGTCGGCGGAAGCCGGCGAGGCGCGCGCGTGGTTCAACGTCGGCTGGCTCGAGGCGCAGCTGCCGGACGCGGTCAAGCGCTGCGGCAGCGCGCTCGGTCGCGTCGCTTCGGCGAAGCCATTCTGGAAGGGCAAGTGAGCAGCGGCGACGTGGGCGGATGGCGCCGCAGCGGCAGCGGTTGACATGAGGAAGGCCGCTTCCGCCACGGGCCCCAGCGACGGATCGGCGACGGCGGGGTGTTTCCGTCGAGGAAGCTGCCGCGGCACGCCGCTCGTGCGCTCCGGCGTCGGGCAGCGACGGCAAGCAGACCGACCAGCGTCAGCGAATAGATCTCGGGCTCGGGAACCGCGCTGACCGTCGCCGCGCTGAACGCGGTCACGACAGGGCCCGCGCCGGGGGCGAGCGAGAACAGCAGCGCGGCGCCGTCAGGCGAAGTCGTCGGCAAGGCGGGAGCGAGCGCGGCGTCGAACAGCGAGACCACGAACGCCGACGCGAACGAGCCCGCCGAGGGCGGCGGCGCGGCATCGGGCAGCGTCAGACTGAAGCCGATCGCCGAGCCGAACGTCAGCGTCTGGTACATGTAGTTGAACGGATCGCTCGCGCCGAAGTGCAGGCTGTTGCCCGGCGCGAGCGTTCCGGTGACGTTGCCGAAGAGAAGCGTCGGCGGGTCGGACAGCGGAACGCCGGTGAAGTTCGAGACCGTCGCCGTCAGCGAAGGATCGATGGCGCCGAGGTTCCACTGGAAGTCGACGCTGCCGGCGGTGCCCGCGATCGAGCTGGTGTTGAACGTCACCGAATACGTGACCGCGCCGGCAGGGATCGCGCACCCCGCGGCGCCGATGAAGGAAAGCGCGACGAGCGCGGCGCGGGAGAAGGACCGCGCGCCGGAGGGGAGTCGATCCATGAGTGCCTCGGCAGGGGATGTCAGTGGCCGTCGAAAATGCGAACGCCGTAGGTGATGGCGCCGCGGCTCGGATTGGCAAAGCTCACCGGGAAGACCAGCGTCGCTCCCGGCGCGAGGCCGTTCGCGACGAGCAGGCTCGGCAGACCCTGGACGGGCGCGGCGCCCTGCAGGATGACGGTCGGACCCAGACCCGCGAAGCTGGCTAGGAGCGGCCCCGCAATCGCCGACGCGCCTTGGTTCGTCAACGCCACCGTGCCGCCGAACAGGTTGGTGGCCCGATTGAAGACGAGCGCGGAGCTGGCGACCGCGATCTGGCTCGTGTACTCGGCGCGCGCCATCGCCAGGCGAGCCACTTCGGGATCGTGGTCGCTCGTCTGGTCGGCGAACTCGGAATTGACGTGGACGACGTCGTACTGCGCCGCGCTCGCCAGGTTGGCCGTGACGAGGATGTGGTCGAGCACCTGCGAGTTGCCCTCGAACACGTAGGTGTAGCGCTCGTTCGCCGGCAGCGTCTCGACGAGGTCGGTCAGGCCTGCCGCCTTGAGGATAGCGAGCGGGGCCGAGTACTCGAAGTCGTTGAGGTCGCCGAGCACGATCACGCCTGCCTGCGCGTCGGCGGCGCGCAGGCTCGCGACGAAGCCGGCGACGAGCGTCGCCTGGTTGCGTCGCTGCGCCTCGCTCGACAGCGCCGGCGGCTGGAAGCGGCCGAACAGCGGATCGTCGCCGCCCTTCGAATTGAAATGGTTGGCGATCATGAAGATCGGCCGGCCGGCGAAGGCGAACTCGCCGACGAGCGGCTTGCGGCTCGACGCCCACGCCGGGTTGGCCGGATCGATGCGGCCGGGCGAGACGCTCAGGCGCACCCCGGGCGAGAGCGCGACCGCTGCCACCGCCGTCGTCGGGGGCGCAGGATTGGCGCGGTCGACGAAGGCGACCCGCGCCGGATTGAACAGGAACACCTGGCGGATGTTGCCGCCGGGCTCGCCGCCGTCCTGGTCGGCGACCGGATTGATCTGGCGATACGAGTAGGTCGGGCCGCCCGCGGCGGCGATCGCGTCGACCAGCGTCTGGATCGTCAGCGATGCGTCGACGACCGCCCCGGACGTGGCGCCGTTGTTGTCCTGGACCTCCATCATGGCAATCACGTCGGGCGAGCGCAGGTTGACGACCACCTGGCGGGCGAGCGAGTCGAACTTGGCCGCGCCGTTCGCCGGCGCGAGGTTCTCGACGTTGAACGAGGCGACGGTGAGATGGCCCGCATCGGCGACCAGCGACGTGGTCTCGCGGACGATCGGCCCGGGCGCACGCACAGGCGGCGACGTCACGAGCAGCTTGAAGTTGCCGAACGAGTAGTCGACGATTCCGGCGACCGGCGCCAACGTGTCGCCGACGTTGGAACGCGGCATCGTTCCGGCCGCGAGAAGGGCATCGTCGATGAAGATTCGCTCCGGGTTGGCGTCGCTTGCCGAGATGACGACGCCGCCGCGGACGCTGCGCCCGGTGGCGAAGCTGCCGCCATCGCCGACGATCGGCGTCTCGTTGTTCGCATCGGTCGGGCCGACCGCGACCGCGTTGTTGACGACGACCCGCATCCCTTCCAGGCTCTCGTAGAAGTCGATGCCGTTGGCGGCCGGGGCGAACACGTAGCCGGCCGCTTCGACGCTGCCCGAGGTCGACGCGGCGGCAATGCGGGCGTTCGGCGGCATTCTTCCGCCGAGGCCGATGACGACCGGCGCCGGCAAGGACGCGGGCGGAGCGACGCCCGCGGTGATCGTCGGCGAAACGATCTCGGTCGTCGTCAGGTTGGCGACGCCGCCGCTGCCACCGGGACGGAACTCGGACACGGTTCCGGCGACCAGGACGTAGGTACCGAGGGTCACCGTCGGCGCGGTGCGCGTGAAGACGAAGATCCCTTCAGAGGTCGCCGGGTCGGCGTCCGGCAGGGGATCCTCGAGATAGAAGCCGTTGCTGCGCACCGCCGTGACGAACCCGGGCACCGACCTGACGGCCCGGCCCTCCAGCGGCGATCGGTGGGCACGGCCCTGGATGTCGTGGATGCGAGCGTCGATCGGCGGCGGCGGAGGTGGCGGCGGCGAGCCCGAGCAGGCCTTGACCGCAGTGCTGCTGTTGCGCGGCGAGGGTGCGGCGGCGGTGAAATCGACGCTGTTGCTGTCGCTGTCGCTGCAGCCGTCGTCGTTGCGGAAGTCGGCCAGCGTGTTGCTTAGCCCCGAAGCGGGCGCCGAGCCTTCGAAGAACGTCGCGGTGCCGTAGCCGACGAGGTCGACGATCGCGCTCGAGCTCGGCGCCGCGCCGTTCAGCGCGGTGGTCGAGCTGGTCAGCGCGACCTTCCCCGCGGTCGCGCTCATCGGGATGGTGCCGACCGCGTCGGGCGTCGGCAGGTCGACGGTCCCGCCGGCGCCGACCGCTTGCCGGACGAGGTAGTAGCGGCCGGGCGCGACGCTTCCGCCCAGTGGCGTCACCTGCCATGCGCCGGTTCCGGCGGCGCTGTTGTATTGCACCGCGTAGCCGGCGAGCGAGACCGTGCTGGGCCCGGCGTTGAAGACCTCGATGTAGTCGTTGCGGTAGGTCGCCCCTGAGTTGCCGCCGCCGCCGTAGATCTGGCTGATCACCAGTCCGTTGGTCGACGCGGCGCAGGCGCCGCCCACCAGCGCCAGCGCCAGCGCCAGCACAACGATCAGCGATCTCGTCACGGAGTGCATGCGGCCGCCTCTGCACGTGATGAAACGAACAATATAGGACGCGGCTGTGACAGTTGTGCGTATCGCGAACGTCGCGCTACAACCCAGCAATCATGCGTTCACATCCATGCGGCACGGTAAGCGCGTTGCCTCTGGACATGAAGAAGACCCTACCGATCGCCGGCGCAGCCGCGGTGCGCTCCCTGTGCAGCGTCGCCGGCGCGGCGCTGTTCGTCCTGCTCTCCGGCTGCGCGACGCATCGACCTTCGCGCCAGAGCGAAGAGCCCGTCCGCGAGTTCGCGGCGAAGGGATACGCGTCGGTCGAGCATGGCTCGGTCGCCAGCGCCAGCGTGACTTGGCTGGCATCGGGGCAGCCGGTCAGGCTCGTCCTGGCCCAGCCCGCGCGCGCCAGCGCCGTGACTCCGGTCGTGATCTACCTGCCGGGGCTCGGCGAAGCAAGCGATTCGGGGCAGCGCTGGCGCGCGGCGTGGGCCTCGGCGGGCTATTCGGTGCTGTCGGTTCAGCTGCTCGACGACGACGCCGCGGCCTGGCGGTCGGACCTCGCCCGAGCCGGCGAATTCAGGGCGTTGGGACGCGAGCACTATGCCGCATCGGCACTGAGCCGACGAATCCGACTGCTGGCCGATCTCGTCGTCGAGGGCCAGCGGCGGACCGCGGCGGGCGAGACGCCCTGGCAGCACATGGACTGGAGCAAGGTGGCCGTTGCCGGGTTCGACCTCGGTGCGTTCACCGCCATGACCGTTGCCGGCGAGCATGTGCCCGGCGCCGACGACGCGGGCGGACGGCTCCCGATTCGCGCGGCCATCGCCCTGAGCCCGTATGCGAGCTTCGCGGCAGGATCGCTCGCCACCCGCTACCAGGACATTCGCGTGCCGGTGATGTCGGTGACGAGCGATGTCGACGGCGACCTGCTCGGTCTCGTCGAAGCTCCCCATCTCCGCGAAGCGCCGTTCGTCAACATGAACGGGCCGGACAAATACATGCTGCTGCTGCGCGGGATGCCCCATGCGGCGCTGGGCGGTGGTCTCGACGCGAAGGCGTTGACGACGCAGACCGACGCGGCGAATCGTTCGCAGGACAGCCACGACAGGATCGGCGACGAGGAGTCGGGGCAGCGTCGTCGCGGCAGCAGGCGCGGCAGCTCCGGCGATGGCGGCAGACGGACTGATCGGCCCGGATCGGGCGAAGGCCAGGTCGATGCGCGACTTTCTCAGACCGCGCTGCAACAGCGGATGATCGCGCTGGAGGACGTCAGCACCGCCTTCCTCGATGCGTACCTGAAGGACGACCCGCTGGCGCGCGAGTGGCTGGCGAGAGACGCCAAGCGGTGGCTCGGCGCTGCCGGCGGACTGCGAACGAAGTAGCGCGGTGACGGTCCGTCCTGCCCGAACCTGATGCCGACCGGCACTCGCTTTGCACATCTCGTCGCAGTGCTGTTCTCGCGCTTTCCAAGTTGAACCATGATGACGAACCGCAGCACCGGAGACGAGCATGGATGGCATTGCCGCGATGACGCGTGGTCTCACGCGACGTTCCGTGCTGTGCGCTGCGCTCCCCACGATCGCACTCGGCCCGCTCGCTGCACGAGGCGCCGACTCGCGCGTGCCGATCGCCGACATGCACAGCCACTTCGCCATCATCACGCGGCCGACGCTGTCGAGCAGCGACTTCGCCGAGGAGCTGCGCGCGCAGCGAGTCGCCCTCATCGCCTGGTCGCTGCCTTCCGATTTCCGCTGGATTCGCGCAAGCGCGGCCGGCCTCGAGCAGGCCCGCGGGCCGGCGGCGGGCGAGTTGTCGGCGTTCTTTCACGAGCGGCTGGCGCGGATGAAGGCCTACGTGGAGCGCAGCGGCTTGCGGCCCGTGCTTGCCAGAGCCGACGTCGACGCCTGCCTCGCCGGTGACGTCGGTGTCGTGCTCGCGTCCGAAGGCGCTGACTTCCTGGAGGGCCGCGTCGCGGGACCTGGCTGCCTTCCACGCGCAAGGCCTGCGTCACGTGCAGTTCGTGCACTACATCAAGAGCCCGATCGGCGACCTCCAGACCGCGCCGCCGGTCCACGGCGGCCTGAGCGGACGCCGGCAAACGGCTGGTGGAAGCGTGCAACGAGCAGGGCATCCTGATCGACCTGGCGCACTGCAGCTGGCCTGCCGTCGAGCATGCGCTCGACATCGCAAGGAAGCCGGTCGTCTGGTCGCACAGCTGGGTCGACCGCACGGAGGGCCAGTGGCAGGACGGCACCGGCCATCTGCAGCGCCGCCTCTCGCTCGCGCAGGCGAAGAAGATCCCGATCGCGGCGGCGTCATCGGCCTGTGGGGCCTGGGCCTCGAGAAGCCGGGCCCCAGCCGCACACCCGGTCAGGGCAACTGGACCGTCTCGCGCGGCGACACGCGGGGATATGCGAGAGAGATCGCCCACCTGGTCAACTGGCTGGGCGCCGACCATGTGCACCGACATCGAAGGGGTCGGCACGAGCTGGTCGGTCAACAGCTACGCTCAGGTGCGCAGCGTCGTCGACGCGCTGCAGGACCTGAAGCTGCCGGCGCGGACGATTGAGCAGGTGGCCAGCGGCAACTACGCTCGGGTGCTCAAGGCGGCGCTGAGCTCCCGACGAGGACCTGGAACCATGCCGACGCTCGAAACGACGACACGGCGTCCCTTGAACGACGAATCCCGCTCGAGGCGGGATTCGCAGGTGCATCGGCGGCACCGAAATTTGGTTGCGAGGGCAGGATTTGAACCTGCGACCTTTGGGTTATGAGCCCAACGAGCTACCAGACTGCTCCACCTCGCGACTGGAAGGCGCAGTTTAACACGCCGACGTCGCCGCGCAGCCTCAGAGCCCTGCCTTGCCCAGGGTCTCGACGAAGCCGCGGCTGTTCTGGTAGCCGATCAATCGTGCCGCGCGAATCTCGTTGCCCGTGCCGTCGAAGAAGATCGTTCCCGGCGGGCCGAACAGGCTGAATCGCTTCAGCAGCGCGCGGTCGTCGGCGTTGTTGGCGGTGACGTCGGCCTTCAGCAGCAGCGCGCCGGCGAGCTTCTTCTGCACCGCCGGATCGGTGAAGGTGAAGCGCTCCATCTCCTTGCACGAGACGCACCAGTCGGCGTAGAAATCGAGCATCACCGGGCGCCCGGCCGTGCGCAGGGCAGCGTCGAGATCGCTGACGCTCTTCACGTGCCGGAAGCTCGGCATGCCCGGCGCCGCGTCGATGTCGCTGCGCGCAGCGAAGCGGGCGAGCGGCTGGAGCGGATCGGTCGCACCGGACGCCGCGCCGACGACCTGGAGCACGCCGACCAGCCCGAGCAGCGCAGCGACGGCCTGGCGCCAGGCCAGTCGCGGCGGCGCGCCCGCCGGCGCAGGCGCAGGTCCGAGCGCGCGGGCGCGCATGACGAGAAGCCCGGCCGCGCCGAGCGCGAGCAGGCCCCAGAGCGCCAGCGCGAGCGGACCGGGGATGATCGGCTGCACGGTCCAGAGCGCGACGCCGAGCAGGAGCACGCCGAACGCGGCCTTCACCTCGACCATCCATGCGCCCGCACGCGGCAGCAGCGCCCCCGCCGACGCGCCGACGAGCAACAGCGGCACGCTCATGCCGGCGGCGAGCGAGAACAGCGCGGTGCCCCCGAGCCAGACGTCGCGCGTCTGGCTGAGGTAGAGCAAGGCGCCGGCAAGCGGCGCGGCGACGCAGGGACTGACGATGAGCGCCGAGACGCCGCCCATGGCGAACACGCCAGCCGCCTTGCCGCCGGGGAGCTTGCGCGCCGCGTCGTTGATGCGGGAGCTGAACGCCGTCGGCAGCTGCAACTCGTAGACCCCGAACATCGAAAGTGAGAGCGCGACCAGGCCGAGCGCGAAGGCGCCGAGAACCCACGGGTTCTGCAGCGCCGCGGCGAGGCCTTCACCCGCAAGGCCGGCGAAGACCCCGAACGCGGTGTAGACGACGGCCATGCCGAACGAGTACGACGCGGCGAGCGCGAAGCCGCGGCTGCGCGACGGAGCCGTGGAGGCGCTTCCCGAGCCGGCGCCCGCGCCGGCGAGCGTCGGTCGCGCGCCGCTGTCGGCCTGGCCGACGATGATCGACGAGACGATCGGCAGCATCGGCAGCACGCACGGCGTCAGCGACAGCAGCAGGCCGGCGATGAAGAAGGCGCCGACGATCGGCCAGAACGATCCGCCGCGCAGCACGGCGTCGATTCCCGTGGGCTCGGCTGTGGTCGATGTCGTGCTCGCGCTCGTCGCCAGCGATGTGCCCCCCGGCGACGACCCTGGCGGCTCGACGCGCGCCGTGCCGGCGCCGCCGAAGCCCGTAAGCCCGATCGCCGCCGCGCTCTGCATCGGCGGATAGCAGAGACCCGCGTCGGCGCAGCCCTGGCTGGTGACGACGAGGCGGAACTCGGCACCGGCCTGCTCGACGGGAACCAGGATCGTCACCGCGTTGCGATAGGTCTCGACGTTCTTCTGGAACGTCTCGTCGAACTTCACCTTGCCGGCCGGAATGGCTGGCGTGCCGAGCGCGGCGCCGGCGGCCGCGAACTTGAATTGCTCGCGATAGAGGTAGTAGCCCGGGGCGATCGCGAAGGTCACCTCGACCGACTTGGCATCGTGCGGCTTGGCCGAGAACTGGAACGCCTTGTCCGGCTCGAGGAACTCTTCCTCGGCGGCACGCGCCGATTGCAGCGCGATCAAGGCGAGCAACGCGATCGCGACGGTGAAGAAGCGCAGCGCCATCGCGGCCAGCGATGACCGTGCGGCGGGGGCCGGGGCGATAGTTCGTGCCTTCATGCGGGTCGGTCGGTGCCGGGCGGATGCGGCTTACGGGCGGCCGCTATCCGAAGAACCGGCGCCGGGTGAGCACCAGCGCCAGATAGTAGCCGCTGCATGCATACCCTGTGAGGATCAGGAGCGGCCCGAGCGGATCGGCGGGAATGTTGCCCAGGACGAGCGGGCGAACCAGATCGACGGCGGCCTTGAGCGGCAGCACCTGGGCGATTCCCTGCAGCCAGGGCGGCATCTGGGCGATCGGGAAATACACGCCGGAGAGGAACGTCATCGGCGTGACGACGAGGGTGAAGTAGTAGGTGAAAAAGTCGTAACCCTTGGCGAGCGCGTTGAAGACGAGCGCCAGCGAAGCGAAGGTGATGCCGGCCAGGCCGAGCACCGGCAGCGCGAGCAGCATGCTCGGCGCCCGGCTGATGTCGAGAAGAAAGATAACGATCAGGATCGCCGCGCACGAGAAGAGCGCCTTCATCGCCGCCCACAGCATCTCGGCGAAGACGATGTCGTCGAGCGCGATCGGCGCGTTCAGGATCGAGTCCCACGTCTTCTGCACCGCCATTCGCGAGTACGCCGAGTAGAGCGCCTCGAAGGTCGCGGCGAGCGCGGCGCTGACGGCGACGCTGCCGGAGGCGAGGTAGTGGATGTAGGGCAGGCCGTCGATCTGGCCGATCAGCGAGCCGACGCCGTAGCCGAACGCGACGAGGGTGATCAGCGGCTCGGCGATGTTGCCAAGGATGCTCGGGCCGGCGAGCTTCTTCCAGACGAGGAGGTTTCGCATCACGACCGGCCAGAAGCGGGCGGTGAGGTGCGGCGGCGCGTAGAACGAGGTCAGCATGTCGCTAGGCGTCGTCGCGGATCTGGCGGCCGGTCAGCTTGAGGAACAGGTCCTCGAGGTTCGCGGGCCGGTGCAGGTAACGGATGTCGTGATTGGCGGCGAGCGCGTCGAGCAGGCGCTTCGGCTCGCGCAGGTAGAAGAAGACGGTCTCGCCGCTTGTCTCGACGCGCTCGGCGAGCGCGCCATGCGCCGCCGCCGTTTGCGCCGCACCGTCGCCGTAGACCTCGACGACGTCGCTCTCGAGGTGCTCGGCGATGAGCTTTCGCGGCGTCCCTTCGGCGATCTTCCTGCCGTGGTCGAGGACGATGAGCCGATCGCACAGGCGCTCGGCCTCGTCCATGAAGTGGGTCGTCAACAGGATCGCCTTGCCCTGCTGGAGCAGGTTCTGCAGCCGCTCCCACATCAGGTGGCGCGCCTGCGGATCGAGGCCGGTGGTCGGCTCGTCGAGGAGAAGCAGGTCGGGATCGTTGACGAGCGCGCGGCCGAGCGAGAGGCGCCGCTTCATTCCGCCCGAGAGCTCGCCCGGCTTGGCGCCGGCCTTCGATTGAAGCGCAGCGAAGTCGAGCAGCTTGGGGACGCGCTCGTCGATGGTCGAGCGCGCGAGGCCGAAGTACGCGCCGTAGACGCGCAGGTTCTCGGCGCAGGTGAAGTCGGGGTCGAGGCTGTCGAACTGGGTGACGACGCCGATCCGCTCCTTGGCCTTCCTCACCTCGGCCGGCAGCGGCAAGCCGAACGCCTCGACGGTGCCGTCATCGGCGCCGGTGAGGCCGAGGCAGACGCGGATCGTCGTCGTCTTGCCGGCGCCGTTCGGGCCGATCACGCCGAGGCACTCGCCCGGCATGATCTCGAGCGAGAGGTCGTCGACGACGGTGGCGTCGCCGAACTTCTTCGTCAGGTGCGAGATGCGAAGGAGCGGCTCGGCCATGCCGTGCACTCTTGGCGCGGCTCAGCGCCCGCCGGGCCGCCCCAAGGGCGCTGACGCCCCCTCGGGGGGCAGCGAACTTGTGAGCGTGGGGGCTCCATTTCTAGGACTCGGCGGCGGCCTCGGTCTCGACCGGCTGCGGCCGGTCGACGAGCTCGACGAACGCCATCGGCGCGTTGTCGCCGACGCGAAAGCCCATCTTCAGGATCCGCGTGTAGCCGCCCGGACGCGCCGCGTAACGCGGGCCGATCTCGGCGAACAGCTTGGTGACGATGGCGCGGTCGCGCAGGCGGTCGAACGCCAGACGCCGGTTGGCGAGCGTCGGCTCCTTGCCGAGCGTGATGAGCGGCTCGACGACGCGGCGCAGCTCCTTCGCCTTCGGCAAGGTCGTCTTGATCGCCTCGTGCTGGAGCAGCGAAACGCACATGTTGCGCAGCATCGCCAGGCGATGCTCGCTCGTGCGGTTGAGCTTTCTCAGTCCGTGTCCGTGACGCATGGTGCTTTCCTTTCCTGTTGTAGACCGCCAGCCGGGTCAGGTACTGGCGGGTGCACCGACCGGCCCGAGGGCCGATCACCTTTGACGGCCCTCAGGCCGTCCTTTCTGTTCGCGTTAGCGTTTGTCGAGGCCCTGGGGCGGCCAGTTTTCCAGCCGCGCGCCGAGCGTGAGACCGCGCGACGCCAGCACTTCCTTGATCTCGTTGAGCGACTTGCGGCCGAGGTTCGGCGTCTTCAGCAGCTCGGTCTCGGTGCGCTGGATCAGGTCGCCGATGTAGTAGATGTTCTCGGCC
>Ga0070671_100001541_pt1 | contig 17330 bp, 21 predicted proteins | sample KBSS73metaG_FD_65341 | JGI IMG/M metagenome (GOLD analysis project Ga0070671, IMG submission 65341) | Switchgrass rhizosphere microbial communities from Kellogg Biological Station, Michigan, USA - KBS S7-3 metaG | ecosystem: Host-associated > Plants > Roots > Rhizosphere > Soil ...
ATCGGTACGTTCGTTGTGATGAGTTCGATCTACACGGTCAGCGAAGTCCAGCAGGCGATCATCACCCAGTTCGGCGAGCCCGTCGGGGCTCCTGTGACAACCGCTGGTTTGAAGGTCAGGATTCCCTTCATCCAGGATGTCAACCTCATCGACAAAAGAGTTCTCGAGTGGGGCGGCACTCCAACCGATATGCCCACCAAGGACAAGCTCTACATCTCGGTCGACCTGTTCGCGCGCTGGCGGATTGTGGATCCTCTTCAGTATTTTCTGCGCTTGCGCGACGAACGCAGTGCTCAGTCCCGTCTGGACGATATTCTCGGCAGCGAGACCCGTAATGCTGTCGCCAAACACGAGTTGATCGAGATCATCCGCACTACCAAGGACCGCGTGCCGTTGCGTGACACCGTCTTGGCGGGCGCGGGGCCGGAGCAGGGAGTGGGTTCACTGGTGCCGATCCAGAAGGGGCGTAAAGTGGTCGAGCAGCAGATCTTTGCCGCGGCCGCCGAGAAGGTTCGGGTGTTTGGTATCGAATTGCTGGATATCCGGTTCAAGCGAATCAACTACAACGTAAGCGTGCGCCCGAAGATCTATGACCGAATGATCAGCGAGCGGCGGCAAATCGCGGAACGATACCTGTCGGAAGGTAACGGCGAGGCCGCCAGAATTCGCGGTGATCGTGTGCGTGATCTGAACAAGATCCAGTCCGAGGCCTACCGGCAAGTCGAGGAAATCCGCGGCGTGGCGGACGCGAAAGCGACCGAGATCTATTCGAAGGCTTACAACCAGAGCCCAGCGGCGGTGGAGTTCTATGATTTCACACGGACCCTGCAGTCCTATAAATCCATCATCGGTACAAACACCACTCTTGTCCTTTCCACGCGCAGTGACCTGTTCAAGTTTCTGGAGGGTGTCACTCCGGATGACAACCGTGCTTCGGCACAACGTTCCCGCGACAAACCATGACGCCCTTCTGGAAGCGAGTCGAAACGGACCAACACTCGGCCTACTGAACCGTGGCCGTACCCGAAGACTGCCCGTATTGCACCAACGGGCGGTCTCACGAAGATCGAACATTATACCACGCGGCGAGCGCTGGCGACGTCGCATGTCACTCAGTACATCTCCCATACAATGTCCGCGAATAGGGATCATACTGGCTTGCTTTGCAGTGAGCTTTTCGCTGCAGTTTGATGAAGGATAATCATATGAATGTTGTACGTTGGGATCCGATTCGCGAGATGGATCATCTATTCAGCCGTCTGCCTGCCAGCTTTATGGGCCGATGGCAACGTTTGGCGGCCGACACAGACGACGCAGAGCCCGCCTGGACACCGATGCTTGATGTTAGCGAGTCCGACAGCGAATACGTCGTCCGCGCTGACTTACCGGCGGTGAGGAGGGAGGACGTCAGCGTCACGATTGATAATGACGCGCTTACCATTGCCGGCGAGCGAAAATTCGATAAGGAGGAGAAGAGCGAGAAGGTTCATCGCAGGGAGAGCTTCCGTGGCATGTTCTCACGCAGCCTGTCGCTGCCCGATGATGCCAACGCGGATGGCATTCGTGCTGAGAGCAAGGATGGAGTCTTGACAGTGCATATCCCGAAAGCGAAGCGCGAACGGGCCAAGGCAATAGAGATCAAAGTTCAGTAGCACGTCCGTAAGCGCACCCGTCGTCCGGCGACACCGGAACGACGGGGCCAGTCTGTGAGCGCTGCCGTACGGACGGCACAGCGTCGGTGTGCTCAAGTGCAGGAAGTGCTGGCGCTGCTTCTCGGCAGCGAATGCATGAACGTGGCCGTGAAACACCCGGCGGACATTGCCACTATGTTGTCTCCAGCCCCTGAGCTCGCCCATAAAGCACTCGAAGCAGCGCCAGACGCGATGATCATCATCGATAGCGTTGGGGCTATTCGGTACTCCAATCGTCAGGTATTCGCGCTCTTCGGCTATCCCCACGAGGAAATCACCGGGCTCAGCATCGACCACCTCCTGCCGGAACGATTTCGATCAGGGCTGATTGGCCACACGGAGCAGTATGCCAACAACAATCGCGTGCGCCCGATGGGAGCGGACCTGCAGCTCTTCGGCCAGCGGAAGGATGGAACAGAGTTTCCGGTTGAGATCAGCCTGAGTGCCATTGATGATGGTGATCGTGTGCTCGTCGCTGCGGCGATCCGCGATGTCACCGACGGCAAGCGTGTCCAGGCCGAGTTGATTGCTGCGCGCGAGGCGGCGGAACAAGCACGCGAAGTCGCTGACCGCGCCAATCAAGGGAAGAGCCGCTTTCTAGCCACCGCCAGTCACGATCTGCGTCAACCTCTGCAGACGCTTTCACTCATCAATGGCGCTCTGCGGCGCATCGTGACAGACCCAGAAGCGACTGATGCGCTTTCGCAGCAGGAGCAGGCAATCGGCGCGATGTCTCGACTCCTGAATGCGCTGCTCGACATCAGCAAGCTGGAGTCGGGGGCCATAACGCCTGAGCCGGCTGATTTCACGGTGGCTGCGCTCTTTGAGGAGCTACGCAGCGACTTCGCAGCCCTCGCTGCAAACAAAGGGCTGAACCTGCGGATCGAGCATTCCACGGACTGCGTGCATAGCGATCCGTCTTTGGTGGAACAGATACTGAGAAACCTCCTCTCGAATGCCATCAAGTACACGCGGCATGGGTGGATTCAGTTACGCTGTCTGCACGAGGCTGCATTGGTTCGCATCGAGGTGCTCGATACGGGCATAGGTATTCCCGCCAATCAGCTCGCCTACATCTACGATGAGTTCTATCAGGTCGGGGTCCAAACAAACACCGCGCGCGATGGATACGGCTTGGGGCTGAGCATTGTCCAGCGCCTCGTCAAGTTGCTCAATCTGAGACTCAACGTGCGCTCGGAGGTGGGACATGGCTCCGTCTTCTCGCTTGTACTCCCCTCGGGCAGCGGCGCGAGTGTTCCCGCGCACAACACACAGCACGACTCGGCTGCACGTCAGCCACAGATTGGCAAGGTCGACGTGCTTCTTGTGGAGGACGATCTCGCAGTGCGAGACGCCACGCGGATGTTGCTGAAGGCGGAGGGTTATCGCGTAACAGCTGTCGGATCTCTTGCCGAGGCTTCGCACAAGGCCCGAGAAGGAAACATCGATCTGCTGGTGACGGACTATCATCTGAACGACGGCGAGACTGGCACCCAGGTCATTGCTGCCCTTCGACAAATCTTAGGTTTCCGCCTGAAAGCCGTACTGATGACGGGGGATACGTCTACTGAAGTGCGAGATCTGCCCCGTGACGGTTACTTGCGGATTGCCAGCAAACCTATCAGGGCCGAAGAGCTGCTGACATTGCTCAGAGCGTTGCTGGCCGCCTGAAGTCGCAAATGATCCGCAATGAGAGTGCTGGGCGTTCTGACGGCGCTGTTGTGCTGGTGCCCTGACGGGATCGGTCCCGGTTCATGCATGGCCCGTCAGCATTCTGTCGATCTGTCGCTCGGCTGCAAGCCAGTCCTCCGCTTCGTGTGTGAGACAAGGTCTGCGCTGTTGGGACACGAAATAAGCGGCCTCACGGATCATCGCCTCGCGCTTCGCAGGATCGGTAGGCGCGCATGGGGGCATCCCGTTTTTCGCCGCAGCTGGGGTGTGGTCCTCGTGGCGTTGGTAGTGCCTATAAAGGTTTGTTTCATGGGCGCGAGAGAGCTCACTGCTCGGATCGAATTCGGGTGAGGCCTTCACCTGGGCGGAGGACACATCGAGGTCCAAAACCCTCTGCGCCCAGTCCACGTTCTTGATCCATTGCGGTGGAATGACGACGTGTTTGCCCAAGAGCCAGCGGCGCGTATCCACGACCAGATAACGGATCGCCCATGTCTGCGCGTCGAGCATAAAGTCCTCGAGGTGGCCGATCGTCGAATCGGTTGCCCGAAGACCATAACCGGTCACCTCAACGCAGCTACGAAGCTTCAGATCGAGCGCGGACTCGCCAAAGGGGCCGGGAATGTTTCGCGTCGGTGGTATCGGCGCCAGGCAACCGGGCGGATTGGAGGTTGCGCCCCAGACAGACGGGCCGAACCAGTAGTATCGATAGCCATAGTAGTCGGAGAGCTCCGCTTCGTGCTGGCGCGAAACCGGCTTGTCCGTGTCAAGGGATGGACTCGCCTCGACTCGTCGCCGTGTCAGATCGATTGCGATTGTGTGATTATCCCAGTCGATTCTGGACACTGAAATAGGTGAGATCAGAACCTTTCGTTTTGCAAACCCACTTCCAGTGTCGATCACGAGGTAGCGCACGGTCCAGCTCTGATCGTCGAAGTAGATGTCGGTGATCTTCCCGATCGCGCCGTCGGATGCCTCAATGCACATGCCGATAAACTGCCGCAATCTATGAAACACGATCTTCTCCGGAGTTCCGGCGCCTTTGGCCGTTGGGTAACAGGGTCTGCGCATTTGCCGCTCATGTCGGTACGCTGACGCACCCAGCTCCGTAACCGCCCCCGGGTCCCGCACCTCCTACTGACAGACAACTACCCTGCACGAATCGGAAGGCGAATGGTGAACTCGCTTCCGTGTTGGAGGCCAGCGCTTGCGGCGGTAACGCGGCCACCATGGCTTTCGACCAAACTGCGCACCAAGGCGAGCCCAATACCGAGGCCCGCATCCGCGCGCCGTGATAACGGATTTGCCTGGACGAATAGATCGAAGACGTGCGGCAGGACCTCGGGCGCAATGCCGATGCCCGTGTCGCGAATGCGAACGGTGGCTTCGTCCTCTCCCCGTTCCACGGACAGCTCGACCTCGCCTCCGGGTTCGGTGTACTTTGCTGCGTTGATGAGCAGGTTCACAAATACCTGCTCTAGTCTGTGGGGGTCCGCCTGCAGCCACACGGGCGCTTCCGGGAATGCTGTGGTCATTCGGTGATTGCGCTGTTCCATGGCGAATTCGACGGTCTGCGCAGCATGAGCCGCGACGGCGCACAAATCGATTCGTTCGCGCTGCAGGCGCAGGTGGCCGCTTTGGATCCCGGACACGTCGAGAAGGTCTTCCACGAGGCGAGCCATCTGCCCAATCTGACGTTCTATCAGCGCGCGGGCCTTCACCGCGGCGGGGCCCGCCGACGTCTCCATGCGCAGAATGCAGGTCGCAGCGCGGATCGCACTCAGTGAATTGCGCAGCTCGTGGGAAAACACAGTTAAAAACTCGCTGTGTGGGCCGTTCTGCGTGCCGAGCTGCTGGGCGCGCGCTGGTAGCGGCCCTAGTTTCAAGTGATCCGCAAGTTCAGGGGTACCGTGTTGGAACATCTCGGCGAGCCCTGCGTTATGCTTACTGTAGAGGAGCTCATTGTAGGTCGCGTGCCCGTTGGTTCGATGGACGCTCGCCTCGGCGCAGCGAGTGGCGGCAGACTGGTCATTCATGGCGACCATGGCTCTCTCCCGAGTCACGATTCGATGGTTAGTGCGCCCCAGTTCGTCAACCCACCCATGGCCAGCCCCGATCGCCGATCATGGTGTGTTGCAGGCCATTGCTATGACGGCGAAGCTAAGCTATAGGCGCAGGCCCCGTCTGTGCGGCAGCGAACAAACTGGGCCGCAGGTGTGCTGTGGAGCAATTGAGCGAGCGGTGCAACCAGGCTGAGGGACGCCGCGTCCTGCCCTGCCGCTCAGGGAGTTTGCGTCGAAGCTGGGTGGTTAGGCAATGCCGGCCGCATCCGCCTGAGGCTCGGCTGGCTCGGTCGGACGCGCGCGCGGCAGCAGTCGATCGGTTTCCTTCTTGACGACCGCGTAACACTCACAACACAGTTGTTCCAGCTTTGGCCGATCCAGCACCGTAATCTGCCCACGGGCGTAGCGAATGACCCCGAGCTTGTGCAACTTGCCCGCGGCTTCGGTGACACCTTCACGACGCACGCCGAGCATGTTGGCGATCAGCTCCTGGGTCATGGTCAGTTGGTTGGATGACAGGCGGTCGAGAGACAGAAGCAGCCAGCGACACAGTTGCTGGTCCACCGAGTGATGCCGATTGCACACCGCAGTCTGCGCCATCTGCGTGATCAGGGACTGCGTGTAGCGCAGAAGCAGAAGCTGCATGTCACCGTTGCGATGGAACTCCCCCTTGAGCTGCTCTCCGATCAGCCGGTAGGCGTGTCCGGCACTCTGCACGATCGCCCGACTGGGGGTGGTTTCACCGCCCATGAACAGCGCAATGCCGATGAGCCCTTCGTTGCCCACCACCGAAATTTCCGCCGACGCGCCATCTGCCAGGACGTACAGCAGGGATACGATGGAGTTAGTCGGAAAATAGACGTGGCGCAGGACATCGCCTGACTCGTACAAGACCTTGCCGAGCGGCATCGGCACGAGCCGCAGGTGCGGGTAAACTCGATCGCGCTCCGCTGGCGACAGTGCAGCGAGCAGATGATTTTGTTGCGGATCGTGTGAGGCGGACATGGGGTGTGTCACCGTGACCACCAGAGCGGGGACGAAAGAGTATACATCAACCGTCCTCCCTTTGCGCGGTCCCGCACATACGGCCTCTAGCCGCCTGTGGCCGAACGGTGTCGCGCGCCCGTGTACGCTGCCGCACCGACGGGCTCGGCGCCTGAATGTCACAGTGCTTGCTTGACGGTGTCCGCACGATCGCGCGACGTCCGGAGAGTTTCATGTCAAGCGCTGTATTTATCATTTCCGGACTTACTGCCGACACGCTTATCATTTTGTATTTCGTGTGGGTTATCGCCGCCGTCATCGCAGGGGCGATCTTCAACCACATTGCAGGGACGGGTCTCGCAGGACTCGCCATCGCGACAGCGCTTGTTGCGCTCACCGCGGCCGCCGCGCTGCTCGCTGCATCTCACGCCCAGTACCGCGACACGCGGTACCGCCGGCGCGATCCGGTCTGAGCAGATTTTCACATTCTCTCTGTTGAATCCATTTGGAGTCATTGTATGCAACGAATCAAAACTCTCTCCGTGCTCTTCTCCACCCTGGCGCTAATGGCCACGCTCGGCTGCGCATCCACACGCACTCATGAGGGAACGGGGGAGTACGTGGATGACAGCGTCATCACGACCAAGGTCAAAGCAGCCATCTTCCATGAGCCCGGCCTCAAGGTATCCGAGGTCCAAGTCGAGACCTTCAAGGGCGTCGTTCAACTGAGCGGCTTCGTGAGCTCGCGCGCCGATATCAAGGGTGCAGTGCGGGTCGCAAGTGCAGTCAGCGGTGTCAAATCGGTCACCAATGACATGCAACTCAAGTAGCGTTTGAAAGCCCGCCGTAACCGCCGGGCGCCTCCTATGTACGTTGGCGCACCGAAGCGGGCGGCGGGAGCGCGCATACTCCTGCTCTTGATGGGAGGCCGGCCCAGCCCGCACCCACCTTTACCAGTAGAGATTCGACATGAATTTAACATCCAAAGCCAACTGTGGCTCTCGCCCGAGGATGGCGGTCGGAGTCACCGCCGTGCTCCTGCTCGCCGCATGTGCATCGACGCCACCGGCTCCCACAGCCAATCTGCAGGCTGCGCAACAGGCCATCGCCGCCGCCGAGCGTAGCGAAGCCGCGCGTTACGCGCCTGGAGAGTTGAGCGAAGCTCACATCAAGCTCGCCTTGGCGGACAGCGCCGTAAGCGAGAAGAAAATGGTGGTGGCGGAGCGCTTCGCCGATCAGTCGCGCGCCGAAGCCGAACTGGCTTCCGCCAAGACTTCGGCCGCCAAAGCCAATGCCGTGAACGATGAAATGAAGCATAGCAACGGTACGCTGGTCGATGAAATGAAGCGCGGCTCGGGAGACAAGCCATGAACACGATAAACCACAGCAATGTGATTGTTCGCAGCACGTTGATCGCCACGGCCGTGGCATCGATATTACTCGCGGCCGCCTGCGCAACCGCCCCGGTCAAACCGGACGGCGCTGCCGAAGCGCGCGCCAAACTAACTCAACTGCAATCCGATCCGAACCTGGCAAGCCGCGCAGCGGTTGCTATCAAGGACGCGGACGCTGCGGTCCGCATAGCCGAGCAGCCGGAGTTGAACAAAGAGCTGGCGGCGCACCGGGTCTATCTGGCCGACCGTAAAGTGGACACGGCCAAGGCTCTGGCTGAGACTCGATTCGCTGAGGATCAGCGTGCCGGGCTCACCGCACAGAGGGACAGCGCTCGTTTGGACGCGCGCACGCACGAAGCGGACGCCGCCAAGGTTCAAGCCGCGACGGCACGCGCCGAAGGGGCCGAACAGAAGCTGGCGGCAGATCAAGCGCGGAGTGAAGCGGGTGCGGCGCAGTTGGCCGCCGCAAGCTCAGAGCAGCAAGCCGCGGAGTTGCAGCGGCAGATCGACGTATTGCAGGCAAAGCCCACGGATCGCGGGTTGGTGTTGACGCTCGGCGATGTACTGTTCACGACCGGAAGGGCCGATCTGAAGCCGGGTGCGACGGGCAATCTGGACAAGCTGGTCGCCTTCCTCAACAAATATCCCGATCGCAGTGTCGCCATCCAGGGCTATACGGACAGCGTGGGTACTGAAGACTTCAACCAAAGGCTATCTGAGCGCCGTGCCGACTCGGTGAAATCGTATCTCACCGGACAGGGGATCGGTTCAACACGACTCTCCGCATTGGGCAAGGGCCGAAACGACCCCGTGGCAGACAATGATTCCGCCACCGGCCGGCAGCAGAACCGTCGCGTCGAGGTGATCATCAGCAATCCGCCCGCCGCGTTGAGGTGATGGCATACGTCAGGAGAAGGCCGTGCGTTACGATCCAGCTACCTATGTGCGCGCCTCGCCCTGGGCAAACACGGGCGGCACTGCTGTCCAGCGGTCTGTCACTACCCTGCGACTGGGGGATCGCGAGGGGGCGATGAGCCGCCAGGCCGCCGAGTTAGATGTCTGGGAAGATGAAGGCGGCACGACTGCGGGTCACGCGCCTGAGCTTCCGTGCCGGCACGGGGGACGGCACTTCGATGAATTCTCGGGTTAACTCAGTATCCTGGCGTACGTTTCTTTGTCCGCCGCGTAACACGCGCAAGCAGCCGCTTGCAGGCCTTCTGCGTCGACGATCGTGAGCTTGCCGCGGGTATAGCGGATCAGGTTGCGCCCCTTCAGAGAATGGGCGGCCGCACTCACGCCGGCCCGACGCACGCCCAGCATGTAGGCCAGCAATTCATGCGTGATATGGAACTCATCGGCGTGCGCCCGATCCCGCGTCATCAAGAGCCAACGGGCGAGCCGCGCCTCCACGAGATGGAAGCGGGTGCATGCGGCCGTTTGTGCCAACTGACTTAGCGTCACATAAAGGTAGCGGTTCAGATGCCGTTGCAGCGCTGAGCTATGTTTGAGCTCGCGGGAAAATGCCGCCACTTCCATTCGCCAAGCGGCGCCTGCGCCCTGCACCAGGGCGTGCAGTGGTGCCGTGTTGACGCCCAACATCAACGAGATCCCCAACATGCCTTCGTCGCCGATGAGTCCCACCTCGAGGCCGGCGTAGCCATCCATCGGCGTGATCAGCGAGATGAAACCATCCGTGGGAAAGAAGACGTGACGAATGTGCTCGCCGGGCTTGCAGAGTACATCGGCAAAGCGAAGCTCGACCTGCTCGCAGCGCGCCAGCAGATGTAGTCGATCCTTGCCGGGTAGAGCGGCGAGCAGACGATTGTTCGCGACTGATCGCGCCGGCTGTGACACGAAATTCTCCGCTCTGTTGTGTCGTTCGGGGAAATCCACAACATGGCACGATAACGGACGGCGTCGCGATGATCTGTTCGGTGGACCACTGACTGACAACCCGATAGCGGTCGCTCAGGTCGTGGGTACGCTAGCGCACAGACGACCTGAAGCACTTGGAGCATCGTTACGGCGCGCACGATCGATGTGTGCAGGTACCCTGTGCCCCGTTGTGGCATGCGTTCGGTAGCGTACCGACGACATGCCGCTGCGTGGGTCATGTTCTTGCGGCAAGTCTACGCAAGCGGCCCGCAACTCTCGGGGTCCGCCAGACTTTGGAGGTAGAATGGATACACCGCGCCAAGCCAACGTGCGCATCATGAATATTCGCCGACGCAACCAGGAGGGAGACTCCGGACGGCCCAAATCCGCGCCTGGCTCGAGCTGCGTTGCTCCCGCACCAGGTGTGAAAGCAGCAGTTCAGAACGGCTCCAATCCAGCCTCTCCCAAACGATAGCTCGCCAATTTGACCCCGCGGTGGTGGGCCTCGGCTTTACGGAGGCCCATCGGCTACGAAGGCCCCTACGTGCGCAGCAGGCATCAGTTCCACCGCGCTGCCTCGACGCCTCGAGCCTTCATATGTGCGCCGGCGCACCGAGACATGAGGACGTGCGCCCTAACATCGTTGCCAGGCGACTACCCGGCAGCGGCGTGAAAGGGTCCGACCGCGACTCCGTGGCCGTGACGTGCCTACGCATCACATGCCACGTTCGCCGATTGTCACATCGGGTAGACCAAGCGACACGGACGACCTCAAAGATGAACAGTACCTCTTCAGTGAATCTCAGCTCAGCAGGGGAGAGGCGTGGGGTGCCATGCTTGCTCTTCTTTGCATTCCTGCTCACTGCTGCCTCTGGAATCGCCTCGGCGCAGACGGATGCGGGCACATTACCGAGTCATGCTCAGGTCAGCCGCTATGGCAGCGGTTGGGATTGCGTCCGAGGCTACGATCGAGAGGCGCAGACGTGTGTACCTATCCAAGTGCCGCCGAATGCCTATCTCAACTCCTCCGGTAACCGATGGGAGTGCAATCGAGGGTATATGAAAGCTGGGAGGCTGTGCGTCGCTGTCAAGGTGCCGGAGCATGCCTATGCAGAAGACTCCCCTTTTGGGACAGGATGGCAATGCAACCGTGGTTACCACCAGACCGAGCGTGGCTGCACACTGGTTTCCGTGCCAGAGAACGCGTATCCGGTGGACTCAACATACGGTCGTGGGTGGGAATGCAGCCGTGGTTTTCGCCTCGTCGGCCAGGCTTGCGCGCCGGTCAAGGTTCCCTCGAACGGCTTCCTCGGGCGCTACGGCGACGATTGGCAATGCGAGCGGGGGTTCGTCAAACATGGCGAGACATGCGCAGTGGTCGATGTGCCCGGGAACGCCTACCTGGATGCCAGCGGAAATAGCTGGCAATGCGAGCGCGGCTTCAAACGCGAACAGACCGTCTGCACAACCCTGACAATGCCGGCAAACGCCCACATCGGCTATTCGGGCAATGACTGGAGTTGTGCGGATGGCTTCCGCAGGAACGACGATAGCTGCGTGCCTGATTCATCAGCGCGCTAGCCGTTCACGGACGCGGCTCAAACTTTGTTCCGGCCGCAAGTCCTCCACGCCGGGCGCTGAACCCAGAAAGACAATCAACTAACGATAGACAACTCTCCCATGAGAGACCCAGAGCGTGTAGTGCCTTCGGAACGGGTATTGAGGCGAGTCAGACGAGTCAGCTCGTGAGCAATCTCGTTCGGACGCAACACGTATCCCACGCATCCAGTTTCGATGGCGCTGATGGGCATGCTGGGAAAGCGCGCAGATCCCGGGTATTGCGCAAATGTGGTGCCCCCGACTTTCTTGATGGCTTGTATGCCCAGGGCACCGTCGGAGCCGCCGCCCGAGAGGACAACCCCGATTGCGCCAGCGCCACGTTCTGCGGCCAGAGAAGTGAATAGTGTATCCGCGGGACCTTCGCGGGGGCTTGCGCCAGGACTTACGCTAACTCGGCCACCGATGATTGCCAGTGCTACATTGGCGCGCATGACGTAAACATTTCCTCGCTCCGGCACGACGCCATCATGCGCGAGGAGCACCGGATGACTCGTTGCTTTTGCAAGAGCGTCGTGGAGTAACATATCGCGCCGGCCCGGGTCGAAATGTTGAACAATAATGAAAACCTCGCCCCATTTGGCGGGCAAAGCGGACAGCAGCTCGACAACGGCCCCGAGGTCTCCGGCCGAGGAGGCCACGGCTACAATGGGAAATGGATTCATGCGTTACTCGCGCGGATACGTGGTCAAGAAACAACCCCGATGATCGATCTCGAACACCGACCCCACACAGCGTAAGTTGCCATCGCTGAAGAAGTCGGTGCGCTTGCGAACCCAGCAGCACCCGTGCCCGCCGCTGATGTCGCGAAACGTCTCTATCCCGACGTCACATGGCATGCACCTCATTTGAGCAACGTGCTGCCTCGTTTCCTCGAGCCTTCGTGTGTGCGCCGGCGCACCGAGATATGGGGAGGGATGACTTAGTGTCGTTGTGGGGCGAATACCCCGTACCTGCTCTGCGCAAGGAGCGCCCATATGCCCTATCGCAAGCTCAGCAACAGCTTCACTTGGCACTGGTGCCACAACTGCTCTGGCTGGCCCCTCCACGAGTTTCGGCAGCGTGAGGACAAGCCGCCGACGTGGAACGGGCAGACGCTCTGCGAGGAGTGCGCGACACGCGATGGCTGCAGCGACTGCCAGCATTCCATTACGTTGAGAGCGGGCCTCTCTTCCGATAGTTGGTTACGAGCGTCTTCGGAGCATGTGTAGCTTCTAAACCGAAAGCCGAAGACCACTGGTTCCGGGAGAGAGCGGGCGACGCTTGGATGCAGATGTACCCACGCCGCGGAGCGCGGGGGAGCGTCTGTGTCCTAGCGTACCGACTTCCGGTTTCAACGCGTATAGCCTGCTCCACATAGTAGGAGTTGGAGATATGCGCGACACAGAAACCACGAGCTGGAGGCGGCTTTCCGACCTGGCGCAGAAGCATGCCGATTCCCACAGCAGCCGCGGCGGACAGTTGCTGCCTGTGCAGTTAAAAAAGGCCCAAGCGCTAGAGACTTGGGAGAATGAAGGGGGACAGTCCGCACTCTCGACCGCACCAGTGAGGATCTTGATCGTCGATAACGATATCAAGTCGTCGGACTCACTGGAGCGCATGTTGAACGCATCGGGCTATTCGGAGACTCGCGTTGCCTACTCCGGCCACGCCGCGCTGGCCATTGCGGCGGAGTTTCAGCCCTCGGTCGTGCTGCTCGAGCTCAGCCTGCTGGATATGAGTGGCTATGAAGTTGCGCAGTTGTTGCGCGAGCGCGCGCAAAGCCATGACCTGCGATTGATTGCGATGACCTCCAGCCGCGAACACGCGGGCCGCGAGCTCGCTCGCGTGGCGGGATTCGAGCGCTATCTTCTAAAGCCGGTCGCCGCCCTCGATCTCTCCGGACTACTACAGGTGGAAGGAGATCGTGATCGATAGTTCCACCGGAGAGCTGATCCCGCAGCTTGAGGGTGATGGCCAGTGCACGGGTGTTGCAGGAGTCTTTCAGGATTACGCATCAGGGTAGTTGACTCGCGCTGTGATCGCATCGTTGGGCGGGAAGAGGGCCTTGCCGCGCACCGCGTTCTTATCTCGAAGGCTCAAGCTCACTGGATCGACTTCGAGCGCGCCCGGACGTTGCAAGTATCGCAATCCGTACGCGAAGGTTGAGGCCAACAGCTTCGCTCCGTCCTCGGTCAGAGTGAGCTGACCGCAAGGCACCCACTCGGTATCGAGGTGGGAGAACACAACCAGTTTCTGTTCAATCACGGCCATGTGTTAGAAGTCGATCTCATGCAGTTCACGCTGCGACAGCTCTCGGGCCCGACGCCGTTTTTCCTTCGCACCAAGGGCGGCCAAAGCCGGGTCCGTTTCCGTCAAAAATTCCAACAGCGTTTTGCCCGGTGCTATGGCATCGAGATAGCGCAGGATCTGGCCCACCGCGATGCCGGGGTCGCCCTGGCGAACTGCGCCGTTATGGGGCCTGCACGCCTCGATTGTCAGTAAGCAACCGGTGCGCTTGCTGCACGACGGTCGAGCAAGATCCATCGAAGAGGCCGTCCTCTGGCACGACGGAGAAGCGCACCGCGCACGCGATGCTTACTCGCATCTTGATGTCCAACAGCGCCGCTCTCTGATCGATTGGATTGCGGGTCTCTAGTTTCAACCGCAGTTCAGCTACCCGCCGCGCCGCGGTAACTGGAACCGCGGCAGTAGGGCCGTTGCCTGCATGAAGCAACCCCCCGCGAGTAGCGCGCCTCTGCGCAAAACGCGGCGGATGTCGGTGGCGTAGGGCCGTGCGCCCATGATGATGAGTCCTTTTGAGTCGCTTTGTTGCAACAACTGTTCCCGTCAGGGCGGGCGAGTCATAGGGGCAACCATCCAATGGTGTGAGAATGCAGGCTCTGGATATACAGGCGGTCCGTAGTCTCGGTGGCTCCCGTGGTTTCGGGATAGGCGCCACTCGGATCCTGCAAGTCCACAGTGACTCGGCCATTCTCGTCGATTGCGAACACGTGCCCGTAGGACTCACCTAGCGGTAACAGGAACCGCGGCAGTCTCAACAGCACTTTTCTCATGAACGGCTTCCCGGCCAGCGAGTCGGCGGCTGGATTGCGGGGTTTGAACAGTCCGATCCAGATTCGACCGTCACGACCGCGCATCAAGTTGTCCGGGTAGCCCGGAAGATTGTCGAGTAGGACCTTCGCCTGCGACGAACCAACCCGAACGTCCACGTCATTGGCGCCGGCATCTACCTTCCAGATCCGGTAACGGCCTGTCTCGCTCACAAAAAGCGATTGCCCGTCCGAGGACATCGCAATTCCGTTGGCGAAAGAAAAGCCGTGGGCGACGACTCGCGTGGATCCGCTCTTAGGGTCATGGGCGAGGACGCGACCGGTCGCAGCCTGCTCCATGATGTCGAGAACGCTCGCTTCATATGTTCCGCCCCAGTCTGCCGGAGCGAAGCGCCCGGAGGCATCGGTGAAGTAGATAGTACCGTGCGGCGACACGACGATGGAGTTGGCATAGTGGATTCGGTCACCGGCGCTCAGCCGATCGGCCAGCACACGCACGCTCCCGTCAGCGGGAGCGATGAGTAGCAACCCTTTCATCGCATCCGCCGCGATCATGCGCCCTTGCGCATCGAAGTCGAAGCCGAGTACACGTCCGCCCGTATTCGCGAATGGCTCTTGGTGCTGGCCATCGGGATCCATGCGCACCAGACTGCCGCTCGTCATCGCCGCATATAGTTTCCCATCCGGGCCGATGGCCATATGCTCCGGGCCGAACTCGTTTCCAATGTCGATCGCGCGAAGTCCAGACAACTTCGTATTCGTTGCGTAGACGCCCGAGTAACCCGGCGGAGTCGGTGCACTCCATGCGACGGGCTCCGCGGGCACCGGCCAGAACGATAGGTAGGCGGCGAGCGTAATCACGACGACGATTGTGATAGCGCTGATCCTGCGCGCGATTCTGTGCATTTCCTTATTCCTTCCGCACGAATGAACCGTGAAATCCGAGTGGAATCGAACTCGACACGCTTGCGCGGGCCACCAGCTCCATTGTTCGAGCGTCGATGACCGCAAGTGCCGATGACTCGGAATCTTGCGACGATCCGACCGTGAGCAGAACGCCGTCGTCCTCGCCGTCGCCTCCGGGCCGTGAGACGAATAGCGGTTCGCCGAATATATGTGTGCCATCGCTGAACGAAGTTGAGCCCTTCGTTTCGATGTCGATTTTGACGATGGCCGAGGCATATGCGCCTCCGGCCACGTAACCGTCGGACGCGCCATATGCGAAGCGATATGGACGACCGACGACTCGCTTGTAGTTGATGGATGGAAACTCGAAGCCGACGTCACTGAGCTTCTCGACGGTGGCACGTTCCGCTCCCGGCCGCATGACGATGCGAATGAGCGAAGGCCGCAGCTCAGGCAGCGCGGCGATCATGCGATCGGTCCGCAGTGACGTCATGATGTCGGCATTCGGATAGGCGAGCAGATCGAGAACCACCTCGTCACCGCGTTCGAAAGCGTTCACCGTATGAAAACAGAAGAATGAATCCGCGATGTGCTCGCGCACCCGGCCACCCGACCGGTCTATCACAACGAGCCGGGTTCCCGCCCCCGGACGCCATTCGAAGTGATCGATGTAGCCCATGCTGGACCAAAGCATCTTCGTCGGTGTGACGTCGTAAGGCTGGGCAACCAGGATGGCGTGCCTGGGTGTCAATCCAAAAGTGTGAACATAGGGAACACGTTTTGTCTGCCACGAGCCGACGAGGATTCGCTCTCGGGCCGCGGGTGCGTGCTCGTAAACCGAAATCACCCCAACAACACCGAAGGCCGTCGCGACATTGACTACCTTGGAGCGCTCGAAGTCAAAGTGCGGATGGGCGGTCATGATGGCCCGGCTGAGTCCGTCCTTCGAGTAGGCCACGGGTCGGACGGCGGCGAGGGTTTCATCGTCGATGACCATCTGGCGATCACCCTCGGTCATCGCCACGAGCTCTGGTCCCAATCTCACGATGTTCACATTGGTGTTGTCGGAGATGCGGGGGATCGGCTCGAAAACTCGCCGCAGGAGAGGGCGTGAGGTTGGTGTTCCGAAGGATCCCAGCGTTGCCTTTCCTCGCCGGGCATCGCGCGCAGTTTCCGAGTCCAGCAATCGTGATCGAAAGTCGATCGTTGAGTCGCCGATGCGGAAAGAATAGATCAAGCCGAGGCCATCGAACCAATGTTGTGCACGCCAGCCGTTCGTCTCGAATATCGCGGGGCAGGTCCGTACGACCTCACCGCGAAGCCAGTCTGGAAGACTTCCTTCGATCTTCGCCGGAATGGCGGCATGGTTCTCGGGTGAATGACGGAACGGAGCGAGGGTTTCGATGGATCGCATAGGCGATACGCGCGCGTTCATGTTTGCCTCCTTGTGCCTCACGGAGATACGAGGTTCGAGTCCATCGCGATGCTAGCACCGCCTTCGATGACGCAGGATGGTTGTCCTGACATCGTGGCGCGCTCCCCTATCCCGGACGTAATCATGCAGGCATCCCGGCGCGGACCCGTCCTTCAGTGAGGTTGTTGGCGCGAGCGTAGGCAAGTACATACTTTGCCAAGGAGCCCGCGGAAGGTGGAGGGCCGGACGGCGGTGGCTGAGATTTAAGGCGCTGGCCAAACGCGTCATACCGAGCACGACGCGACCCCGTGCCGCATCGAACCTGCGTTCACGAGCCTTCTACTGCCAGCTCTACTGCCAGCGGCGGGGGCTTGGGGGGATGGAAGGGGACGGACATCTGCAAGTAAATCAGCAAGTTGCTGATTCCTAAGAACCCACTGTCGGGTCAAAAGCCCTTCGAGGGTTCGAATCCCTCTCTCTCCGCCAAAATATTGGCAATACGAGGAGCGTTCGCTCTGAGTCCACTCTAGGGGCGCGCCATGGAAGAGAGGGATAACGCCCGTAGGGTCAGCTATGCGGGGCGGGTTGTGGATAGTGTCCTGGTGGCCGCTCGGTCTGAGAGTCAGAAGATCTAACACCCGGAGGGCGGCCCCGAAGGGGCG
>Ga0070671_100001542_pt1 | contig 17326 bp, 19 predicted proteins | sample KBSS73metaG_FD_65341 | JGI IMG/M metagenome (GOLD analysis project Ga0070671, IMG submission 65341) | Switchgrass rhizosphere microbial communities from Kellogg Biological Station, Michigan, USA - KBS S7-3 metaG | ecosystem: Host-associated > Plants > Roots > Rhizosphere > Soil ...
GATGGCGAAGGTCCATGAATGATTCACGCCGCCGCTCTAGGGCCTTTCGGGCGCCGGAAGCACCCCCTATGGACCGGCCATGGCTGTTCTGGTCACAGGAGCTGCGGGTTTCATCGGCGCTGCGACCGCGCGCGTTCTGCTCGAGCGCGGCGACGAGGTCGTCGGCATCGACAATCTCAACGATTATTACGATCCGACGCTGAAGCAGGCGAGGCTCCTCAACCTGCAGCAGCAGTTCGGCAATCGCTTCCGCTTTGAGCGTCTCGACTTCGCCGATGCCGAAGCGCTCAAGAGCTTCGCCGATACGATCGAGATCGAAGGCATCGTCCATTTGGGCGCGCAGGCCGGCGTTCGCTACAGCCTCGAAAACCCCGGTGCTTATGTGCAGTCGAACCTGGTCGGCCACGTCAACATGCTGGAGCTCGCCCGTCACCGGCGGCCGCGTCACATGGTCTATGCTTCGTCATCCTCTGTGTACGGCTCGAACATGAGCCTGCCCTTCCGCGTCGAGGACCGCGTCGACCATCCGTTGTCGCTCTACGCTGCGACGAAGAAGGCCGACGAACTCATCAGCGAAAGCTATGCGAGCCTCTATCGCCTACCCCTCACCGGCCTCCGCTTCTTCACGGTGTATGGTCCCTGGGGTCGCCCCGACATGGCGATGTGGATCTTCATCAAGGCGCTCTACGCGGGCCAGCCACTGCCCTTGTTCAACGGCGGCGAGATGCGCCGCGATTTCACCTACATCGACGATATCGTGCGCGGTGTGGTGGCCTGCCTAGACGGGCCTCCCGCGGACGACGGACAGATGAAGGCCGGCGGAGGCACCGCGCCGCATGCACTGTACAATATCGGCAACAGCCGGAGCGAAGACCTCATGCGTGTGGTTGCGCTTCTCGAGCAGGAGACGGGCCGCAAGGCCTTGCTCGACCCGATGCCGATGCAGATCGGCGACGTCCGGGAGACATTCGCCGACATCAGCGCGATCGAGCGCGACCATGGCTTCAGGCCGATCACCACCATCGACGAGGGCGTGCCGCGCTTCGTCACTTGGTACCGCGAGCATCACAGCCTATGAGCCTCCCGCCGATCCTCCAGAATTTGCGCATTCCGGTCATCGGTTCGCCGATGTTCATCGTGTCGACGCCAAAGCTGGTGATCGCGCAATGCACCAGCGGCATCGTCGGCAGCTTTCCCGCGCTGAACGCGAGGCCCGCCGAGTTGCTCGACGAATGGATGCACGAGATCACTGAGGCGCTCAGCGCCTGGGACCGCGATCATCCGGAACGACCGGCGGCGCCCTTCGCCGTGAACCAGATCGTGCACCGCTCGAACGACCGCTTCGAGCATGACATGCGGGTCTGCGCGAAGTGGAAGGTGCCGATCGTCATCACGTCGCTAGGAGCCCGCGTCGAGCTCAACGACGCGGTCCACTCCTGGGGTGGGATCACCTTGCACGACGTGATCGACGACCGCTTCGCCCGCAAGGCCGTCGAGAAAGGCGCAGACGGGGTGATCGCAGTCGCTGCGGGCGCCGGGGGGCATGCCGGGCGCTGGTCGCCCTTCGCTTTGCTCCAGGAAATCCGGCAGTGGTTCGACGGCCCGCTGATCCTGTCCGGGGCCATCGCCAACGGGGGCGCGGTTCTCGCCGCCCAGGCCGCCGGGGCGGATCTTGCCTACGTCGGTTCGCCCTTCATCGCGACGGATGAGGCGAACGCACCGGACGGCTACAAGCAGGCGATCGTCGACAGCGGCGCGGCGGACATCGTCTATTCCGACCTCTTCACCGGTGTGCACGGCAATTACCTGCGCTCCTCCATCGTCAATTCAGGGCTCGACCCGGATAACCTCGAAGGCGGCAACCTCGACACGATGAAGTTCGGGTCGGGGGGATCGTCGAAGGCCAAGGCCTGGAAGGATATCTGGGGATCCGGCCAGGGGATCGGCGTGGTCGACGCCGTGCGGCCGGTCGCGGAATATGTGGACCTGCTCGCCGGTCAATATGCGGCCGCAAAGGCTCGGCTCGCTAACTGATCGCTTCCAGCTTCGTCCGCCACGCGGCGGGGATTTCCACCGGCCTTCGGTTTGCACGATCTACCACGACGTGAACGAATTCGCCCTGCGCCGCCGCTTCGCTTTCGCCTTCACCGAAGACCCCGATCCGGTAGCGGACGCTCGACCGTCCAAGCTCCGCGATGGCAAGCCCAACCTCGACCGGCTGCGGAAAGGCCAGCGGCGCGAAATAAGCGCAACGCGTCTCGACGACGAGCGCGATCGGATCGCCTTTGGCGATGTCGAGCATCCCCTGCTCCACCATCCACGCGTTCACCGCGCTGTCGAACCATTGGTAGAATATTGTGTTGTTCACATGCCCGTAGGCGTCATTGTCGGCCCAGCGGGTCGTGACGTTCCGCCATATCCTGAACTCCGACCTCGCCGCCGGCCGCTCCCGGCTCACCAGGCCGCCTCGTAGAGCCGCTGCGCGTCGCTTTCGGAGATTTCGCACGGATTGTTCACCAGCAGCCGCGTCTGCTTCATCGCTTCCTTCGCGAGCGTCGGCGCTTCCTCGAAGGCCACGCCATGATCGCGAAGGCGAAGCGCAAGGCCGCTGTTCTTGGCAAGCTCATCGAGCCGATCGATCAGGAGCGCGGCCCTCGCCTGGCTCCCCTCCCCGGCACAGTCCGGCTCGATGATCTCGGCAAGCTCCGCATAATAATCCCGCGCCGCTTCGAGATTGTGCGCCAGCACATGCCGCAACATGAGCGCGTTGGTCAGCCCGTGCGGCAAATGGTGAAGCCCGCCGAGCGGATAAGCCAAGGCGTGGACGCCGGCGACCGGCGCGTTCGAGAAGGCCAGCCCGGCAAGGTGCGCGCCGAGCAGCATCGCCGAGCGCGCTTCCAGGTCCGAAGGCCGCTCGATGACTGCGAGCAGATTGCCGCTGAGTAGCCGCAGCGCCTCCCGCGCCAGTGCGTCCGACAGGGGGTTCTTGAGCCGCGCGGAGGTATAGGCCTCGACCGCGTGGACGATGGCGTCGATCCCCGTCGCCGCGGTCACATGCGCCGGGAGGCCGAGCGTCAAGGTCGCGTCGAGGACGGCCCAGTCGGCGATCAGCGGCGCGGAGTTCACCGCCAGCTTCACCCCGCCCTCGCAGGTGATGACGGAGATGGGCGTCGCCTCCGACCCGGTGCCGGCGGTCGTCGGCACCAGTCCCAGCGGCAGCCGCCGGCCTTTGGCGATCCCGACGCCCCACACCTCGTCCAGTACGTCGCCGGAGCCGAGGAGGTAGGACGCGAGCTTGGCGACATCCATCGGGCTGCCGCCGCCGAAGCCCACCGTGCAGGTCGCTCCCGCCGAGCGGCCCGCTTCGGTCGCGGCGAGCAAGGTCTCCTTCGACGGATCGGCCTCAACATCGTCGAACACAACCAACTCCCGGCTCGCCCCGATCGCCTCCCTATAGGCGTCGGTCAGGCCGAGGCGGACGAGGTCCTTGTCGGTGACGAGGAGGCAGGGCCCGGGAGGCAGCTTTTCGGCAAGCGCCGCAGCCTGGTCAGGTCCGGCGAGCAGCTTGGGGCCAGGATTGAAGGTAAACGGCCGCATCGGCCGCCTTGTTAGACGCTCTGCCCGCCGAGTCCACGCTCCAGCCGGCCCATCAGCGCCCGCGCCGGGCTCTGGGGAACGTCCCTCTCGAACCCGCCTTCGTCGAGCCGCTTCACGCGGGCGTAAAGATCAGCGCTGGAATTGATCAGCTTGCGAGCAGATGGCGGCAGGGTCGAGACCACGGCCTCATCGCTTTCCTGGGCATGGCCGAGGCGCCGTTCGGGACGGCGGCCCTCGCGGGTCGGGATCTCCCCGGATTCGATCGCGCGCTGGGTCAGAAGCCAGGCGACGATGTGCATGATCCGGGTCGTGACCTTCAGCGACTCGCAGGCGAAGCCGACGCGGGCGAACGGCTCAAGGGTCGAGCGCTCGTCGCGGCCGGCGTCGTCGAAGTAGGACCGCGCCTCGTCCGCGAGCAGCATCGCCTCCGTGTAGAGGGAATCGACAAGTCGCGACGCGATGCGCGCTTCCGGCCCGGGAATATCCGACTCGTCCATCGTCATCACACTGCCATTCTTCATCGCCCGCGAAAACGCCCGACTCGCCGCACTAGCCTAAAAGCCGGCCTCTTTGTCTCCCAACGGGACAAAATCGCTGCCCTCAGGCGATGATGTCGGGGATGCTCGAGTCGACGATCAGCTGGATGTGGTCCTTGATCTTGAGCTTGCGCCGCTTGAGCCGCGCAAGCTCCAGCTGGTCGCCCGTCGGCTCTGAGGAGAGGAGCTGGATGCGGACGTCGAGCTGGCGGTGCTCGGCCTTCAGGGTCTCGAGCATGCCTTGCGGATGATCGTCGTTCATTCGGGCCGATTCTACCCCATAGCCACGCGCGCCGAAACCACGGCGAGCGGGTCCTGCGTACCGCCGAACCGTGAGAAGGCCAGAGACAATCGCGCGAAATCGTGGTTTATTACGCGATGGTGACACGCTGACTGAAAGGAACGGCACCAATGGACAAGGCAATTGCCGAGGAACTCGAGTCTAAGCATGCCGCTCTTCACGCCCTCATCGAGGAAGAAGAGCATCGAGCCCACCCGGACGAAGACCTTCTCCACCGCCTCAAGAAAGAAAAATTGAGACTTAAGGACGAAATGGCCGGCCACCTCACACACTGAGGCGGCCTTTTTTGTGCGCGGCGGTAACGACCGCCGCGCCAAGCGTCGCCGAGACGGCGCAAGCCCCAAACTCAACCAGCGAAAAGTCCCAAAGGTCACGCTCCTACGCGTGTGGGACCTGGTGTTTGCAATGGGGGGAAAGCGGACGCCAACTAGGCCGCTCTAAAGCAGCACCGCGGGTGGTCCACTCGATGCTCTCTGAACGCTCCGAGTCTTTTTGTCGGCGCCTGCTTTGGAGCGGCGATTCGCCTCAGGGCCGCGGTTCGCCGAAGTTGTTATTTCCCGTTCCAGGCGCTCAAGAGCGTGCTTGCCGCATAACGGTTTGCCTGCGTGGATGATCGTCGGTTTATTGCGGCAGCCTGCTGCCTCACAAAATTCCGGAGCCGGCGGTTCTTTCAACACGCTGCGAGGTCAGCTTTCGATTTGCCGTCGACGACCGATGAGCCACAGGGCCAGCGGAACGATGAGCGAGAGTTCACCAATCGCGCGGCCAATTCGAAGCTGCTCATCGAGGTCAGCGATAAACAGGAAACCCCCCAGAAGGGCGCAAAGGGTAATCAGACCGACAAACGCCTTTTGGAACACCGGCACGGAATGCTCCTATTCCAAGCGAGCGTCCCTCTAATATCTCAGCCAGCGCGCCACACACTTATCGGAAGTTTAGATTGGGGAATTGTATAGTTTTCGAAATCGAGAGCCAAATGTCCGAGCGCTAGTCGTCAGGCTTCCCAATGCTTCAGGAAGGAAGCCAGTAAGTGTTGAAGTCTCTGCGTATCCTGGCCGCTGTCGCCGTGCTCAGCGCGGGCAGCACGGTCATTGCAGCCGCAAAGGCGCCGCCGCCGCGCGTCTCCATGCAAGCTGCCAAGGGCCTGGCGCTAAGGCTCGCTCCGGGCAAGATCATCTCCAGCGAGTATGAGAAGGAGGGCGGTGGATGGCGCTATTCCTTCGACATCCAGCAGACCGGTCATGTGCAGGAGATCGGCATTGACGGTCAGACTGGAAAGGTCGTTGAGAACAAGTCCGAAGGCAAGGTCGACCGCGACTAGGACTAGGAAAGCAGGGCGTGCGGATCCTTATTGCTGAAGACGACAAGGAAACAGCCGATTTCATCCAGCGTGGACTGGAACAGCTCGGTCATAATCCGGTAGCCGTGGCTGACGGGGTCGACGCCCTGCATTTGTTATCCACCGAGCAATTCGATGTTGCGGTCGTCGATCGAATGCTTCCGTCAATGGACGGGCTGTCAGTCCTGCGCCGGATACGCGCGGCAAGCATCGAATTGCCGGTGTTGTTGCTGACGGCGCTCGGTCGAATTGAAGATCGAGTCACGGGGCTTGAAGCCGGCGCCGACGATTACCTCGTCAAGCCGTTTGCATTCTCGGAGTTTGCTGCACGGGTGAATGCGCTCGCCCGGCGAAAGCCAGTCCAGCAACCCGAGGTAACACGGCTGGAACAGGGCGGGATCCAGTTGGATCTGCTCAGACGGCAGGTAACCCGCGATGGGTTACAGGTGCTCCTCCAACCTCGCGAATTTCGCCTTCTTGAGGAGTTGATGCGCGAAGGTGGTAAGGTCGTGACCCGTACCATGTTGCTCGAACGAGTCTGGAGCTATCATTTCGATCCCCAGACCAACATCGTCGAGACCCATATCAGCCGCTTGCGATCCAAACTCAACGAGGGCGGAAAGCGGGATCCAATAGAAACGGTGCGTGGCGTCGGCTACCGTTTTACCGATGATGCGTAAGTGGCGCCGCAGCGCGGCTTACAGAATAGCCTTTGCGAACTTGATCACTTTCGCGGTCGGCCTGGCTCTCCTGGGTCTAGTGGTTTTCGGAGTGATGCATGTCGCCTTCGTCGGCCAGCTGGATGCGACGGTCTCCGACGAGGCACAAACGCTGGTTGACGAATACCACACGGGCGGGATCGGCGAAGTCAGGGACGCCATCGCTGTGCGCGAATCCTCGACCTCGCCAACGCGCATGCTCTTTGCTGTTTTTGCACCCGATGGGCGACGGATCGCAGGGTCCCTTCAAACAGATCGGCCAAGCCTCGGCGTGCACGACATTATCTTTATTGATCCACAAGAAGGCCCCGACAGCGGTAGGGGGATCGCGATTGACCTTTCATCTAGAGAGCGTCTCTTGGTCGCTGCGGATCGCGAGTGGGTCGAGCGCATCGACCGCACGGTGATTAGCGTATTCGCAGTCGCTTTCCTTGTCGCTTGCCTCATCGCCTTCGGAGGCGCCGTCTGGTTCGGGTCGTATCTCCGTCGACGGATCAACTCGATCGGCGATACTGCCAAGGTAATCATCGGCGGCGATATCCGCGAACGCATGCCCGTCAGCGGGCGTGGCGATGAGTTCGATCAGCTAGCCGGGACACTGAACCGAATGCTCGATCGGATCGAGGGTCTGCTCGACAATCTGCGACAGGTGTCTAGCGACGTTGCTCACGATCTTCGGACGCCACTCTCGCGGCTGCGCACGCACCTTGAGGGCAGCAAGCACTTACCGTCGGACCCAAAGCAAGTCGTTGAAGGCGCCATCGCGCAACTCGACCATGTTCTGTCGTTGTTCGCTGCGATTCTTCGGATCTCGGAAGTCGAAGCAGGCGAAACGCGGCGTTATTTCACGATCGTCGACCTGAGCGCGCTAACGACCGAACTGGCAGAGAGCTACGCGCCCGCTGTGCAAGATCACGGACGGATGTTGTTATCCTCGATCGCGTCCGGCCTGACCATAATGGGGGATAGAGAGCTCCTCGCGCAGGCCGCGATTAATTTGATCGAGAATGCGCAGCGGCACACGCCGCTTGAGACCGTAATAAGGCTCACCCTTACCGAGGTGGACCATTGCGCTTGCCTGCAAGTCGTCGACGATGGGCCGGGAGTTGCAACGGCGGATCTGCCGCGCATCGTCAAACGGTTCGCGCGGCTCGAAGCCAGCCGCAACACCGCCGGCTACGGGCTCGGCCTAAATCTCGTGAGTGCAGTCGCCAAACTCCATCAGGGGCGACTCGTCCTGAAAAACAACGCTCCAGGACTGTCCGCCGTCATCGAGCTGCCGATCGTGCGCCCGGAGCCCCGCCACACAGAGATCGACGACGAGCCGGATGAATGATCACTAGGATGCGGGAGCGATCACAAGAACTCGAAACGTACCGGGCACCGGTTTCGGACGCTCAGTCCCTACCGGTGGCGCAAGCGTCGCCGCGGGCAGATAGGCCCTGCCAGTTGCCGGATCGAGCGCAATCGTTCGTGCACTTACAGCCGTCGGAATTTGGCCAACGACCGAAGGGTTCGCGCCAAGACTGATCACAGTTAGATTGCCGTCCCTTCCTGCTGGGACGAGCGCCAAGTGCCGTTTCGCGTCAAAGGCCGCGCCGTCCGCACCCTTCCCGATCGGGAGCATCGCGACCTGTCTGCCATCCGGCTTCGAGATGATCGCTACGCCGTTGGCGCAAGCCGAGAGAATCTCTTTCGACTGGGGATCGAAAGCGATCCCGGTCGGACCGTCGCAACCCTTCAATGGAAAGCGCGAAGCCAGTGTTCGTCGGCGCGTATCGAGGACGACGACCTCATTGCGATCTTCGACATTGACGAACATGTGCCCATTCTCGTCCGCGACCCCGAGCTCGAGCGAACCTCCGACCGAAACGGTCGCCAGAACCTTGCCCGATTTGGGATCGACGATAGTGGCCTCGCCACTTCCCGGATCCATGATCCAGACGGTTCGCGTCAAGGGATCATAAGCCACAGCGTCCGGCTTCGTACCGGTCGGAATGGCCGCGACGATCTTGCCGGTCTCGCCTTCGAAAAGGACGGCATTATTTGTCTGACCGTTGGTGGAAATCACGTAGGACGTCCCCGGGATTGCGAGCGCCCCATGGACTCGCTGCCCAGCAACGAACCGATCGGATGCTCTCCCCGACTTTAAATCGATCGCCGTGACGCCGTCCGTCCTCGCGACGTAAAGGCGCTGCCTTTCGCTATCTACGCTTGCGAGGTCCCAGCCGCCGTCACCCGCCGGGAGTTGGGCGATCAGTCTGTAAGTCGTTTGAGCTGAAGCGTTCGTGGAGAGAGCTGCTGCACTCAGCAGCACCGCGGAGATCAGTGCGCGCATTGCGTTCCTCGTCTGCGTGGATGTCAAATGATGTTAGCGGCAGCTCGCGGAGTTGGCGAATGGCTCGCGAGAGGCGCACGCCGCTGATCATTCCACCAGCAACTGAACATCGCGATGGCATAGAGGGTGCGACCGTGGTTTGCCTGGCCCCGGCGATGCTCGTCGAACAGCGCGCTTACCGCATTAGGATCCAGAAAGCCGGCATTGGCTGCGCCCGACGACGTCCAGGCTTCGTAAGCGAAATCGCTGAAGCCCCCGACGAACCAGTCTGCCAGCGGCATCTGGAAGCCGAGCTTGCGGCTCTTCGAAATCGCTGGCGGGAGCCACGGCTTCACCGCCTGTCGGAGCAGATATTTGCCCGTGTTCCCGCGGAGCTTCAGGTCGGTCGGTATTGTCAGCGCCCAATCGACGAATCGATGAGACAGAAACGGAACACGCGCCTCGAGCGAGTGGGCCATCGAAGCGCGATCGAGGCGCTGCAGCAGCGAGGCCGGCATGTGCACGGTGAGGTCGCCGAGCATGAACTGCTCGACGTGCGACAGATTGGACTGCTCAAGGTCCGGGAAAGCCGCCTGAACACGAGATGCGAAATCGCATTCGAAACGCCGACTGAAGTCCTGGCTGTAGATTCGCTTGCGGATCGCGGGAGAAGTGATCGTGACCGCCGCGAAGAATCGTTCAAAGCCGTTGCTGAGCATCGCGCCCTCTCGGAACCGGTTCGCGTGCTGCAGGAGGTAGTTGAGCCGGCGCGATTCGCTCCGGCCTGCCCGATCAAGCGGCAGGCCACCCAACAGCGTCGCCAAGGGCGCCCAGCGGCGCATCCGTTCGGCCCAGCGCTGGCGATTGTAGCCGAGGAACAATTCGTCGCCGCCTTCACCGCAGAGCACGACCTTCACATGCTCGACTGCGGCGCGGGACAGGTACCAGAGCGGGATCGCCGAGTTGGCTGCCGACGGCTCGTCAAAAGCGGCCTGCACGGCGGGCAGCACGTCGGCGGCTGTTTCCGGCTTTATCGGAAGAATGACGTGTCTGGCGCCCAGATGTTCGGCGACGCGGCGGGCGGCAGCGGTTTCGTCAATCTTCGACCCCGGGAAGCCGGCTGTGAAGACGGTCACGCCAGGTCCCGCCGCCATCGTCATCGCGGCCGCGGTCGCACCAGAGTCGATGCCTCCAGATAGGAAGGCACCGACCGGAACGTCCGAAAGCATGTGCCGCTTGACCGTTTGCAACACGCGCTCGCGGGTCTCTTCGATCCAATCGGCCTCGCTGCGTCCCCGCTGGACCTGGATATGCGGCTTCCAATGTTGCCTGAGTCTGGCCTCACCTATCGTGCTTATGGTGAGGACATGACCCGGCGGGACCGCGCGCACCTGCCGGAAGATCGAGCGTGGGCCTAGCACGTGCCCGAAACAGAAGAAGTCGTGCAGGCCGGCTTCGTCGACACTGAAGTCGTAGCCAGGAATTTCGCGCAGCGCGGGAATTTCCGACGCGAAGCCTATCCCGCTGTTCTGCTCCGTGACGAAGAGGGGCTTGATGCCAAGCGGGTCGCGGGCCAGCCGCAACGTCCGCGTCTCGCGGTCCCATATTGCGGCGGCATACATGCCCTCAGCGCGCAACCAGCAGTCGTCGCCCCAGCGGATGAATGCCGCGAGAAGCGTCTCGGCGTCGCTTCGCGAGCGAAATGGATAGGAGCCGAGCTCACGGCGAAGCTCAAGGTGATTGACGATCTCGCCATTGCACACGATCGCGAACCGTCCGTCGGCGCTCCGGATTGGCTGATGCCCGCCTTCAGGGTCGATGATGCTGAGCCGGCGCATGCCGAAACCGAAATCGCCATCGATCAGGTAGCCTTCATCGTCGGGCCCGCGATGTTTCAGCCTCGCGCACTGCGATCCAATCACCCCGTGCCAAACAGGGCGACCGCGCCTTCGATACCAACCGGCAATTCCGCACATCGCGACTTCGCCTTCCGAACGGGAAGTCGGGATTTGAGCATGCTGTGGAAGGCTGGCGAGCGGTTTGTTCGATTATTGGGAAACTGTAATTCAGCCCCAACTTTTCCTTCATCTATACCGATGACATTCGAGCTCACATTCTGAGGCGATCGAGGCTTAGTCCCAAGGTCTCCAGCTTCGCCGTCGTGAGGACAAAAATGCGCCAGGCGCTTCGACGTTCGACACTCTCGGCCTGCTTGTTCCTGTCACTTGCGACGCCTGCCTATGCCGGCAATGACTGGGCGACCGCGAGCGATATTGGCCGCGACGGGCTTGTGATCGTAGCCCTTGGACTTCCATCTACGCAGGGCGATTGGCAGGGAAGCAAGCAGGCCGCCTTCTCGATTGGCGCTGCCTCGCTTGCCACCACCGGTCTCAAGCAGATCGTTTCCGAAGAGCGGCCCGACCATAGCAACGACAAGAGCTTTCCATCCGGCCACACTTCAGTGAGCTTCGCCGCCGCCGCGACCCTATACAAACGCTACGGCTGGGAAGTGGGACTACCGGCCCATCTGGTAGCCGCTTTTGTGGGCGTCGCCAGGGTCAAGGCTGACAAGCATTTCGTCCACGACGTTGTGGCCGGAGCAGCGATCGGCGAGGCATCGGGCTGGATCCTCACCCGTCGCAAGAATGCCAGAGTGCAATGGCTGCCCTGGGGGGATGCGCATGGCGCGGGCGTGGCGATGTCACTGCAGTTCTGAGACCTTCATCCGGCAGTCGAAATCCTCGCCGAAATGCTGCCAAAATGGCAACTTTGAGTGGAAAGCCGACATCGACGAACTGGCGCGAAGCGCGTTGCCGGTGCTACGAGAGGAAGAGCAAAAGGAGGGGTCTATGGCGAGATCGCTATTGCTACTTTCTGTCACAGCGCTGCTGTTGCCTGCGTGCCAGGCAGGCGAGAGGTCCGGAAACAATACCGCCGAAGGAAATGCTGCGGCCGCTGCGAATGTCGGCGCGGATGAGCAGGCAATCCGCGGGCAAGTCGATCATTGGCTTCAGCTCGTAAAAGCCAAGGATGCTGCGGGGATTGCGGCACTCTACACCGAGGACGGCGCGGTGATGCCATCCAACGCGCCGATCGGCAAAGGACGTAGCGCGATCCAGCAAGCCTGGGCGTCGATGATGCAGACGCCCGGCTTCGACCTGACCTTCGTTCCGGAGCAGATCATTGTGTCGTCGTCGGGTGACATGGCACTCGATCGTGGAACGTATAAGCTATCGGTTGCGCCCAAGGGCACCGCAATGACCGATACCGGCAAGTATGTGGTCGTCTGGCGCAAGATCGGCAGCGAGTGGAAAGCCGCCGCGGATATCTTCAACAGTGATCTGCCAGCCAGCGGAGGTTAGGGCGCGGTGCGGGCGCCGCATCTTTGTCAGATGCTCGTACCGAGGACTTCTTAGGGTGGGATTTGGCCGTGGTTGACGCTCAGGGCAAAATGATCGCTGAGCGCGGGGCGCAAATGTTCCCGCGCCTGACGGAAGATGAGCTGGCACGGCTTACCCGGTTTGGTGAGCCTCGCCGCTACGAGGCGGGCGAGATCGTCGCTCGAGTCGGTGAAGTTCCCGTGGGACTTCAGCTGATCTTGTCCGGCGAGCTCGAGGTCACTCAGCGCGACGTTTCCGGCGAAAACGCGCATATCATCACGCACGGACGCGGCAATTTCACAGGGGAATTGGCGCAGCTCTCGGGCCGGCCATCGCTCGTCGACGCAGTCGCGCTCACAGCGGTTGACGTGATCGTCATCGCGCCGGACAGGCTGCGTGGCCTGCTGGTGGCCGAAGCCGACGTCGGCGAGCGCATCATGCGCGCCCTGATCCTTCGTCGAGTGGGATTGATCGAAGCCGGCGCGGGCCCGATCATCATAGGCGACGAATCCAATCCCGACTTGCTGCGCCTCGTCAATTTCTTGAGACGCAACGGCTACCCCTACCGGAGTCTCGATCCGTCGACGGACAGTTGTGCCCGGACTTTGATCGATCGCTTCGAGGTCGCGGCAGAAGAACTGCCGATAGCACTCTGCCCGAGTGGCCAACTCTTGCGAAACCCGACCGAGAACCAGCTCGCACGCTGCGTCGGCCTCGTCGGCAACCTTGATCCCGACCGGCTCTATGACGTGATCGTGATCGGTGCCGGTCCGTCGGGGCTCGCGACGGCGGTCTATGCCGCATCGGAAGGATTATCCGTGCTGGCCGTCGACTGCCGCTCATTTGGCGGGCAAGCGGGGGCCTCTGCTCGAATTGAGAACTATCTCGGATTCCCGACCGGCATTTCCGGAATGGCACTTATGGGGCGTGCCTTCAGCCAGGCGCAAAAGTTCGGCGCCGAGATCGCGATTCCCGACGAAGCGGTGAAGCTCGAATGTGGCAACGATCCTTGCCACCTGCTCCTCGCGACCGGCGAGCGGGTTCAGGCGCGAAGCATCGTGATTGCGACGGGCGCGCGGTACCGCCGCCTCGGCATGGACCGGCTCGAGGAGTTTGAGGGCAGCTCCGTTCATTATTGGGCCTCGCCTCTCGAAGCCGACCTTTGCGCCGGCGAGGACGTTGTGGTGGTCGGCGGCGGAAATTCGGCCGGTCAGGCGACCGTGTTTCTCGCCGGCCATGCCAAGAAGGTAACGCTGATCGCCCGCCGACCGCTCAGCGAAACCATGTCGCAATATTTGATCGAGCGGATCCACAACCAGCCAAACGTTGAAGTTGTGATAGGAAGCGAGGTCTCCAGGCTCGATGGAGCGTCTGGCGAACTCACGGGAATCACCATTCACGACCGCAAGTCCAAGAGCGAGCAACGCCGGTCAGTGCGCTTCCTCTTCTCCTTCATCGGCGCCGATCCGAACACCGATTGGCTGCAAAGCTCCGGCATCAAACTCGACGAGCGCGGATTTGTGCTGACGGGCGAAGAAGCAGGTGCGGATCGACTATCGCTCGAGACCAGTCGACGCGGCGTGTTCGCGGTCGGCGACGTAAGAACGACGTCGGTCAAGCGCGTGGCGGCTTCGGTTGGCGACGGTGCCCAGGTTGTCGCCTCGATCCACAAATATCTGGCCGCAGATGAGCCTGTGGCGGCGGTGGAGCCTCAGACCGCGCCTGCGGCCGTCGAATAGCGCACTCGTGTTTAGGCTGGGTCACCGGCGAGGCGTTCGGGGGCTGTAGCACCGGCTGATGCTCGCGCCGAAACACTGCCGAAATGGCTGCAACCCGCCGCTGATCGAATTGGGATGGAATAGCCCCCGCAGTCACCGCAACCGATTTCGGCCGCTGCGGCGAATGGCTGCTTTGGGTGGTAAGCAGGCATTGTAAATCACGAGCGACGTCGCGAGCGATTATGATAGCGTCGGCGACGCTGATTCACGGGGGGCAATTATCATGCGTCTGGCTGGTCTTTTCTTGGGCATTGCCGCGTCGAGCCTGGCGCAGGCTCAATCGGCTCCGGCGCCCGCGCCGGCGGACCGCAGGTCCGAGGCCATGCACATAGACCATGGCGACATGGCCGCACCGAAGACGCCCATGTTGATGGAAGGCTACGGCACCGGCGGCTTCCCGATCACCACTCGAAGTCCCAAGGCCCAGGCCTTCTTCAATAACGGGATGCAGCTGGCCCATGCCTTCGCGCATCAGGCGGCCATCGAAGCAATGGGCGAAGCGGTCCGGCTCGATCCTGACTGTGCGATGTGTCTCTGGGGGCTGGCATGGGTGTCGGGCCCCACGATCAACTTCACCAAGAAGCCCGCGGAGATCGAAGAACTCGCCGACAAGGTGTCAAAGGCCGCGAGCCTCGCGAAGAAGGCCGGCACGGACCGGGAGCGCGGGCTGATCGAGGCGCTGCGACTTCGGTACCAGGACGGCGGCGGCCGCAAGCCGGGCGATCTGCGCTTTGCGAAGGCGATGACCGCCCTCGCCGGCCAATATCCGGACGATGACGAGATCGCGGTCATTGCCGCCGATGCCTGGCTGGACTCGCCTGGCGACGGTCATGAGGATGACGTTCTCAACGCCTCGATGGCGATGCCTTTGCTGGAGAAGGTGCTTGCCCGGCATCCCGACGACACTGGCGCCATCCATTTCTACATTCATGCGACCGAGCAGGCGGAAGTTGCCGGCAAGGCCGAACGATATGCCGATCGCCTGGCCACGCTTGCGCCGAACGCGAGCCATCTCGTCCATATGCCGAGCCACACTTACTACTGGATTGGCCGTTACCAGGACGCCGCGACCGCGAACTGGCGCGCGGTCCAGATCGGCATCGAAACGGCCAAGCGCCTGAACTTGCCGCCGCCGGACGGCGTCTGGGGCCTGCCCTACCATTCCCATAACGTGATTTTCGGGCTGGGCGGGGCGCTGATGGCCAACGACAAGACGATTGGCCTGGGCCTTGGCCGGCCGCTCGTCCTTCGCGCCCAGACGCGGGAGTCGACGCCGGCAGGAGGCCAGCTGCTCTCGGCGCTCGGATATGAAGCGATGGCCCGCTTCGCCGATCCCGCCGAGGTGCTCGCCTTGCCGCAGCCCAAGCTGCCGTATCTGGTCACCGCCTGGCAATATGCGCGGGGTGAGGCGCTAGCTCGAAAGGGCGATGCCGCCGGCGTCCGAAAGGAAGCGGCCGCAATCCGCGGCGTGCCCACCACGTTCGACGACGACGATGGCGATATCGCAGCCCAGCAAATGACGTTCATCGCAAGGAATGTGCTGAACGGCCGGGCCGCGATGATGGATGGCCATTTCGACGAGGCAGCGACGGCATTCCGGCAGGCGTCCGAACTGCAGGAAACGACCAAATTCTCGAATTTCTCCGATCCTCCCGCCTGGTATTATCCGGTTCGAAGGGACCTTGCGGCCGCACTGCTGGCAAAAGGCGATATGGCCGGAGCGCGGTCGGAGGCCATTGCCGCGCTCGCCTATCGACCGAAGGATCCCGGCAGCCTGATCATTCTTCAGAAAGCGGGTCCGCAGTCAGCGAGCCGATGACAGCCGTCGGCGAATGGCTGCTGTGAGTCCCCTAGCCGCTTACGTGAGCGGCAGCTTCGGGTCGAAAGCTGACATCAGGTTCGGCTTTTGCCTTGCCCCGCTCGCGGACCGACGCTTAGGAGGCCCCGGCCGCATGTCTGCGCGGCCTGGATCGGAGTCACCGATGCAGAAATGGCTTTTCGGTGCGGTGCTTGGAAGTGCCGTGATGCTGTCCGCTTGCGCGACCAGTTCGCCAAGTACGGCGGGCGCCGCGGTGGGCGCCCCTTCCGCTGCGGTCGCAGCACCCGCACCGGCCGTCCTGGAAGGCGTAGCTGTCGACGCGGCCATCCCTGGTCTTGCAGGTGCAGTCTGGTCGGACCCGAAAAATAGCGGTTACGTGACCGGCTACACGTACAAGGGGCAATATCATCCAGGTCCGCCGCCGGGTTATGACCCAACCACGCATTCCGTCGTGAACAAATAAGCGGGATTGAGCTGGTGAGCTTCCCGCGGCTCTATGCTGCGAAAGGCTAAATCAGCACTATCCGTTTGTCAGTTTCGCCCACGGATTGAGATCGGGCTCAGCAATCCTGGTGAGACGGTTTTCGTCGCGATGGAGGAAGGGCTCGGCCTCACCGTGCACCTGGAGCATGGTTTCAAGCACATAGCTCCACGAACCATCGTCGTGGAAATCCACCGCGATCGTGTAGCTGTCGGTGCGAAAGGCGAGCTCGAGAAAGGTCGTCGAGCAGATGCCATATTCGCTCGTGCCGCGCTCTGCCTTGAGTACCAGCTTCCTGGCATCCGGCTCGGCATGGCCCACCGCGATCGCCACCTGCCCGCGCGGGATCGCCACCGTCTGCAGGATTAGCCCGGTCGCCGGCTCCCACAACCAATAGCCGACCTGGTCGTGAAAGGTGATCTGCTCTTCGGGCGAGTTGATGTGGGTGTGGTAACGCAGGCCATAGAAGAGTTGCGGCCCATTGGGCTGGGCGTCGATCGGCTGCAGCTCGATCCGCTCGTAGAAATCGCGATGCTCCGGGCCGTCGGCCTTGGGATTGACGTCATGCCCGCGCCTGCCCTCCCAGATGCCCGCAAGGCGCCTGAGCGGGCCGAGGTTCGCAAGCGTATCCACTGCCTTGTCGGGCTCGGTGAAGATGTCGGCCGGAATGTCCATCGGCGGTCAAATCGCACGAAGGGTGGGCGCGAGCAACGACGGGGCTGCCCTCGCCAAGGGCTCGAACCCAGCCGAGACCCGCGCCGTGCCACGACGATCGTCATCGGATGTCAGCGGTGAGGGCAGCCGGGCCAGCAACACGGCCGCCGCTTGCCCTCGCTCAGGCTTGAGCGGCCCCAATCGACACGCTTGCGCCTGGTCTCGTCCTTCTTGGCGGACTCGATCCAGCAGATCCATTCGTTCCGCGCGAGCGGAGTGATGTCGTGCCACGTCGACAAGGCTTCGGGATCGCCGAGCAACGCGTCCTGCAGATCCGCCGGCAGGTCGTGCACCACGCCGCCGGGGATTGCTCGCTCTTCAGTCTCGCTGGCCATCCGCGGCAAG
>Ga0070671_100001545_pt1 | contig 17310 bp, 13 predicted proteins | sample KBSS73metaG_FD_65341 | JGI IMG/M metagenome (GOLD analysis project Ga0070671, IMG submission 65341) | Switchgrass rhizosphere microbial communities from Kellogg Biological Station, Michigan, USA - KBS S7-3 metaG | ecosystem: Host-associated > Plants > Roots > Rhizosphere > Soil ...
GTAACTTCCGCGCCGGTAGCCCCCTCCTGACCCGCTTCCGCAACCTGTCCCGCGGCCAGCGTCGTGACGGAGCGCGCTGAAAAGGACGGCGCCAGCCAGCTACCCAGCGCGTTACGGCCGCCGAGTGCGCCCGGAATGCCGATATAACCAGCCAGCACCGATCCCACCGCGAGCACGACGAGCGCCAGCGCCATGGCTGACGGTGCATCGTGAAGGTGATTCCCGTGGGAGTGCGAGGGGTGCAACGGAGTCGTCGCGGGTTGGTGCAATTGGTGCGATGGGTGCAATGGATCTGTCGCGGGTTGGTGCGAGAGGTGCGCCGTAGGTTCTTCTTCTTCCGCGTGCTCCGGCGCGGGCGCCTCGTGACGCCGTTCGCCATGGAACGTCAGGAACACGAGCCTGAACATGTACGTCGCCGTCAACAGCGACGTGATGATGCCGATCGTCCAGAGGATCGTGTGGCCGTGCGCGAACGTCTCGAAGAGGATTTCGTCCTTGCTGAAGAAGCCGGCGAGTCCCGGCACGCCGGCAATCGCGAGAGAACCGATCAGGAACGTCCAGTACGTGATCGGCAGACCGGCCTTCAGCCCGCCCATGTTGCGGATGTCCTGCTCGCCATGCAGCGCATGAATGACAGCACCGGATCCGAGGAACAGGCACGCCTTGAAGAACGCGTGGGTATACAGATGAAAGATGCCGGCGCCGAACGCCCCGACGCCCATCGCGAGAAACATGTAGCCGAGCTGTGAAACCGTCGAGTACGCGAGCACGCGTTTGATGTCGTTCTGCACGAGCCCGATGGTGCCTGCCATCAGCGCCGTCGCCGCACCAATCACCGCCACGATCGCCATCGTTTCCGGCGCGTGGCTGAAGAGGACGGCGTTTCTGCCAATCATGTAAACGCCGGCCGTGACCATCGTCGCGGCGTGAATCAACGCGGAGACCGGCGTCGGGCCCTCCATCGCGTCCGGCAGCCAGACATACAGTGGAATCTGAGCCGACTTGCCGGTCGCGCCGATGAACAGCAGGAGCGTCGCGACCGAGAGGATCGAAAACATGGACTCGGGCGCGAGCGGTGCGACCGCGGACGCGACGCGCTGGAAGTCGAGCGTCCCGAAGCGGACGAACAGCAGCAGCGTGCCGAGAATGAACGCATAGTCGCCGATGCGGTTGACGACGAACGCTTTCTTGCCCGCATCGGCCGCGGACTTCTTTTCGAACCAGAATCCAATCAGCAGATAGGAGCACAGGCCGACGCCTTCCCACCCGACGAACAGCACCAGGAAATTGGCGCCGAGGACGAGCACGAGCATGAAGAAGGCGAACAGGTTCAGGTACGAGAAGTAGCGCGCGTATTCCCAATCGCTCTCCTCGTGCATGTAGGCGGTCGAATAGATGTGAATGAGCGATCCGATGCCGGTGATGACGAGAATCATCACCGACGCAAGCGGATCGACGCGCAGCGCCAGATCGACAACGAAATCGCCTGACGCAATCCACGTGTAGAGCGTCTGCTCGATGACTCGCTGCGCCGGCGCCAGGTTCGCCACCTGCCACACGACGATCACGGAGACGGCGAACGAGGCCAGCATCACCAGCGACGCCAGGCCGCCTGACACGGTCTTCGGCAGCCGGCGTCCCATCGACGCGTTGACGGCAAACCCGAGCAGCGGAAAGAGAGGGATGAGTGCGAGCATCACCACTTCAATGACGTGAACGCGTCCGGATTCAACGACTCGCGATGACGAAACAACGCAATCACGATCGCCAGGCCGACGGCCGCTTCAGCCGCGGCGACCGTCATCACGAAAAACGTGATGATCTGCCCGTCGACGGTGCCTTGCGCCCGCCCGAACGCCACAAATGACAGGTTGACCGCGTTCAACATGATCTCGATCGACAGGAGAATGGTGATCAGGTTGCGCCGCAGAAACACGCCGGCGGTCCCTATCGCGAACAGGACCGCGGACACGACCAGATAGTGCCCGAGCGGAATCACCGTCTCTCCTCGCGCGCGGCGAGCACGACCGCGCCAACCATCGCCACGAGAATGAGAATCGACGTGGCCTCGAACGCGAACATGTAGTCGGTAAAGAGCACCCGGCCCACCGAGCGCACGGAACTGAGATCCGCCACGTCGCCGCGGGCGCCGACCGCGGTACCGGCGTCGTTCACGCGGACGAGCGCCCACACAAGCTGCACGATCAGCAACGCGGCCAGCATCGCGCCGAATCGCCCCATACCCGGACGACGCAGCGGGTGCGTACGGTCCCATTGCGCGGCGTCTTCCTGCGGCGCGTTCAGGAGCATCACCACGAAGAGGAACAAGACCATGATGGCGCCGGCGTAGACGATGATCTGCGCCATCGCCACAAACGGCGCATCGAGCTGGATGTAGAGCGCCGACAGCGCCCCGAACGACGCGATGAGCAGCATGATGCTGTACATCGGGTTGCGCTGCCCGATGACGAGCAGCGACGCGCCGATGGCGACCGCCGCGAACACGTAAAAGAGAACGGCGTCAGGCATTGAAATAGAGAATGAATGCCGCCGTTGCAATCAGGTTGAGCACCGCCGCAGGAAACAGCCACTTCCATCCGAACTGCATCAGCTGGTCGTAGCGATACCGCGGCACGGTCCAGCGAACCCAGATGTAGCCGAAGAGGATGATGCCCACCTTGACGAGAAACCACACCCATCCGAGTCCGAACCGTTCGAGAAACGGGCCGTGCCAGCCACCGAGGTACAGGTCCGTCGCCACGGCCGACATCGTCGTCATGTTGATGTACTCGGCCTGCGGGAACAGCGCGAAGCGGACGGAGCTGTACTCGGTGTTGTAGCCGGCCACCAGCTCCTGCTCGGCCTCGGGGAAATCAAAGGGCGCGCGGTTGGTCTCGGCGACGCCGGCAATCACATAGATGATGAAGCCGAGCGGCTGAAGAAACAGATACCAGCGCGGAATGAACCCGAACCAGTAGCCTGCCTGCGCGTCGACCACTGACCGAAGCGACAGCGAGCCTGCGAGCATGATGACCGCCGCCAGCGCCGTCGCGTAGGCGAGTTCGTAGCTGATCATCTGCGCCGAGGAGCGAAGACCGCCGAGCAGCGAGTACTTGCTGTTGGACGACCAGCCGGCCAGCACGATGCCGTACACGCCCATCGACGTGATCGCGAACACCACCAGCACCGCGACATTCACATCGGCGACGCCGAGCTTGACCGGAGTGTCGAGCAGTCCGAAGAACGTCGTTTCCGCACCCCACGGAACGGCGGCGAACGCCGCGAATGCGGCGGTGACCGACACGATCGGCGCCAGGGTGAAGAGCCACTTGTCGGCGTCCTTCGGTCTGAGCTCCTCTTTGAAGAGGAGCTTGAGGATGTCCGCCAGCGGCTGCAGCAGGCCGTGCGGCCCGACCAGGTACGGACCGTAACGCTGCTGCATGAACCCCATGATCTTGCGCTCGGCGAGCACGAGCAGCGCCGATGCGTTGATCAACATGAAGAAGGTCAGCCCGATGATGCCGAGCTGAATGAGGAACCGGAGCGTCGCCTGATCCATCAGTGCGCTCCGGCGAGCATTTCGCCCTTGCGTCGCCAGTCGGCCGGCAGCGTGCAACGCCCCTCGCGGACGTGCGCCTCGTACTCGTGCCTGAACAGCTTCATCGTCGACAGCACCGGCGTTGCCGCCGCGTCGCCGAACGCGCAGAGCGTCTTGCCGACGATGTTGTTGCTGACGCCGAAGAGCAGATCGAGATCCTTCTCCCGCCCTTCCCCGCGTTCAATGCGCTGCAGCAGCTTGTAGAGCCAGTCGCAGCCTTCGCGGCACGGCGTGCACTTGCCGCACGACTCGTGACGGTAGAAATGGAGCAGGTTCATGGCGAGCCAGACCATACACACCGTGTCGTCGAGGACGATGAGACCCGCTGAACCGAGCAGCGAACCCGCTTTCTGAATGGCGTCGAAACTCGCGGGCGTGTCCAACTGGTCCGGCAGCATCAACGGGACCGACGATCCGCCGGGAATGATCGCTTTGAGCGGTCGATCGCCGCGGATACCGCCCGCGTGGTCGTAAATCAGCTCACGAAGCGTCGTATCCATCGACGCTTCGAAGACACCGGGTTTCTTGACGTGTCCGCTGAGGCAAAACAACTTCGGCCCGCCGTTCTTCTCGGGGCCGAGGCCGGCGAACCACTCGGCACCATTCAGCATGATCAGCGGCACGTTGCAGAGCGTCTCGACGTTGTTGACCGCGGTCGGGCAGTTGTACAGACCCTCGACTGCCGGGAAGGGCGGTTTCAGTCGGGGCTGTGCGCGCTTGCCCTCGAGCGATTCAATGAGCGCAGTCTCCTCACCGGCTTCGTATGCGCCGGCGCCGCGATGTACGAACACATCGCACTCGAAGCCGCTGCCGAAGATGTTCTTGCCGAGGTACCCTGCCTTGTAGGCGTCGTCGATTTCGGCTTCGAGAATCTGCTGGAGGTGAAAGAACTCGCCGCGGATGTAGATGTAGGCAACCTTCGCGCCGATGGCGTAGCACGCGATCGCGCATCCCTCGATGAGCAGGTGCGGATTGCGTTCCATGAGCACGTGGTCCTTGAACGTGCCCGGCTCGCTCTCGTCGGCGTTGCAGCAGATGTATTTCGGCTTCGGCGTGTCCTTCAGCACGAACTGCCATTTCATGCCGGTCGGAAAGCCGGCCCCGCCGCGACCGCGAAGTCCGGAGGCCTTCACCTGCTCGATGATGTCGTTCGGCTTCAGCGTCAGTGCCTTCCGCAGCCCCTCGTAGCCGCGCAGGTTCTTCGTGTAGAAGTCCAGCGTGTACGAGTTCGGCTCGTTGACGTGCGACGTGAGAACAGGTTGATACGCCATTTTCTTGTGGGGCGAACCCTTCGGGTTCGCCAGGCGGGCCTGGCAAGGCCCGCCCCACCAACTATCCTTCTTTCTTCAAATGGCATCCGCTCAGCGCGGTCGTGCCGCGCGCGCGGATGTCGTCAATGAATTTCGAGCACTGCTGCGGGGTCAATCCTTCATGCCAGTCGTCGTTGACCATCACGACGGGAGCACGATCGCAGGCGCCGAGACACTCGACCTCGATCAACGTGAACATGCCGCTCGGATCCGTTTCACCCGGCTTGATCCCAAGCTTCTCGCTCAGCTCCTCGGTGACGCGCTCCGCGCCGAGCAGCGCGCACGACAGCGTGCGACAGACGTTGAGCACGTACGTGCCCACCGGACGGGTGTAGAACATCGTGTAGTACGAGACGACGTCCTCGACTTCGGCGGCCGTACAGCCAATCTGCTCCGCAACGAGGCGCATGCCGGCCGCGGTGATATATCCCTGCTGGTTCTGCACCAGATACAGCGCATAGAGGATCGCCGACTTCCGTCGATCGGCCGGATACCGCGCCACGACCTGGTTGAACCTGGCCTGGTTCTCCGGCGTGTAGGCGAACGGCTCGCCGGGTTCCGCCAGCTTTCGTTCCGAGCGATGGAACTTCGCCGGCGCGTACTCCATGGGCGGATGAAAGCTCACCGGTCGCAGTCTCCCATCACGACGTCCGTCGATCCGATGACCGCGATGACGTCGGCAATCATGCCGTTCTGGATGATCTTCGGCAGCGCCTGAATGGCCATGAACGACGGCGGACGCATCTTGACGCGCCAGGGACGATTCGTGCCGTCGGACACGATGTAGCAGCCATGTTCCCCTCGCGGACCTTCCACGGGGACGTAGGCATCACCCACCGGCACCGTGAAGCCCTGCGAGTAGATCAGGAAGTGCTGAATCAGCGCTTCCATCTCGGTATACACCTTGTCCTTGGGGGGCGGCACCACGCGCGGATCGTCACACGCCCATGCACCGGACGGCGAGATGCGCTGCAGGGCCTGGCGCGCAATCTTGACGCTCTGCCGCATCTCCTCGACACGCACGCGGTATCGCGCGAAGACATCTCCTTCGGTCGCGGTCGGCACGTTGAACTCGTAGGTGTCGTAGCCGCAGTACGGGAAATATTTGCGGACGTCGTAGTCCGAGCCTGAGCCCCGCGCGATCGGCCCAACGAGCCCCCACGCGAGCGCTTCATCCTGGGTGAGCACGCCGACACCCTGGGTGCGGCGCATGAACATGTCGTTTTTCGTCAGCAGCCCCTCGAACTCATCGATCTTTCCAGGAAATCGATCGAGAAACGCATTGACGGCTTCGTGAAAGCCGCGTGGCAGGTCTTCACGCAATCCGCCGACGCGGAAATAGCTTGGGAAGAATCGGAATCCTGCCACGAGCTCGTTGATGTTCATCAACAGCTCGCGTTCGCGGATCGCATAGAAGAGCATCGACACCGCGCCGATTTCCATCGCGTGCGTCCCGATCCACACGAGGTGGCTGGCCATCCGCTGCAGCTCGGCGATCAGCACGCGGATGTCCTTGACGCGCGGCGGCATCTCCAGACCAAGCAGCTTCTCCACGCTGAGCACGTAGGCAAGGCTGTTGGACTGCGCGGCCAGATAGTCCATGCGCTCGACGAGCGGGACGACCTGTTGCCATTTCTTCTGTTCGGCGGTCTTCTCGATGCCCGTGTGCAGGTAGCCAATGGTGGGCATGCACGATTTGATCGTTTCGCCATCGAGCTCGAGCACGAGGCGCAGCACGCCATGGGTGCTGGGGTGCTGCGGCCCCATGTTGACGGTCATCGTCTCGGTGCGTAGTTCCGCCATCGTTTACCAATCACCAATTACGCAACGATCACTCACCACCTCAGTGCCGCCGACGCAGCCGATCGCGTTCGATGTTCGCCTTGAACTCGTCTTCGCTCACCTCGAGCGGTTCGTACGTCTGCGCGGCCTTGCGAATCTGCACGGGATAGTCCTTCCGCGCCGGGTGACCGTCCCAGTCCTCCGGCATCAGCAGCCTCCGAAGATCCATGTGGCCGGCGAACGCGATGCCGAACATGTCCCACACTTCGCGCTCGGGCCAGCCCGCGGCGGGCCAGACGCTCTGCACCGTCGGGATCATTCCATCAACCTCGTTCGATGCCGCGCGTACTTTCAGGCGCAGCCGGTGGCGATGTGGGATGGACAGCAGGTGATACACGACCTCGAACCTCGGCTCGCGCGGGAGGTAGTCGGCCGCCGTGACCTCGATGAGCACGTTGAACCTGAGCGAGGGCGTATCCCGCAGCGCGCGGCAGGTTTCAACGAGCGACGCCGCGGGCACATAGATGGTCGCGAAATCGACGCTCGTGCCGGCTTCGTACGCCGCACCGGGCACGAGCGGTGTCAACGTGTCGATGATGGAGGCGGCGTTCACGTCAGGCGCGAGATCGAGCGATCTTCTGTTGCAACTGCACGATGCCGTAAATGAGCGATTCGGGGCGCGGCGGGCAGCCCGGCACGAACACGTCGACCGGCACGACCTGGTCCACACCCTGAACGATGGCGTAATTGTCGAAGACGCCGCCGACCGAGGCGCAGGCGCCCATTGAAATGACCCACTTCGGGTCCGGCATCTGGTCGTAGACGCGTCGCATCGCCGGCGCCATCTTCCGCGACAGGCGCCCGGCCACGATCATCAAGTCCGACTGACGCGGCGAGCCGCGGAACACCTCGGCGCCGAACCGGGCGACGTCATACCGGCTTGCCGCCATCGCCATCATTTCGATGGCGCAGCAGGCCAGCCCGAACTGCGCCGGCCAGATCGCGGAGCGGCGTGCCCACTGCACGAGCTTCTCGACGGTCGTGGTCAGCAGCGGCAGCTCGGGGTCGAGTCCGTGGTCGTGACCGTGCGCATGCGGGTTCATGGATGTCGTACCCTAGGCGGCCTTGCGCGCGGACGTGCGCACGCGGCGCGAACCCCAGTCGAGCACCCCCTTGCGCCACACATAGATGAAACCGACGAGCAGAATCAGAAAGAAGGTAACGATCTGGAAGAACCCCGGCCAGCCAAGATCACGCAGCGACACGGCCCACGGATACAGGAATGCGACCTCGATATCGAACAGAAGGAAAATCATCGCCACGAGGTAGAACTTGACCGACTGACGCTCGCGCGCGTCGCCGACCGCGGGCATCCCGCACTCATACGGCGCGAGCTTTTCGGGTGTCGGGTTCTTCGGACCAAGCAGAACAGAGAGGCCGATCATGACGGCGGCGAACCCAACGCCGAGCACGATCATGATGACTACGCCGAGCCAGCCGTCCATCGAAGGTTCCCACCGAGTCGGAAGACGACGTCAATCCGACTCACATCAGCTCTTCCGCGGTCGCCGCGTCGTGCGCCGACATGGAAATGCTTGTGAAGAGTTTCTCAACCTGTTCATGCTATAGAAACCGGCAGTGCAAGGTCAATTACCGAACGTCGCCGAACATCTCAACTGATGGATTGATGATGCGCATTGCGTGGTTTCGCGGCACCGACGTCGATGCAACCGATCCGCTCGACCGCACGGCAGCGCTCATCGACGAGCTGAAAGCGCAGCACGACATCTCCGTCATCGTTGAACGAACGGCACACGATTTCGTCTGGCAGCAGCTGCAGCGTCCATGGGACCTGTGCCTGTTCGAGCTCGACAACACGCGGGGACATCGATTCGTCTGGGGTTATGTTGCGAACTACCCGGGCGTCGCGCTGCTGCACAGCATTGACGTCGCGAACCTTCACGTTGCTGTTCTCGCGTCTCGAGCCGCAGTGGTCAGCGACCGCGAACTGGCTCAGCGCCTGCGAGCGCGATTTCCGAGCGCGAACGTTCGCGACGCGCCCGCGTTCGCTGCAGCCGCAGCGCCAACCAGCGACCCCGACGTCGTGAGCGCGAGCGCTGGCCGAGAGCCCGCGCCAGCTTCGGCGCCGATCAGACTTGCCGTGTACGACGATCGCGACCGCGGACACCTGATTGACCGCGCGATCGAACGCGCGCGACATGCGGGCGCGATGGTCGAAGTTCTCGATCGAGACACCATCTATGGGTCGCTCGCACGCGCCGATATCGTCATCGCGCCGGGGTGGCCTCCATTTCATTCGTCTTCGACGCCGCTGCTCGCGGCGATGGCAGCGAGGAAAGCAGTCATCACCAGCGAGACGGAAACCACGGCAGCGTGGCCTGCGCTCGACCCACAGACGTGGAGGCCACGTGGTCTCTCGGTCAGCGATTCACCCGTCGCCGTGACGGTGGATCCGCGTGACGAAGAGCATTCCCTGATGCTGGCCATTCGTAAACTGGCGGCGGACGCGACATTACGCGATCAGCTTGGGCGCGCCGCGCGCGTGTGGTGGGAAGCGCACGCGACACCCGCACGAGCCGCATCGGCGTGGCAGTCAATTCTGGCGGAGGCGATCGCGTTGTGCCCACCGCCGCGCCCGAATGATTGGCCCACGCAATTTGCGCTGGACGGAACCGAGCTCTCACGCGAAATACTCGGTGAATTCGCGAGCGGCGGTTCGAGAGATTTGTGATTTGTGATCACCAATCGATCGCCTCCGCCGTCAGGCGCGTGTCTTCGACCGGCAATCCCATCGAAAAGTGATAGAGGTTCTGCCACTCGTCTCCCGACAATCCCAGCAGCTCGTGGACGGGATCGTCGTAGTAGCAGCCGATCCCCGTGGATCGCGCGCCCGCCGCTTCCGCTTCGAGGTACAGCAACTGTCCGATGAGGCCGCATTCCCAAAAGAGGCGACGGTAGAACCACTCCCCGTGTTCACGAAGCGGCTCTGCGAAGCGCGAGATCATCGCCAGCCCGAAAAACCCATCTTCCGCAATGTCCTGATCGCACGAGACGCGGTTCGCAATTCGACGCGCGTCAATCGGCACCAGCAGGAACAGGCGCGCCGGCTCACCGGTCGACGTGGTCACCGCCTCCCACATGAATTCAGCGCGCATCGCGGCTCTCCATTCGTCGAGCAGCGCTGGATCGCGAAGGTAGGCGTAGATGCCCGGCGTCAGATCGTGCACGCGGTGAATGAACAGCACGAGATGCACGTGCGGAGGCCAATAGATCGCATCCCACGGCGGCGCGGGCGGATGCAGGCGGCCCAGCATGCGGAACAACGTCTCGCGCTCGAGCACGCCGCGCGGATCGAACGCAAGCGCGCTGCGGCGCTGGAGGATGATTTGTCTGGCAGCGGGCGGCGTGGGAACCGGGATCGGGGGTCCGGGATCAGGGACCCGGGATCCGTGCGTTCGTGGTTCGCTGCGTCGGAATTCTGAGGTTCGTGGTTCGAAGGTTCGCGGTTCGGAGATGCCTGGTCCTGGGTAGCGTGTCGCCACGGCGACTTCGTCGATGATCGGCCAGTCAACGCGCTCGGAGCTCAGACGATTCGCACGGCCCGACCATACGCCCGCTCGGACCGCGGCAACGAGCGCCGTCGGATCGAGTCCCGAATCGCGAATCCCGAATCCCGGCGACGCGGAAACCAGAGCGATACATTCCGCCTCTTCGCGTTCGGCGTCCTCGTAATCCGCATCTCGATCCAATCCCAGAAGCGCGGCGATTTGCGCATCCGACCACCCGGGCAACAGCCGCAGACGCCAGCCCAGGAGCGCAGCGGCGAAACGAAGCGCGCCGACGGCGTGGCCGACGTCGTGCTGGCAGTACCGAAACGCGCGCTCGCCGTACTTCCACGCCTCGCGCCAGATGATCGACGTGAGCGCGACCAGGAAATAATCGTCATCGGTAGCGCGAACCTTCAAGGTTCGCGCCGCAGGTGACTCGAAAAGGCACCTTTCTTCAAGTCCATGTTCTCTGGGCGCGTAATGGCAGACGCGCCCGTCATGGACAATCCACGCTTCGGTCGGGTGCAGGTTTCCGCTCGACGGATTGACCCGAAGGGACCACCGCGACTGCCCGTACTGCTTCCACGCAGACAGACCCATCGAGCAGCGGAGGAACTCTCCAATTGAGTGCTGATCGATGGGATATGCAGCGACGTGCTGCTCATATAACCAGCTATATGGAACGTCGGCGGTACCGAGCGCACCCGCGTCCACGCCTGAGGACCGTCCCAGGCCGGCCGCAACACGCGGCAGGTGATGAAAGGGCGCGTCCCCGTATCTGCGAAAAGGATCGGGCTGGGTCGCCCAGTCCAGGTACCCGAGCGACCGCGCGAATCGATTGAAATGGTGTTTGGTCGCTTCGTGGTAGCGGACCGCGATCACGCGGAGAGCTGCGTGATCCGTTTCTCGATCTCGGCGAGCGCCTGCGTCAGCTGTTGCTTTCGAGCCTGATGCGTCGCAATCTCGAGCTGCCGTTGCATCTCGGTACGCGCGAGCTTGAGAGACTCGATTTGCCGGACGCGCTCCGGGTCGAGGCCTTTACCGGCCTGCCGAGCCTTCCGCTTTTCTTCTTCCCGTTCTTCCATTCGCTCGGCGAGGCGTGATTCCGCGTCGACGAGTCCTTCTCCGGCATCACCCATGGCTGGTCCTGATTAGAGGTTCTTGTCAGTGAGAAGAGCGCTGAACATTATACGGGCAACTCGGATGACGGCCGCGAACGTGTTTAGATCGTGTGATGGCTCGCCGGGATGTACTCGACCTGTTCCACCCCGCGGTCGCCGAGTGGTTCGCCTCGTCGTTCGCGGCGCCCACACGCCCGCAGGAGCTTGGATGGCCGGCCATCGCCCGCGGCGAATCGACGCTCATCCTCGCGCCGACCGGCAGCGGCAAGACGTTGACGGCGTTTCTCTGGTGTCTGAACCGCCTGATGTTCGAGCCGCCGCCCGCGCCCAGACAGCGGTGCCGTGTCTTGTACGTCTCTCCGTTGAAAGCGCTGGCGGTCGACGTCGAGCGGAATCTCCGGGCACCCCTGGCGGGTATCACGAACGCCGCGCGCGCGACTGACACGTCGATCCATCTACCCGAAATTGCGATTCGCACCGGCGATACGCCCGCCGTCGAGCGTGCACGCTTCGGCCGCGAAGCAGCGGACATTCTGATTACCACGCCCGAGTCGCTCTTTTTGCTCCTGACGTCGAACGCGCGCGAACGCCTCACCTCCGTGGACACCGTCATCGTCGACGAGATTCACGCGCTCGTTCCGGGCAAGCGCGGCGCTCACCTGGCGCTGTCGCTGGAACGGCTGGAGGTACTGCGCGAGAACATCGCGGCGGCCCAAGGAGGGGCCCACCTGAAGGTCGGCACCTCCAGGGTCAACACCCGGCCCTTACAGCGCATCGGTCTGTCCGCCACGCAACGCCCGCTCGACGAGGTCGCGCGTTTTCTCGGTGGCGCCGAACCGCGTGCACGAAAACGACGCCCTGTGGCGAAGCGTCCGCGCACGCGCGCCGTTCAGGGCGTCGACGAGATCGAGACGGAGCTCCACGAGGAATTCGCGGGCGACGATAAAGCTCCGGCCTACCGCCCTGTCACGATTGTGAATGCCGCCGACCGCAAGCCGCTCCGGCTTCGCATTGAGGTGCCCGTCGAAGACATGGCGAGGCCGGATCGTTCGAACCGTTCGGATCGTTCACGTCGTTCGAGCCGTTCTGCAACGAACGAATCGAACGGTGCGAACGAACCGAACGCCCCTAACGTCTCGAACGTCTCCATTTGGTCTTCGATTTACCCGCGGCTCCTCGACCTGATTCACACGCATCGGTCCACGCTCATTTTCGTCAACAGCCGCCGTCTCGCTGAACGCCTGGCAGGCGCGCTGAACGAGCTCGCGGGCGAGCCACTGGTCCGCTCGCATCATGGGTCGCTCGCGCGTGCATCGCGCAGCGAGGTCGAGGATCTCTTGAAAGCCGGACGGATCAAAGCGCTCGTCGCGACCTCGTCGCTAGAGCTCGGCATCGACATGGGCGCGATCGATCTGGTCGTGCAGATCGAAGCGCCGCCCTCGGTTGCCAGCGGGTTGCAGCGGGTGGGCCGCTCCGGGCATCAGACCGGCGCGACCAGCGAGGGCATCATCTTTCCGAAGTTCCGCGGCGACCTTGTCGCCTGTGCGGCCGTCGCCCGCGCGATGCATGAAGGCCGCGTGGAGTCAACGAGGTACCCGCGAAACCCGTTGGACGTGCTCGCGCAACAAGTCGTGGCGATGGCCGGCATGGATGCCTGGGATGTCGACGACCTGTTCGCGCGCGTGCGTTGCGCCGCGCCGTATGCCGACCTGAGCATGCGGATGTTCGACGGCATTCTCGACATGTTGTCGGGAAGGTACCCGTCCGACGAGTTCGCCGAGCTGCGGCCACGTGTCACCTGGGACCGTGTCCACGGGACGCTCGTGGCGCGTGAGGGCGCCAAGCGGGTGGCGATCGCCAACGCGGGAACGATACCGGACCGCGGACTGTATGGCGTGTTCCTCGCGGGAGCCGAGCGCCCCGTGCGCGTCGGTGAGCTCGACGAAGAGATGGTGTTCGAGAGTCAGGTGGGTGAAACCTTCACGCTCGGTGCGTCCACGTGGCGCATCGAGGAAATCACCCACGATCGAGTGCTCGTGTCGCCCGCCCCGGGTGAGCCAGGCAAGATGCCGTTCTGGCATGGCGACCGTGAAGGCCGTCCGATCGAGCTTGGTTACGCGATCGGCAAGATGATTCGGGACCTGCGCGGTCTGTCCCGACCCGCGGCCGTCGAACGGCTCGTTCGCGAGCACGACCTCGACTCGCTCGCCGCGGAGAACCTGCTGCACTACCTCGACGATCAGGCGGCGTCGGGCGCGATTCCCGACGACCGCACGATCGTGATTGAACGCTGCCTCGACGAGCTGGGCGACTGGCGCGTCTGTCTGCTCTCGCCGCTCGGCAGCCGCATCCATGCGCCGTGGGCCATGGCTGCGACCGCGCACATCCGTAATCGCACCGGCATGGACGTGGAGGTGATGTGGGGGGACGAAGGCTTCGTCGTCCGATTTCCCGAAGTCGAACATCCGCCGGACCCTGCCCTGCTGATCCCCGACGTCGACGATGTGGAGCCACTTGTACTTCGGCAACTCGGCTCGACGTCGCTCTTCGCTGCGCGATTTCGAGAAACCGCCGCACGGGCGCTGCTGCTGCCGCGGCGGCGCCCTGGTATGCGGACACCGCTGTGGCAGCAACGTAAGCGTGCTGCCGACCTGCTGGCGGTCGCGGCCCGTTTCGGGTCCTTTCCAGCGCTGCTCGAGACCTACCGGGAAATCCTGCGCGATCACTTCGACATGCCGGCGCTTGTGGACACCGTACGAAAGATCGCCGCTCGTACGTTGCGAGTCGCCACCATTGACTCACGCGTGCCGTCGCCGTTCGCGGCGTCGCTGCTTTTCAGCTACGTTGCCAATTACATCTACGACGGCGACGCCCCGCTCGCGGAACGGCGTGCGCAGGCCCTGTCCGTTGACCAGGCGCAACTGCGCGAACTGCTTGGCGACGCCGAGCTGCGTGAACTGCTCGACGCCGACGCGATCGCCGCGCTCGAAGCGCAACTGCAGCACCTCGACGACAAATACAAAGTGCGCACGAAGGATGGCCTGCACGACCTGCTGCTGCGCATCGGCGATCTCTCAGCCGAGGAGATGCAGATACGAGCGGCGCTTCCCAACGTGGCTATGGCCATACATGCGCTCGAGGACGAGCGACGGGTCGTTTCGCTGCCGGTCGCGGGCACGCGCCGCTACGTCGCCGTGGAGGATGTTGCGCGCTACCGGGACGCGCTCGGGGTCCCATTGCCGGCAGGACTTCCCGAATCGTTGCTCGAACCCGTACGTGACCCCGCCGGAGATCTCGCACTGCGCTACGCGCGTTCGCACGGGCCGTTTACCGTACGCGAATTCGCGGCGCGGTACGGCCTGGGGGTCGGCATGGCCACTGCGCTTCTGCTGCAGCTCACCGCGGCCGGCAAGATCATGGAAGGCGAATTTCGGCCAGGTGGCACCGAGCGCGAGTGGATCGATCCCGATGTCCTGCGGAGCCTCCGCCGCAGGTCGCTGGCGCGCCTTCGCCATGAGATCGAGCCGGTCGATGCGGAAGCGCTTGGCCGTTTCCTGGTGTCGTGGCACGGCATCGGCGCGGGCCGGCGCGGGCTCGAAACGCTGCTCGACGCGATCGAGCAGCTTCAGGGCGCCGCCGTTCCTGCCTCCGTCCTCGAGCGCGAAGTCCTCCCGTCCCGAGTCGATGACTACACGCCCGCAATGCTCGACACGCTGATGAGTGCGGGCGAGGTTGTCTGGGTCGGCGTCGAGCCGCTCGGCGAACGCGATGGCCGCGTCGCTCTCTACCTCACCGATCACCTGATCAGGCTCCGTCCGCCGTTTGCGCCGAAACCGGAGCTCGACGGCCGCACCGCTGCCATCGTCGACTACCTGCGTGAACAGGGTGCGTCGTTTTTCGCCGCCATTCACGACGGTGCCGGCGGAGGATTCCCGAACGAAACAGTCGATGCGCTGTGGACGCTGGTGTGGCAGGGGCTCGTGACGAACGACACGATGCAGCCTCTGCGCGCCTACACGCGCACCGAGGACACGCGTGCGACAAGACGCGGCCGCGCAACACCATTCCGGTCACGACGGCTGGTGCCGCCAAGGGCGGAAGGACGCTGGTCGCTGGTAGAGACCGTGCATCGGACGGCGGCGCGTGAACGCAAAGCCGCAACAGAGTGGGCCACGGCAACGGCGCAACAGCTCCTCGCGCGCCATGGCGTGATCACTCGTGAAACGGTTGCCGCTGAATCGGTCGCGGGCGGATTCTCGGCGGTGTATCAGGTGCTGAAAGCGATGGAGGATGCGGGGCGTATCCGACGCGGGTATTTCGTGGCTGGACTGGGAGCGGCGCAGTTTGCCATGCCTGCCGCGCTCGACTTGCTGCGCTCGATGCGCGACGCTCCGGAAGAGCCGCGCACCGTTGTCATGGCGGCGACCGATCCCGCCAATCCGTACGGTGCCTTGGTCAAGTGGCCTGAAGCAATCCGCAATTCGGAGTCAAGCGAGACGCCCGCGTCCGGGCGTGGTCCGACGCGCACCGCGGGAGCGCTGGTCGTCCTCGTTGACGGGCGCGCCGCCGCATACCTCCGGCGCGGCGAACGCGAACTGCTTCTGTTTCTGCCCGAGGCCGAACCGCTGCGCTCGCGCGTGGGCCGCGAAGTTGCGCGGATGCTGCTTCACCTTGCGGCGACCCGCGGAGGAAGACGTGGGATGCTGGTCGCCGATATCAACGGGATGCCGGCGACAGCGCATCCGGCCGTGCGGCTGTTCGTTGAAGAAGGATTTGCGGCGACCGCGATGGGCATCCAGGCGCGCACTGACAAGCTCCGGCCGCGCGGTTACGAGGCGTCGGACGCCGCAGCCATGTCTCGAGACGCTGGCATCGCCATTGCGGCGACTGATAGCGGAGGTACACGCATGGCTGAGCCGCGCAATTCACCTGAAACGCTCGAGAACGTCCGTCCTCGTGCGCACGAGGACAGCGAAACCGAGCACGACCGCATTCGCGCGACCAACGATCAGGATCAGGCCATGGAGCGACAGGGCTTCGAGTCGCGGCGCAATCGCGGGTACGACGAAGCGGCGCACGGCGACCAAGCGGTCCGCGAGGGCAAAGAGGCGGTCCGTCGTGGCGAAGTCGTTCGCGGCGAAGATCCGGGTGACGTCGATGACCATGACATCGATCCTGACCTCGCCGAGTCCGAGGTCGATCGCGACGACACCGTGGACGAGTGAGTGCCCGAAGGCGACACCATCTTCCGCGCGGCCCGCGCGCTCAACGCAGCGCTGGCGGGTCGCGCGGTGACGCACTTCGACTCGGTGTTCTCCAGGGTCGCCCGAGCTGGGAACGATCTCGCCGTCCGCGACCGAACCATCGAACGAGTGGAAGCGCGCGGTAAGCACCTGCTCATCTGGTTCTCTGGCGATCTGGTGCTTCGAACCCACATGCGCATGCACGGCACCTGGCACCTCTACGCTCGCGGCGCTCCATGGCGGCGTCCGCCGTCGGAAATGCGCATAGTCATCCGGACGCCTGAGTACGAGGCGGTGGCGTTCAACGTGCCGGTCGCCGAATTGACGAGCGGCGCTGAACTCGAGCGAGCTGAATCCATCCAAGGCCTTGGGCCGGACATTCTCACGGACGCGTTCGATGCCACTGAGGCAACGCGACGCATCGAGAGCAGGCCCGACCTCGACATCGGCGAGGCGTTGCTGAGTCAGCAGGCGATTGCCGGGATCGGCAACATCTTCAAATGCGAGGCGCTGTTTTCGTCGGGAGTCGATCCGTTCACCCTCGTGGCAGACCTGTCTCGTGAGGACATTGCCCGCATCGTCGAGCGGGCGCGCCGGTTGATGCGCGCCAGCGTGGGCGGGCGGAGATTGGTTTTCTCGGTTTATGGTCGCGGTGGCCGTGCCTGTCGGCGCTGCGGCGCGACGATC
>Ga0070671_100001547_pt1 | contig 17307 bp, 6 predicted proteins | sample KBSS73metaG_FD_65341 | JGI IMG/M metagenome (GOLD analysis project Ga0070671, IMG submission 65341) | Switchgrass rhizosphere microbial communities from Kellogg Biological Station, Michigan, USA - KBS S7-3 metaG | ecosystem: Host-associated > Plants > Roots > Rhizosphere > Soil ...
GCGTATGCGACTCGGTGAAACGGCCCAATTGCAGGCGTCCATCAACATCACGCCGCTGGTCGACGTGGTGCTCGTGCTGCTGATCATCTTCATGGTGATGGCGCCTCAGATGAGCAAGGGACCGGATGTCGAGCTGCCCAATACGAAGAAGCCGGGCGACCAGGGCGACGAGCGCGGCAAGATCCTGGTCACGATCGACGGGTCCGGCGGGCTGTGGATCAACGATCAGCCGGTCACAGCCGAGCGTTTCGGTGAAGGCCTCCACGCCGCGGTGGGAGACGAGCCCGACCCCCGAGTCGTGATCCGCGGGGACGCACGGATCCACTTCCGCGAGGTCCGGCAGGCCATGCTCGCGATCGAGCAGGCCGGCTTTCACGGAGTGGGATTGATCGCCAAGAGCGCCGGCGCAGAGACGAAGGGAGACTGACAATATGCAGTTCGACGGTTCAGGCTCCAAGCTGCAGTCCGAGATCAACATCACGCCGCTCGTCGACGTGGTGCTCGTGCTGCTGATCATCTTCATGGTCGTCGTTCCCCTCCTCTTGAAGGGCTACGACGCCGACACGCCTCGTTTGTCCGCCGAGGCCGTGCCTCCCGTGCAGACCCCAGAAATGCAGGTGGTCCTGAGCATCGTGCCGACCGCCTGCCGCATTCTCGACCAGCCTGCCGGCGACGGGCTCCCGGCCGACTGTCGCGTGACCCTGAACGAGCAGGAGATCCCTGCGACCGATCTGCCCGCACGCGTCGCGCAGATCCTGGGCGGGAGGCCGGCGGACCGGCGGGTGCTGTTCCTCGCCGCGGACGACCGGTTGAACTACGAGGGAGTCCTTCGCGTCGTCGATCTCGCGAAGTCGCGCGTCGACGGCCTGCAGATCGAATTTCTCACGACCGATTGAGGTGGCTGCTTGGTGACAACCATGGAAACCGGAAGGAGCACGTTCAAACCAGGAGGGGCTCCGTCCGCCCGCAGCATGGTGACGAGCTTCGTGGTCCATGCCGTCGCGCTGGTCCTGTTGCTGCTGGTCCCGGCGCAGGCCTGGAGCCGCAGCATGCAGCGGAAGAAGCCGGTCGACATCGTCTTCCACCGCCCGCCGCAGATCCCGATCCCCGCGCGCGCGATGCCGCCTCGCCTGCCGCTCGGGCCGAGCGCGGGCGGGTCGCGGCCGGGTCTGCCCGCGCCCGCGCAGAAGCCGAAGCCGAACGCCCCGCCGGGTCCCGACGGGCCCGGCAAGCCGGACCTTCCGCCGGGTCCGGAGGAGAGCGTTCCCGTGGAGGCGCAGGCGCCCCCACAGCCCGCGCAGAAGAAGGGAAGCGCCGGCCTCCTGGCATTGAAGGCCGAGCTCGCCAGCATGGCCAAGGACAAGATCGCGCCTCAGCTGGGAGCCGATGCGCATTACGGCGCCGCCGATGACGTGGGCCGGCCCTCGTCGCCCTCGCTGTTGACGACGAATGCCCCCGGGTCGAGCGGCGGCATCAACCTCGCCTCGCTGAGCCGCAGCGTGGGAGGCGGCGGAGGGGGAGGCGGAGCCGGAGGCAGCGGCCGCGGCGGCGGAGGGGGCTCGGGCGGAGCCGGCGGAGGCGCCGGCGTGGGGATAGGCCGCGCGACCAGCCCCATCGCTTCGATCGGCGGAGGCGACCGGCCGCTGGCCAAGAACGGGCCGGGGCCTTCCCGCACCGACGAGGAAATCCAGATCGTGTTCGACCGTTACAAGGCGTCGTTCTACCGGCTGTACAACCGGGAGCTGCGCAAGGACCCCTCTTTGAAGGGTCAGCTCGTGCTGCGCCTGACGATCGAGCCGGACGGCAGCGTGTCGATGTGCATGCAGCAGTCGAGCGACATGAACGCGCCCGAGCTCGCCGCTCAGGTCGTGAGCATCGTTCGGACGATCAATTTCGGTGCGAAGGACGGCGTGCAGGCCCTGACGATCGCGTACCCGATCGACTTCCTGCCGGCGTCGACGTAAGACCGGTCGCGCAAGGGGACGGGGACGTTAACCAGGAGGATCTGCAGCAGCTGAGAATCTGATTCGTCGCGATTTCGACAAAGGCAAAGCCATCGAAAGATGGCGACGCAAAGTCATCCGGTCTAAAGGGCCTCACGGCCCCAGGACGGCGGGACCGCCGGAATCCAGTCCACACCGTGGGCTGCTCCTCGGTCCCCTGCGATGACGACGAAATCGCCGGGCGGATCGAGGGCATCCATGACACACCTCGACTCAATCGGTGCGAAGGCCGGCGGCAGGAAAACGATTTTCCTGGTGCTGTCGCTCTTCGCCGTCTTGATGGGCGCTTCCTCCGAGGCGTGGGCGATCGACTGCGTCGCGGATGCCGGCGGCGTGATCGACGGCTTCGTCAACTACCCCGTCCCTCCGCCCCAGATCAACATCGACGGCAACTGCACGATCCGGAACTACCCGGCCTCCAACCCGCTGACCTCCAACATCAGCTGGTTCGGAAACAACCCGACGAGCTGGCTGCTCATCTTCGACAACGTCGTGCACACCGGCAACATGGCGTGCAACCTCCCGAGCCAGGGCAACAGGATCTGGTTCGTCAACAGCGCGTCCACTACCGTCCTCGACCACTGCCTGAGCCTCCTGATCCCGGTCGAGAAGATCGACAAGCAGGACCCGCCGGGCCCGCCCTTCGTCACCGTCGGAGTCCCCTTCACCTGGACGCTGAAGATCCCGGTCTTGTTCGATCCGGGCACCGGCACCGTGATCAACAACCAGGGAAGCGCCAACGATCTGCACAGCATCACGGTCGTCGACGACCTCAACGCCACGAACGTGGACCTGGCGTACGTGAGCCACACCCTCACCTGGCTCGACGACGGCACGCCGGTCCCGCACACCTTCACGAACGTCGGCAACGTGCTGACCTTCGACAACATCCCCATCGTCGCCGCGGGGCGGCAGTTCGCCATCAACCTCACGGTCGTCCTCAACAACAACACGGCGGTGAACGCGCCGGGAACGCAGTTCATCAACACGGCGCGGTGGGACTTCGGACGGCTCATCGAGGGCGTGTTCTACGAGCCGCTGCCGGGACAGAACGGCATCTCGCCGCCGCTGACCATCTCTGGCCCGGCGATCGTCGTGGACAAGACGGGCCCGGCCACGATGAACCTGGGGCAGTGGGGCGACTTCACCCTCGACGTCCACAACACCGGGTCCACCGACGCCTGGGACGTCTCGCTCCGAGACCTCTTCCCCGACGGTCCGACGGGCGGGATGTGCGATCTGTCGCCCCAGATCCTGAGCGCGCAGGTGTTCGCGGCCGACGGCGTCACCCTGGTCCCGGGGAAGGGCCCGCTCGTTCAAGGCACCGACTACACGTTCAGCTACTCCGGTCCGCCTAGCTGCCGCCTCGACCTCACGATGCTGACGCCCGCGGCGCGGATCGGCGCGAACGAAAGGCTGATCGTCCGCTACCGGACCCAGCTCGATGCCAACACCCAGGACGGCATCACGCTCACCAACGTCGCCGGCGCCGTCCAGTGGTTCAACGGTGACGCCGGCAACCCCAGCCGCATCGCCTTCAACAAGACGCTCACCAACGGCACCGTCGGTGTGGCCGACCACGAGGACGCCCACACCGTCACGGTGGATCTCGCCGGCTACTTCTTCGAGAAGACCGTCGCGGACCTGACCAGCGGAGCGAATCCGGCGACCACGGCGGCTCCGGGCGACACCCTGCGCTACACGCTGCGCGTCCAGACGACCAATCAGGCGCTCGCCGATTTCCGCATCGACGATGTGATGGACGCCCTCAACGCGCCGCCGGCTTTCGCGGCGGGCACGCTGACGCTCGTCACGGTCCCTCCGGGCGCCGACGTCAGCCACACGAGCAGCACGGGCGGCCCCAACGGCACCGGCCTCCTCGACGTCCGCAGCCTGAGCCTGCCTCAGGGCAGCCAGCTCCTCCTCGTGTTCGACATCGCGCTGAAGCCGGCGATCGCCAACGGCTCGATCGTCACCAACCAGGCGACGTTCCGCCAGGCCAACGGCACGGTCCTCGGCCTGAGCGACGACCCGACCGTCAACGGCATCGCGGACCCGCTGGTTGCGGGAGACGAGGATCCGACGCGGGTGAGGGTCGCCTCGGCGGCCGTCTTCCTGGTGCAGAAGATCTCCACGGACCGGACCGGCGACCCGAGCGTCCTGCTCGCCGGCGAGACGCTGCGCTACACGATCACGGTGCGGAACACCGGCAACGCGGATGCCGTAAACGTCGTGCTGCGCGACGCGGTGCCGGTGAACACCTCTTACGTCGCGGGGAGCACGACGCTGAACGGCGCGCCGGTCACGGACGTCGGGGGCGTGTCCCCCCTCGTGAACGGCATGCCGATCCACTCGACGTCCAATCCCGCGCCGGGCTCGATGCCCGCCGGCGGCACGGCGGCCGTCGCGTTCGACGTGATCGTGGATCCGAGCGTCCTGGACGGCACGATCCTCTCGAACCAGGGTTTCGTGAGCGTCGTCGATATCGGCATCGTCGACCAGCCGTCCGACGACCCGGACACGCCGATCCCCAACGATCCGACGCGCGACGTCGTCGGCAATCACCCGCTGCTCTATGCCCAGAAGGTGGCTTCGCTGCTCGTCGATCTGGGTACGCCCGGCGTCGTCGATCCCGGCGATGTGCTGCGCTACACGATCACCGCGCAGAACTCCGCCGCGATTCCCGCGACCGGTGTGGTCCTGACCGACCCGGTCCCGGCCCATACGACGTACATGACGAACAGCACGACGCTGAACGGGCTTCCGGTCGGCCAGCCGGACGGCGGCGTCTCGCCGCTCGCCTCGGGCATCGACATCAGCTCGTCGGACCGCACGCCGCCGCTGCCCGGTCCGGGCGCCGGCATCCTCTCGCCCGGCACCGCGGCGATCCTGCAATACGACCTGCGCGTCGACACCGGCACGCCCAACGGCACGCTGATCGTCAACCAGGCGGTGGTGGACAGCATCGAGCTGCCGGACCTGCCGACGGATGCCGACGGCAATCCCGCCAACGGCGCGCAGCCGACGGTCGTCGTGGTCGGCGCCGCCCAACAGCTTTCCATCACCAAGCAGGTCTCGGTGGTCGGCGGCGGCCCCGCCCTCCCCGGCGCCACGCTCGAGTACGTCGTGACCGTCGCGAACATCGCCGCCGTGCCGGCCCTCACCGTCGCGATCACCGACACCCTCCCCGCCGGCCAGCTCGCCTATGTCCCCTCCTCGGCGACGATGAACGGCTCGCCGGCGGGCGTCGGCTTCGCCGGCTCGACGATCACCGCGAACTACGCCGGTGCCTACGGCTCGCTGGATCCCGGCGAGACCGTGGAGCTCAGGTTCCGGGCCATCCTCGCTGCCGGCCTCGCCACAGGCACGGTGGTCACGAACACGGGCGCGGTCGCGTGGAACACGCCGACGCAAACGGCGAGCGCGAGCGTTTCGATCGTCGTCGGCGGCATTCCCGGCGTCGCCCAGCTGAGCGGATCGGTCTGGCACGACGCCGACTTCGACGATGTCCTGGATTCCGGCGAGCGGGTGCTGGCCGGCTGGACGGTGGAGCTGTACCAGGGCGGCCAGCTGCTGCATTCGGCGCTGACGGACGCGAACGGCGGCTACCGCATCACCAACGTCGCGCCCAACGACCTGACCGGCGTCCCTTACGAGATCCGGTTCCTCGCGCCGGGCGCCGGCGCGAACACCGCGAAGCTGGGTCGCGCCGCCTCCCCCTTCACGAACGGACTGCAGCAGATCCGCGACATCGTCGTGTCGTCCGGCGCCGCCGCGCAGGGCCTGAACCTGCCGATCGATCCGGACGGCGTCGTCTACAACTCGATGTCGCGCGTCCCGGTTCCAGGGGCGACTCTCACCCTGCTGAGCGCAGGCAGCGGCTCCCCCCTGCCGTCGGGCTGCTTCGACGATGCGGCCCAGCAAGGGCAGGTCACGCTCGCGGACGGCCATTACAAGTTCGACGTCAACTTCGGCGACCCGGCCTGCCCGAGCGGCGGCGACTACATCATCGCCGTCACGCCGCCTCCCGGATCGACCTACGTCGCGGGCGCCTCGCAGATCATTCCGCCGGCCTCCGGCCCCACGACCGCGGCTTTCTCCGTGCCCGCCTGCCCGGGCAGCTCGGCCGATGCCATTCCGAGCACGGCCCTGTTCTGCGAAGCGCAGGACTCCGAGCTCGCGCCCGGCGCCGCGGTGACGGCGCGCACCTCCGGCACGGTCTATCAGCTCCATCTGATGCTGAATGGCAGCCGGACGCCCGGATCGAGCCAGATCTTCAACAACCACATCCCCCTCGATCCTCGAATCAACGGATCGCTCGCCATCTCCAAGACGACGCCGCTGATCAACGTCACTCGCGGGCAGATGGTTCCGTACGTGATCGCCGTGAACAACGTGGCCGGTCAGCTGCTCACCGACGTGAGCATCGTGGATCGCTTCCCGGCCGGATTCACGTACGTCAAGGGCTCCGCGCTCCTCGACGGCGAGCCCACCGAGCCGGCGGTCGCGGGCCTGGAGCTCCGGTGGAGCGGGCTCTCCTTCGCGGGCACCCAGGTGCGCACGCTGAAGCTGCTGCTCGCCGTGGGCGGCGGCGTCAGCGAGGGCGAGTACACGAACCGCGCGCAGGTGGAGAGCGGCGTGAGCGGTGGTCGCATGTCCGGCGAGGCCACCGCCACCGTACGCGTACTGCCCGACCCAGACTTCGATTGCACCGACGTCATCGGCAAGGTCTTCGACGACGCCAATCGCAACGGCGTACAGGACGAGGGCGAGAACGGCCTGCCCGGCGTGCGATTGGTGACGGACCGGGGCCTGCAGGCGACGACGGATCGCTTCGGGCGCTACCACATCACCTGCGCCGTCACGCCGAACGAGAGCCGCGGCAGCAACTTCGTCCTGAAGCTCGACGACCGGACGCTGCCGAGCGGCTTCCGGATGTCGACCGACCAGCTGCAGATCAAGCGGGCCACGCGTGGAAAGGCCCTGCGCATGGATTTCGGCGCGTCCATCCACCGTGTGGTCGCGATCGATCTGTCCGATGACGCGTTCGAGCCCGACTCGACGGAAATGCGGATCCAGTGGCGGCCGCGTCTCGGCCTGCTGCTCGAAGAGCTGAGGAAAGGACCGGCGGTGCTGCGCCTGTCCTACATCGCCGACACGGAGGACGCGGCGCTGGTCGATCGGCGCGTGAAGGCGGTCAAGCAGCAGCTGATGGAGGCCTGGGACGCGGCGTCGAGCTACCCGCTCACCATCGAGCCCGAAGTCTTCTGGCGGAAGGGCGCGCCCTCCAGGCATCGCAGCGCGCGCCTGTCGGGCGGCAGGTGAACGGCATGAACAACCATCGACATTTCATGCTGATCGCCGGATTGCTGATGACGGCCCCCGTCGTCGTCGCCCAGGTGGGCGAGACGAAGCCGGCCGAGCAGGTCGAGCGGCATCTCTCCTCCGACCAGGAGTTCAAGCTCTGGTCCCAGGACCCGAAGCAGCTCGACGGCGAGCGCGGCGATCGGATCGAGACACGGCAGGTCACGGTCGAGAAGCTCGAGACCGTCAAGCTGAAGAACGTCGTTCCGCCGATCCACTTCGAATCCGGGGTGGCGAAGATCCCTCCCGATTACGCCGACAGGATCAGCAGGATCCTCGAGAGCATGCGATACCGCAGGAACGTCCGCGTCCACTTCGTCGGGCACGCCGACTCGCAGCGGCTCTCCGACGGACTGGCGCGCGTCTTCGGGGACAACGTGGGCCTCTCCCGGGAGCGCGCGGGCGAGGTGGCCGAGTACTTCAAGAAGACGCTCGGGCTACCGTCCGAGGCCATCACCTACGAGTGGGTCGGCGACACGCAGCCCATCGCGTCGAATCAGACCGAGGAGGGGCGGGCCCAGAACCGTCGCGTCGAGACCGAGGTCTGGTACGACGAAGTCCGGCAGGCCCCCAAGGACGAGGAGGTCGTCGTCACCGACGACATCAAGCGCATCAAGGTCTGCCGGATGGAGACTCTCTGCAAGCTGCGCTACAAGGAAGGCCAGGAGCGACGGGCGCGCGTCAGGAACCTCGTCGTGCCCCTGCGGTACGAGGACGACACCACTCCCCTTTCCGAGACCTTCATCCACCAGGTCCGGCAGGCGCTCTCCAACCTGCAGGACAAGCAGGGCTTGAAGGTCAAGTTCATCGGCTACACCGACGACGCACCGCTGACCGCCCGCGACGGGCGCATCTACGGGGACCAGCTGTCGCTTTCGAAAGCCAGGGCCCGCCGCGTCGCGCTGGCCATGAAGGAGACCCTCCAATTGCCGACCGCGGCGATCGACAGCGACGGTCGCGGCGCCGCGCAGCCCATCGCCTCCAACGAGACGGTGCAGGGACGCGCCTTGAATCGTCGCGTCGAAGTGGAGTTCTGGTACGACGACCCTCTCCAGGAGCTGCCGGACGAGCCGCAGCTCTGTCCCGGCGATGCCGGCAACGAGATGGTGACCAAGGTCTACGATCCCCCCTGGGGCCCCCTCGCGGAGCTCGAGCTCGTGAACGGCCAGCCGAACATCCCGGCCGGCTATGCCGCGCAGCTGCACCGGGCGCTCTCGGAAATCGCGGATCGGACCAACCCCCGGGTGCGGTTCATCGGCTACACGAAGAACGAGCGTCTCGATCGCCGCACGGCGTCCGTGTACGGCGACGACATCGGACTCTCCTCGGCTCGGGCTCTGCGCGCCATGGAAATGGTCGTCCAGGATCCGCAGCTGGCGGGCGCCCGGTCCGAGCACGAGGGGCGCGGCTACGTCCAGTCCGACGATGTCGTGAACGCCGGCTTCACTCAGGGGGAACGGTCATTCGTGCGCGCGCAGGTCGTCTACGACGAGCCGATGCCGCTCGATGATTACGAAGGCGTGGACATCACGCGCCTCAACCGGGAGATCCCCACGAAGAGCCCCTACGAGCTCAACGTGATGCGCATCACCGTCGACGGCGAGCCGATCGACGATCCCGGCCGCAGCTCCTCCGACATCCAGCGCTGCACCGACGTCGCTCTCGAGAAGGCCAGGATCCAGTTCCACTTCGACAATCTCGAGTCCCGACGGCGTCTCGGCGTCGCGGCGCATCCGGTCTCCGTCGCGGTGAGCCCGGACGGCGAGCCGGCATCGGTCGTGGATTTCCGGATGTACGACAACTATTCCAGCTTCATCCAGCGCGCCGAGATCCGGATCTTCGATCGAGAGCAGTCGCTGCAGGCCGTGCCGCTCGAGACGGTCCCCGTCGACGGGACGGGACTGGCGGAGTGGCAGCCGTTCGCAGGAAGCCTTCCGGGACCGGTCCGCGAGCTCAAGTTCGTCCTGCGCGCCTACGACGCGAAGGGGCGCTTCGATGAAACGGAAGCGCATCCGCTGTGGCTGATTCGCGCGCCGCAGGACGCCGCGATGACGTCCGCCGCCCAGGAGCCCGCGGAAGGTGCGGAGTCCGCCGCTCTCACGTCGGTCCCGGCAGCGCCCCCCAGCGAGCTGCTGGCCGCGTACGGCGAGAGCGACCTGGCGCGCCATCAGATTCCGATGGACGGCGGTACGGTGAGGGTGCAGGGCAGCGGCATTCCCGCGGGCCACACGGTGTGGGTGGCGGGCCGCCAGGTCCCGGTGGATCCGGAGGGCAAGTTCGTCGCGGAGGAGATCCTCCCGACCGGAGCGCATACGGTCGAGGTCTCGGTGCTGGACGACGGGGGCAACGGATCGCTCTATCTGCGCGACCTGGAGTTCAAGCGCACCGATCTCTTCTACGTCGGCGTCGCAGACCTCACCTTGTCCTCGAACAGCTCGAGCGGGCCTGTGGAAAAGCTTGAGGGCGAGAATGCGCCGCAGCCCTTCGATTCCTCGGTCGATGGCCGGCTCGCCTTCTACGTGAACGGCCGGCTCAACGAGAGCTGGCACCTGACGGCCAGCGCGGATACCCGCGAAGGCCCGGTAGAGGACCTTTTCAGCAACTTCCTCGACAAGTCGCCCGACGCTCTTTTCCGGCGCTTCGATCCCGACACTCACTCGCCGACGTTCGGCGACGACGGTTCCGTTGAGGAAACGGCGCCGACGCTCGGCAAGTTCTACGTCAGGGCGAGCCGCGGCGAGAATTTCGGGATGTGGGGCAACTTCAAGGTCGACTACCTGGGCAACGAGCTGGCCCAGGTCGACCGCGGCCTCTACGGCGCCAACGTGCACTATGCGTCCCAATCCACCACCAGCTTCGGCGAGCGAAAGGCCTCCGTCGATGGTTTCGCCGCCGAGCCCGGAACGGTGCCGAGCTTCGAGGAATTCCGCGGAACCGGCGGGTCGCTCTACTACCTGCGCCACCAAGACATCCTGACGGGCTCGGAGCGCGTGCGCATCGAGATCCGCGACAAGGACTCGCAGATCGTGACGGGCGCGGTCGACCTGCGCCCCGGCATCGACTACGACATCGACTACCTGCAGGGACGGGTGCTGCTCTCCGAGCCGCTGTCGTCGACGGCGGCCGACAACCTGCTGGTGCGCACCAGCGGCCTGAGCGGCGACGAGGCCTACCTGGTGACGCGCTACGAGTTCACGCCCGGCTTCGGTGAGCTGGACGCAATGGCGGCCGGCGGCCAGGGCCATTACTGGTTCGGCGACCACGTGCGGCTCGGCGTGACCGCCAACTCCAACGACGAAGGGGATGTCGACAGCAACCTCGGCGCGGCGGATCTGACCCTGCGGAAGAGCACCGACTCCTGGTTCAAGGTGCAGGCGGGCCGGAGCGAGGGGCTCGTTTCCAGCTCGATCAAGTCCAATGACGGCGGATTCGACTTCTCCGGCTTCGACCCCTCGTCGTTCACCGATGCCTCGGCCGAGGCCTATCGCGCCGACGCGAGCATCGGGTTCGGCGACTTCTTCTCGGCGGCTCCGGGGCGGCTCACTCTCTACGCCCAGAACCGCGACGCCGGCTACTCGGCGCAGGGCCAGTCGACGATCAAGGACACCCAGCAGTACGGCGGCACGTTCAGGATGCCCCTGACGGACCGCCTGAGCCTGGCGGCCAAGGGCGATCAGAGCACCGAAGAACAGGGGCTCGAGCACCGGGCGTACGAAGTGGATCTTGGCTACAAGATGACCGACACGTGGAACCTCAGCGCCGGCGTGCGCAACGATCTGCGCGAGGACCATTCGCCGGTCGTTCCGCTGACCCAGCAACAGGGCGCGCGCACGGACGCGGTCGTGCAGGTGGCGTTCGATCCGGGCACCTCATGGCGCGCCTATGGGTTCGTCCAGGACACGCTCGCCTCGGACGGCGACCGTGAGGACAACGGCCGCATCGGCGCGGGCGGATCCTATCGCGTGACGAAGCGCTTCAAGATCGACGGAGAGGTCTCCGGCGGGGACCTCGGAGCCGGCGCCAGGCTCGGCACCAGTTACCTGGCTTCGGAGCGGACCACCCTGTACCTGAACTACCTGCTCGAGAACGAGCGGACGGACAGCGGCGTGCCGGTCCGCCAGGGCTCCGCGGTCGCGGGCGTCAAGCATCGGCTCTCCGACGCCTCGAGCGTCTATCTCGAGGAGCGTCGCCAGGATGCAGGCACGCAGACCGGCCTCACGCACGCCGCCGGGGTCAACCTCGTGACGCACGAGGTCTGGAATCTCGGCGCCACCGTGGAGTACGGCACGCTGCTCGATGCGCTGACTGACGCCGAGACCGCTCGCCGGGCGGTCGGAGTCCGCGTGGGTTACAGCAAGGACTCCGTGCAGCTCACCAGCGCGATCGAGTATCGCCGGGACGACGCGGAGCAGCCCGACACGACTCACGACCAAAGGACCGCATGGCTGTTCCGGAACAGCTTCAAGTACGAGCCGTCGCCTGATTGGCGCATCGTCGGCAAGCTGAACCACTCCTTCAGCAACAGCTCGCTCGGCGAGTTCTACGAGGGCGGTTACACCGAGGCGGTGGTCGGCTACGCCTTCCGTCCCGTGCGCAACGACCGTCTGAACGTCCTGGCCAAGCTGACCTACTTCTACAACTTCCCGACGGCGGGCCAGGTGGGAGCGCAGAACACCGCGACCGAGTTCGTCCAGAAGAGCCGCATCGCAGCGCTCGATCTCACCTACGACCTCACGTCCGCCTGGTCGATCGGCGGAAAGTACGCCTACCGCCTGGGGCAGGCGAGCCTCGTTCGCGAGAATCCCGTGTTCTTCGACAACACCGCCCATCTCGGGGTGGTGCGCGTGGACTGGCGGTTCCACAAGAACTGGGAGGGCATGGTCGAGGGGAGAACCCTCGTGCTCCCGGATGTCAGCCAGCGCCGGAGCGGCGCGCTGGCCGCGGTCTATCGTTACCTGGGTGAGCACGTGAAGGCCGGCGTCGGCTACAACTTCACCGATTTTTCCGACGACCTGACGGACCTCGGCTACGACCACCAGGGCGTCTTCGTCAATGCCGTGGGGAGCTGGTGACGACTCGCGCAGCGCGTCACCGAGGGTGTCGCACCGAGCTCGGGATCAGTGGCAGGCGGGTCCGCTGTGCGGGACTCCCGAGGAGCTCGAGCCCAGCGGCCCGATCCCCGCGGGACACGCATCGCGCGCCCGCACGAGGTAGAAGACGACCGCTCCGGGTGATGGGATCGCCGCATCGCTCACGGTGGGCAGCGTCGGGTCGGCGTTCACCAAGCACACTCCTGCGGTGAAGTCCGTGGGATCCGCCGAACGGATGAGATCGTAGGACGGCGCCGCCGACCCGGGATCGGCGGGAGCGACCCACGTCAGGTCCGCCCCGCGGTAGAAGCTCTTCACGAGGTTGAGGTTCGTGGCTTCTCCCGGAGTCTCCCACGAGCCCACGTCGGCGTCGTTGCAGTCACAGGTGCCGACCGCTCCATCCAGGTCGAAGTCGAGCGCCTTGCAGGCGACGTCGCTGCAGCAGTCGGTGTCCGCGCAGTCGAGAAGACCGTCGCGGTCTCCGTCGAGCCCGTCCGCGCAATGCGTCTCCGACGCGAGCGTCGTCCCGCAATCCGGGAAGCAGGAGGGCCCGCCCTCTCCCACCTCGCAGGTCCCGTTGCCGCAGCATCCCGTTCCGCCTCCCTGGTCGCTGCAGTCGGCAGGGCAGCTCGAGCAGCTCTCGCCGTTGTCGCAGACCCCGTCGTTGTCGCACTCGCTGGGGGTCAGCGTCGGAATCGAGAGCGTGGTCGCGAACGGAAGCTGGGGAGGCATGGAGAATCCCAGCGTCAAAGCGTGCGTACCGGGAGCGATGTTCGAGACGAAGCGGAAGTTGTATACCGTCCCCCATCGAATGACGTTCGGAACCGTGACGCCGTCACCCACGACGAGGGTATTGGCCGACCAGACGACCGTCGTGGCATTGATCGCCCGGCCCCAGTTGCCGCTGTCCTGAGGATCGCCGCTGTGGTAGTCGACGTCGTGGAACCCGGTGCCCGTCACCTGCGCTCCCGCGGGAAAGGGAATCCGCAGGGCCAGGGGGGCGGCGTTGGAGTTGAGGTTCGCGACGGCGTACTCGTACTGCCAGGTGCCGTTGCCGAGCCACGTGACCTTCGCATGGACCTGGATCGTGCCGTCTCCGGGCCGGTTCCCCTGTGTGACCTGGACCGACGGGTCGATCTCACTCCACGCGGAGACCGCGGTCCTACCGACGACGGTGGGCCCATCGAACGCCAGATCGAAGTTGGCTCCGCTTTGCTGGACCAGAACACGCCGGAACGACCAGTTGTTCATCGCGCGGCCGGCTGCGGCGTCGTCCGCGCCGATCTCCTGGATCTCGGCGAAGTAGAGCGCGCCGCGGTTCCTCGCCGGGTCCAGGTCCACGTTCTTCACCTGGAGCCGCTTGTAGATCGCGTCTCCCCACTGACCCGCGCCGGGGTACGGCGACGGATCCTGGCCGGTGAAGGGATTCACGGCGTTTCGGGGGCTCATGAATCCCTGCCCTGCGTTCGACACCGCGTCGTAGGTGTCCGAGCAGAACACTCCAAGGTGATGGCCGAAGTCCGTGGACGGGAGACACTGACCGCAGAACGATTCCTGGAGAGCCCCCCCGAAGTGCTTGATCCAGCTCTGTCCGATCATCTCGAAACGGCCTGCGTTGACGCGATAGAGATTCTGGGCGAGCACGGGGTGATCGGGCTCGGAGCCGTGGAAACCCAACCAGCAGCTCCCGACGTTGCACGTCGTGCTGCCCAGCGTGAAGGCCGTCACGCCCCCGCTGCTTCCCCAGCGGTGGATGTCGGGCATGTCGCCGGCGATCATGTCGGGAACCTCGCCCGGCTGATCGCAAAGGTTGTTGCTCTGCGCCAGTAACGGAGCCGCCGATAGGAGGAGAAGGACAGCCGGCAGCCCCAGCCGGGACCGTCGCGCCCGGCGCGGCCGCGCGGATTCCCAGGACGGCGGGAAGGGCGCACGCGCAAATCCCATGAGCTCCCTCGCTTTTCCGCGCTCTGGGCCGGCTTCGCCCGATGCAGGGTACGGCTCCCTCAACGGCGATCGGTCTCGCCGTCGTGAGCACGACGTGCCCGGACTAATACCCCGTGCCCCCTTCCTGTCAAGGCTGACTCACGCGAATCTCCCTCGGAGCGCAACTGACCCGGGGACCCCGCGCGAGCCGCCTCGATCGCGAGCTACTTACCTTCTGTCCGCTTGTCCGGTTCCCTGCTTCCCCGCCGCCCTCACTGCTCCTCGGGCGCCTTGACGCGCCGGAAGGCCGCGTAGAGCAGTCCGTCGTAGAGAAGCTTCATGCCCGCCCCGATGACGAGCGGCGTCGCGAGACCTCCGGTCATGAAGACGCCGGCGAAGGCGGGGGCGACGGCCCAGGCGCCGAGGCGCACGAGGTGAGTTACGCCGGACGCGAAGGTCCTCTCTTCCGGCCTGACCACGGCCATCACGTAGGACTGGCGCGTGGGGACGTCCATCTCCACGAGGCCCTCGCGAAGCAGGAAGAGCGCCGCGGCGATCGGGAAGCTGGGCGCGAAGCCGACGCTCATCAAGAGAAGGCTCGAGGGCATGTGCGTGAAGACCATCGTATTGACGAGGCCGATGCGCCGGGCGAGCCACGCGGCGCCCAGGTGCGAGAGGGCGTTGAGGAGGCGGGCGGCGAGGAAGAGGGGCGCGACCACGCCCTCGCTCACGCCGAAGCGCTGGTAGAAGAAGAAGGAGATGAGCGCGGTCGTGAGAAATCCCCCTCCGAGACTGTCGAGAGCGAAGAGGGAGACGAGCCGCAGCAGCACGCCTCGGCTCTGCGGGGAGAGGCGCGTGTGCCCGGCCGGAGCCGCGACCGGCTCGACGGCGCGCGACAGGCGGAGATAGAGAAGCGCCGGGACGAGGATCAGCGCGGCGTTCACGAAGATCGCCCCCCGGAACGAGGCGGCCTCGTCCAGGCCGCCGAACCGGCGCAGCAGCACGGGAAGACCCGCCATCAGCGAGCCGAGGGCGTGACCGAGGTCCTGCAGGACGTTGTACCAGGCGAACGCGCTCGTGCGGCGCGCGCCCGTGACCGTCGCCGGCAGGATCGCCTGCTCGATGACGAGGGCGGCCCCGCGGTCGCGGCCCATCCCGTTGAGCATCCCGAGAAAGGCGGCGGCCGCGCACGCGATGGCCCCCGACGACGCCGCGAAGAGGGCCGTCCCCCCCGCGCCGACGAGCGCCAGCACGATCAGGAAGAGCCGCCGTCCCGCCCGGTCGGCTCCGAAGGTCGCGAGCAGGGCGGCCAGCGCGGCCCCCGCGAGCCCCGCCGAGATGACGAGCCCGATGGCCGCCTCGTCGAGCCCGATCTTCGCGAGGTGGATGCCGAGGAGCACGCCCATCATCCCCGTCGCCAGGGCGCGCAGGAAGGCGGATCCGTACAGGACGCTGCGGTCGCTCATGATGCCGGGCGATACTATCGCCCCCGGTGTCCTGAGCGTATCTTCTTCCGCCTATGAATCGCCGCCGCCTGGCCGCGCTCGGCCTCTTTTTCTTCCTCTCGGGCGCGACGGCCCTTTTCTACGAAATCCTCTGGATGAGGCAGCTCATCCTGGTCTTCGGTTCGACCACCTACGCCGTGTCGGCGGTCCTGTCGGCCTACATGATGGGGCTCGCGCTCGGCTCGTTCGCCTTCGGGCGCGCCGCCGATCGCGCCGTGAACCTCGTGCGCGCCTACGGCCTTCTCGAGATCGGGATCGGTCTGTACGCGCTGGTGGCGCCGATGCTGCTGCGATCGGTCGCGCCGCTCTTCGTCCGGATCTGGGGAGACGAGCCCTCCCCCGGAACGTTCGCGGTCCTGACGCGCTTCGCGGGCTCGCTCGCGATCCTGCTCCCTCCGACGATCCTGATGGGGGGGACCCTCCCCGTGCTCTCGCGCGTGTTCGCGACGCCGGGAGGCCAGCACGCGGGTCCGGTCGGGCGGCTCTACGCGATCAACACGTTCGGAGCCGTCGCGGGTACCTTCCTCGCCGGCTTCGTGCTCCTTCCGGCGCTCGGGGCCCGGCGGGCGACGCTGGCGGCGGCCGGGGTGAACGTGGCGCTCGGGATCGGAGCCATCCTCCTCTCCCGCGCGCGCTGGGTATCTCCTTTGCCCGCTCCCTCCGCCGGGCCGCTCCCCTCCGTGCGCGCGCATATAGAGGATGCGATTCCGCCACCGCCCGGGGCCGCCGCCGCGGCGGCTCCCCCGCGAGGGCTGGTGCTCCTGGTGTTCGCCCTCTCCGGTTTCGCGGCGATGCTCTACGAGGTCGGATGGACCCGTGCCCTCGCCCTGACCATCGGCTCCTCGGTCTACGGGTTCACGCTGATGCTCATCGCATTTCTCGCGGGGCTCGCCGCGGGGGCGGCGCTCTTCGCGCGCATCGCGTCTCGGAGCGGCGCGGGGGCGCGCGGGCTCGCGCTCGTCCTGGCGGGAATCGGCGCGGCGTCCTGGGGCACGTCCCTCCTGATCCACCAGCTCCCCTACTACTTCGCCCGGCTGTTCGTCTGGACGGGGGGCGCCAACGTGCTCCTGCACGCCTCCGAGCTGGGACTCTGTCTCCTCATCATGTTCCCCGCGACCCTCCTCATGGGAGGCGTCTTTCCGCTCGTGCTGCGCCTTTACGCCGGGCGCGACCGTGAAGTGGGACGCCGTGTCGGGGAGGCCTATTCCGCCAACACCGTGGGGACGGTCCTCGGCTCGGCCGCGGCGGGATTCCTGCTTCTCCCCGGTCTCGGCGTCCGGGCGACCCTGCTCCTGGCGGTGGCCATCGATCTCGCGATCGCCGCCCTGATCCTGGCGGGGACCCTGCGCCGCCCGGCGGCCCGGCTCGGATCCCTGGCTGCGGGAGCGGCGGCGGCGGCGCTGGTCTTCCTCGCGTCGCCGG
>Ga0070671_100001549_pt1 | contig 17304 bp, 19 predicted proteins | sample KBSS73metaG_FD_65341 | JGI IMG/M metagenome (GOLD analysis project Ga0070671, IMG submission 65341) | Switchgrass rhizosphere microbial communities from Kellogg Biological Station, Michigan, USA - KBS S7-3 metaG | ecosystem: Host-associated > Plants > Roots > Rhizosphere > Soil ...
TTCGCCACCCAGAAGCGCATCCCGAAGCTGAGCGCAGCCTGGTACAAGGAACTGATCGCCCGCAACCGGATGGTCTGATCGGGCCGACCGATATGACAAAGGGGCGCCTCGGGCGCCCCTTTTTTTGCGCGAAGGCGGAAGAGGCGCTTAATCTCGCAGCTTCCGGACGACGACACAGTCCGGCAGGGGTGCGCGCGTGGGTTTACGGAAGGACATTTGGCGCCCGGCGATCGTGGAAGCCCCGTTCGCCGAAATTGTGCGAGGGGGATCGATCGGCGGAGCGAGAATCCATTGGCTGCCGCCAATGGGAAGCTTCCGTTTCCTCGCGGATCCGTTCGGCCTCTGGCGCGACGGGCGCCTGCACGTCTTCGTCGAAACCTTTGACTATCGCACTCGCATCGGCGCGATCGAGGTGCTCACCTATGGCGCGGACTTCAGCCTGATCGATCGGCGATCGGCTCTGCGGGAACCCTGGCATCTTTCCTATCCGATCGTCTGGGAGGCGGAAGGTGAAACCTGGATGTTGCCGGAGGCGCACCGTTCCGGCCGGCTCACACTCTATCGCGCGGCTGAATTTCCACACCGATGGGAGCGGACCGCCGAAATCCCGCTCGACCATGTCGCGGTCGACGCCACGCCCTTCTGGCACCAGGGGCTGTGGTGGCTCTTCTATACGTCGGCGTCCAACAAGCGGGACAAGATCGGCGCCTTGCATCTGGCATTTGCCGAGCGCGTCCGAGGCCCCTGGCATGTCCATGCCGGCAATCCGGTGCTTCGCGATCCATCGAGCGCGCGGCCGGGAGGCACGCCGCAAGTCATCGATGGACGGGTTGTGCTGCCGGTCCAGGATTGCTCGCAGACCTACGGGGGCGCCATTCGACCACTGTGGTTCGACCGCCTCGATCCTGATGGCGTCTCGATGGAGGCTGGTTCCGCCATCGCGGGTCAGGACGTGCTCGCGCCATTTTGCGAGGGCCTGCACACGATGTCGGCCGCGGGCGACGTTACCCTGGTCGATGCCAAGCGCACCGAGCTTTCGCTACACGGCCTGTCGATCGAGGCGATGCGCGAATTGCGCAAACTACTAGGCTGAGTCGGTCGCCCCCAGACGTCAGGCCCGCGCGGCCGTCAAGTCCAGGCCCGCCTGCAGGGCACTGCTGGCCGCCGCGACCATGTCGCCCAGCAACTCGATCACCTGGAAAGCAGCGAAGGGCGGGCAGAGCCAGCTATAGGGACCGGCGAACCAGTCACCCGGATCGGCGCCGACAAACACGAACGGGATTTCGCGCTGCCGCACCGAAAGCGTGTCGAGCATCGCCTTTCCGATATCGACCGCAATGCAGGCGGAAAAGTTGAGCCACTCCGCCGGATCGACGCTAGCGAGCGCTATCTCGGGGGGGCCGTCAAGGGCGACGACGCTTACGCCCGCCATCTCCAGCGACCGCCTGATATAGGACGCGCTGAAGCTGTCAGGCTCCGCGAGCAACAGGATATTGCCCTGCCGCAGGCTAAACGGTGCGTTCATCCCCTCTCCTCTGGGATAGGCATAACATAGCGATTCGGAAGAGAGAATCCCGCATTCACTATTTCTTGTGGATGAACGACCCACAGGGCCCAAGATTCTGTCGCGCTCAGCCCTTGTCGCGGAGCTGGAAACGCACCCGGTATCGGCGAAAGTCGAGGCTCATGCGCTTCAGACCCTTCAGCGCGTCGGTTCCGAGCAGGAGCGCCGGTCGATCGGCAAGCCCGAACCGGGCAAAGGGCGCGACGTCGGCGAAGGCGACCGGCATGTTGCGGATGCGCAATCCGCCGATTTCGATATGCGGCAACAGGATGCTGATCGCCGATGCGCTGCGCCCCGTGACGCTGTTCAGCACGATTGCCCTATGCACGGGCGGATGACGGCCGCCCGTGATTTTCTCGAGCAAGGCATAATTGCCGATCGTCATGTCGGATCCGGTATCGATCAGCGCATAGACGTTGAGCTTGCCGACGCGAACCTCGGTCAGGATCAATTGGCCGTGATGGCGATGGCCGACGACCACGATCTCGCCTGGCTCGGCCTTTTCGGGCGTCGTCGCATCCTCTAGTGTGATGCTGTTGTTCTCGAAATCCATCATGATGCGCCGATCGGCAAGCGCATCGACGCCGATTATGCCCTGCGCGCCGAGAAATTGTTCGGGCAGGCCGGGCGCGGAGACGGCGAAGGTATCGGCATCCCCGACCCGCAGCGTATCGACCAGGAAGGTCGCCACGTCGGACGCGCCTGCCACATCGTTCAGGCGCACGGTCGCGCTCGCGGGCAGGTTGAGCCGCCGGGCGAGCGCGACGCCGATCACAGACCGGTCCGCGCCGCTGTCGACCAGAAAGCGGAACGGTCCGTTGCCATTGACCTCGACCCCGATCGACATCCGCGTATCGAGCAGCCGTGCCGCCATCTCGCGCCCGCTCACGGTGAGGCAATCGTCGATCAGCGCGGTGCGGAGGTTGGCCGCGAGGGCGCGCGCGATGGGGAGGTTCGCGACTGCCGGTTCGGGCGACGGACAAGAAAGGGGCGCGATCGGCATCGCGGCGGATGCGGGCACACAGGCCAGCGCAGCGGCGATCCAGCCGCACAGCGCCCTCGCAAAGATGGCGCGGCCCGTCCTCATGCCCAACCTGTCGCACCATGGTGCGGCGCGGTCTTGCACCGACGTGACCGGCGGCATCCCGTAAGGCCGAGGCCTTCGAAACCGTCTCGGTGCCGTTACGGAAACCCCATGCAAATCAATATGTTGTTAAGGTTAAGGGCGCTATAAAAGGCGACGAGCGGAGGGACTTAATGAATCGCAGGCAATTTCTGACGGCGGGCGCCGCCGTGACCGCGAGCGCCTTGTTGGTGGGTCGCGCCGGTGCAGGGACCCTGTTGGATCCGACTGGCGCACAAGGACTGATCGAGCGCGCCAATGCCGCGCTCGACGCGCATGCCGGACAAATCCCCCACCGCGATGTCGTGGGTGTGGCCGATTTCGCGCGCCATAACCGCCTGCCGCGCTTTCACCTGATCGATCTGTACAATGGCCGGCTGGAGAGTTTCCTGGTCGCGCACGGTCGCGGATCGGATCCGGCGCATACGGGCTGGCTGCAGCGTTTTTCCAACCTGCCCGGGTCGGAGGCCTCGTCCGAAGGCGCCTATCTGACGAAAGACATCTATTTCGGCGCGCATGGCCGTTCGCGCCGTTTGGCGGGTCTCGACCCCCGGAATGACCAGGCCGAGCCGCGCGGTATCGTCGTGCATGGTGCCTGGTATGTGAGTCCCGAACTCGCCGCCAAAGGCGCGATCGGGCGCAGCGAAGGCTGCTTTGCCTTCCAGCAGGATCAGGTCGGCCAGATCATCGACCGGCTGGGTGCCGGCCGGATGATCCTGGCGATGAAAGCCTGAACTTAGGGTCGGTTCAGCAGGGCTGAATCAACTCGAGTGCTTCGGGGCCTTGGGCTTGGTGTACAGGGTGAAATCGCTGAATACGATCGAGCCACCCTGCATCTGCGTATAGCGGTCGCGCTGATGGACGATATCCATCCGGCACTGCTGGCCGCCGAACGGCTTGGTGATCAGGATATTGTCCTCGCGCAGGAATTCGACACCATCGGGCCGGTTGACCCAGGCCTTGCCGCCCAGCCCCCAGAAGACCACCGCGGTGCCGTCCACGACGGTCTGGTTGGTGATGTCGTTCACGTTGACGCAACGCACCTTCGGCCCCGCCACATAGCCCTTGAGCATCTTGGCAAGTTCGGCCTCGCCGCGTTCCTGCCTTGACGGGCCCTTGGCGGCCACCGGCGCCGCCAGCAAGGCGGCCGTGATCAGCATGGATGCAATCCGCATCATCGCTCTCCCTATCAGGTCTATGCAGCGTAGGACGAAGCCGTCGACGCCTGACCTTGATAAGCGCCTGCCGTAATGATCCCAAGCTGAATGTCTCCCTGCCCCGTTTTTTTGGGGGGACGGGGCAGGAAGAGGGTACGCCACGGAACCACAAGGCTTCCTAAGCTTGAGGACCCGGCGGGCCGGGGAAGAGCCGGCCCGCCGGCACCCGCGACTGCTCTCCCCCGGGGACAGGAAGAGCCGGCAACGGCGCGGGAATCAGGCGAAAAACAGGCTCGACCGGCGCCGGCGTGCCATGCCGCCGACAAGGGCGAAGCCTCCGAGCATCATGCTCCACGCCGCCGGTTCGGGCACCGCGGCGGCAAGCGTGGCATTGTTAGGTGCGAAGTCGCTGATCACCGCGAGCCCGCCGGTGGTTCCGCTGCGTGGCCAGATATTGAAACCGTAATGCCCGGGATCGAAGCCGGTCGTCGGCAGCAGTGACAGTGGTACCATCACGCTCAGCGCATTGCCGCCGATCACGACCGACCCCGCGGCAAGGCTGATCGCGCCGATCTTGGCCGTGCCGTCCTTCTGCACAGCGATCACCTTGTTGAACAGCACATTGGGCGCTCCGATCGAGCCGAAGGGACCGGCCCCCGTGCCGGTATTGACACCGATCGCGTAGAAGCCCGGCAGCGTCGGATCGATCGCACCCGCAAACGTGCTCTGGAGAAGGAAGCTCATCGAGCCGGCATTGTAGCTGACCGAAAAGCTGGTGACGTCGAGATCGGCCTGGTGCGGACCGGTATAGGAAGCGAGGAAATCGCCGGTCGGATCGGTGATGCTGTTGGACTGGGCCTGGGCGGCCGTAGCCAGGGATAATGCCCCGATGCCGAGAAGAAGATGCTTCGCAACCATGTTATACCTCCACTGCTGAACCCGACGCTCGGTCCCGAACGACGGAACCGCGGTTCAGACGCGTGCGACGAAGCGTGCTGCGATGGGGACGGCATGCCTGATCGGGGTCGAATTCGTTGTGCAACCGATCCAACCGTTCGTCGCATGGCGATTGTCATGCGCGGGGGCAGGCCGCATGGCCGCGAAATCCGGAGCAGAGATCGACATGATGAACAAGACGGTGATCGCGTTGGTCCTGGCCATGCTCGTGGCCTCGCCGACGATGGCGACCGACGCGGATGTCTCGGCGCTTCTGCTCAGGAAGACCGAGGCCTTTTCCGACGCGGGCCCCATCGGCGACGGCAAGGCGATGGCTGCATTGGCGGACCCGCGGCTCATCTTTTTCAATGAGAATGGCGACCGCGCGACACGCGACGACCTCGCATCGATCACGCCCGGGCCATCCAATGGCGTCACGACGCACATGTCGGTGACCGACTGGGACTGCGAGGTGCATGGCGAGGTCGCGATGACCAGCTTCATCGACAAGGCTGCGCGCACCGACGCCGCGGGCAAGACGACAATCGCCCGCTATCGATCCGTCGAAACCTGGCTTCACCAAAACGACGACTGGACGATGATCGGCAGCGAGACCGTGGCGTTGGTCGACGATCCGGCGACGATAGAAGTGGCCTCGATCGACGACTATCTCGGCACCTATCGCGCGGCATCGGGCATGACCTTCACCTTTTCGAAAAGCGGTCCGGATCTCTCCGCGACCACGGGCGGCCAGCCGGTGACCGTGCAGAAAGCCGAGGCGCCCGACATCTTCTTCACGCCCGGCGCGGCGCGCGCGGTGAAGATCTTCCGGCGGGACGCAAGCGGCAGGGTGACCGGCTTCGTTTATCACCGAGCGGGGCAGGACATCCTCTTCAGCCGGGTGGCCTGAATCCCGATTTACGCAGAGCGCGGCGTCCTGGACGATAGGATGCGCCCGCACAGTCGTTACGGCCGCGCGCCTGGGACCTGGCACATCCGTCTGAATATGCTATGCAAATTCCCTAAAGTGGGGTCCGCGTATGAGTTATCCGCCAGAGTTTAACGAAAACGAAGTCGCGTTTCTGAGCGGTGTCGATGCAAGCGGCCATGTCGCCGCGACGTCCTTCCATACATGGGCCGGCAGCGGCGATCCGAACCAGTCAGGCTCCTATCTGAACGTCTCCGATGTTCGCAAATGGGGCAGCAATGTCGCGGGCACCGGCGCGACCGTGACCTATGGCTTCGACCCTGGTTCGCATTGGACCACGGTCGAGCAGAACAGCTTCGTCGCCTCGCTGCACCTGTGGCAGGCGGAAGCGAACATCCACTTCGTCACGGGCGACTCCGCCGCGGCCGACATCATCTTTACGCGCGCCAGCAATGGCAAGGCGCAGGGCTTCCTTGACGGCACCAGCGTGGCGATCGGAAGCGCTGCGCTCGGAACGGCCGAGCATGGCGGCGTGCAGATCGATACCAGCATCGTCGGCTTTGGGCCGCTCGGCGGCAGCTTCTCGCTCTACGGCGGCTATCCCTGGATGACCGAGTTGCATGAGATCGGCCACGTGATCGGGCTGGGCCATGCCGGCCCCTATGATGGCAAGGGTTATGCGCCGCAGTGGGGGTCGGACGACAACCGCGCCATGTCGATCATGTCCTATCATGACGGCGCGAATTGGGGTCTGTTCGACGGATATAGGGGCGAGCCGACCACCCCGATGATGCTCGACATCGTCGCGGCGCAACGGCTCTACGGGGCGCCGACCGACGGCCCACTGAGCGGCAACGTCACGTTCGGCTTCAACTCCAATATCCAAGGCGATATCCGCCCATTCTTCGACTTCACGGTCAACACGCAGCCAGTCGTCACCTTATGGTCGAGCGGGGCCCATAACACGCTCGATGTGAGCGGCTTCGCGCAGAACGCGACGCTCCATTTGCGGTCCGGTGAGGGTTATTCGAGTAGCGTCGGCGGCCTCACCGACAATATTTATATCGCGCCCGGGACGCACGTCACCACCGCCATAACCGGTGCCGGGAACGACACGATCGCCGGCAATGACGATCACGACATCCTCATCGGCGGCGCGGGTGGCGACCTCATCGCTGGGGGTGCCGGCAACGACCACATTTATGGCGGCGGCATGACCCAGACGCCGGGCGACGGCGCGGACGATCTGCGTGGCTGGGATGGAATGGATTATATTCAGGGTAATGCCGGCAACGACACGATCAACGGCGGCAATGGTGCCGATCGCCTGTACGGTGGCGGTGGAGATGACAATCTCGATGGCGACATGGGCAATGACACGATCCAGGGCAATTTAGGCAACGACACGGTCAACGGCGGGGACGGCGCCGACCTGATCCATGGCGGCCAGGGCAACGATACCATCGCGGGAGGGTCTGGCGAGGACATCGTGATGGGCGACCTTGGCGACGATCGGGTCGATGGGGGACGTGGCCTGGATACGGTCTATGGCGGCGCAGGCTCGGACGTGTTCGCCGTTACCGAATTCGGCGCCACCTACGTAACCCACCCCGGTTGGCTCAATCAGTGGCGGATCGAGGAGATCGCCGATTTTGTCGACGGCACCGACCATATCCACATCGACGCCGGAATTCCGGTCAAGATGATCGATCTCGGCACGCAGTCCAGCGTGCAGGCCGCCTCGGACCTTGCGACGTCGATGCTGCAGAACAGCATGACGAACATAAACGACAATTTCGGCGACGTGGTCGTCTCTCAGATCGGCAGCGACACGGTGTTTTTCTTCTGGGGGTCCGCCATCGGCATGGAAGCCACCCGCATCGACAATCTCGACGCCGCCAGTTTCACCGTCGCCGATTTCGTCTAACCCGAATCTCCTCCGAACTCAGCGCACGACAGCTACCATCGCGTCGGCTTGGGATTGCGCTCATCGAAATCTTTCTGGTGCCAATAGGGATAAGCGGGCGTCCGGCGGCTGGCGTCGTCGAGCAGGTCGACATGCTCCGGGGAGAGCGTCCACCCGACGGCGCCCAGATTCTGCCTGAGCTGTTCCTCGTTGCGCGCGCCGATCACGATGTTGGCGACCGTGGGCCGCGTCAGCAGCCACGCCAGCGCGATCTGGCTCACGCTTTTGCCGGTTTCCGCGGCAACCTTGTCGAGCGCATCGATCGCGCCGAACAGATAATCGTCCTCGACTTCGGGTCCGCCCTCGGCACCGCCCCCGGCGATACGGCCCTCGGCGGCCGGCTGGCCGCGCCGGATCTTGCCGGTCAGACGCCCCCAACCGAGCGGGCTCCACACCATCAGCCCGACGCCCTGATCGATACCGAGCGGCATCAGCTCATGCTCGTAATCCCGCCCGATCAGCGAATAATAGCCCTGATAGGCGACATAGCGCGCAAGGCCATATTGGTCGGATTTGGCGAGGCTCTTCATGAGCTGCCACCCTGAGAAATTGGACGCGCCAATATAGCCGATCTTGCCGGCACGGATCAGGTCGTCGAGCGCGCGCAACGTCTCTTCGACCGGGGTGAGCGCATCGAAACCGTGCATGAAATAGAGATCGATATGATCGGTCTGCAGCCGCTTGAGACTAGCCTCGACCGAGCGGATCAGATGGAAACGCGATGACCCTACATCGTTGGGCCCATCCCCCTTGCGGAACGTCGCCTTGGTGGAGAGCAGCGCCTGATCGCGCTTGCCCTTCAGCGCCGCGCCCAGAATTTCTTCCGATGCGCCCTGGGAATAGATGTCCGCCGTGTCGAATAGGGTGACGCCGGCATCGAGGCAGATGCCGATCAGCCGGCGGGCCTCTTCGACATCGGTCGTTCCCCACCGTTCGAAAAAGGCATTCGCGCCTCCGAACGTGCCGGTGCCGAAGCTTAGGATGGGAACCTTCAGGCCGGACCGGCCGAGCTGGCGATATTCCATGCGCATCTTCCTGCTGCCTGGGATAGGCGCGGCACCATAAGCAGGGCCGATTCTGGTGCAAGTCGCGACGCGGACCTTTCCGCGTGATCGCCTGCTTGGTAAGCCGGTTTCATGCCCGCCCCCGTCACCTCGCCGCGCGTCTGGCGCCAGGAGGCCGCTTCGACCCTGCGGCTGGCCGCGCCGTTGGTTCTGACCAACCTGACGCAGGCGGCGATCCAGGGGACCGATGTGCTGTTGCTCGGCTGGCTCGGCCCGCGCAGCCTCGCGGCCGGCGCGCTCGGATCGAACATCTATGTCGCCTTCCTAATCTTCGGCATGGGGCTGGTCACCGCAGCCTCCCCGCTCATGAGCCGGCAGATCGGGGCGATGCCGCACAGCGTGCGCGACGTGCGCCGCACCGTCCGCCAGACGATGTGGGCGGCGGTCACGATGGCGGTGCCGGTGATGCTGATCCTGTGGCATTCGGAGAGCTTGCTGATCTGGCTGGGCCAGGATCCGGCGCTCGCGCATCAGGCGGCGCGGTTCGTGCGCGCGATCGAATGGGGCTTCATCCCCGCGCTCTTCTACCTCGTGCTGCGCGGCTATGTCGCGGCGCTCGAGCAGCCCGCCTGGGCGCTGCTGATCGGCACGCTTGGCGTCGTCTTCAATGCCTTCCTCAATTACAGCCTGATCTTCGGCAAGCATGGTTTGCCCGCAATGGGCATCGTCGGCGCGGGGATCGGCAGCTCGATCACGCAGACGATGATGTTCGCCGGCATGGCGATCGTCGTCGTCACGCATAAGCGCTTCCGCCGCTATCGCCTGTTCGGGCGTTTCTGGCGCGCGGATTGGCGGCGTTACAAGACGGTGTGGCGGCTGGGTGGGCCGATCGCGGCGACGCTGGGCCTGGAGATCACGATCTTCAACGCGGCGGTCTTCCTGATGGGGATCGTCGGCACCGCCGCGCTCGCCGCGCACGCGATCGCGATTCAGGTCGCCAGCTTCACCTTCATGGTGCCGCTAGGCCTGTCGCAGGCCGCGACGGTGCGCGTCGGCCTCGCGCTCGGGCGGCGGGATGCGGCGGGGATCACCCGCGCCGGCTGGACCGCATGGGTAATGGGCGTGGGCTTCATGACCTGTGCCGCCTGCCTGATGTGGACGATACCGCGGCCGATCGTGGGACTATTCCTCGACACGCATTCGGCGGCGGAGGCGGAGGTCGTGAACCTCGCCGTCTCCTTCCTCGCCATCGCCGCCATCTTCCAGATCGTCGACGGCGCGCAGGCGGTCGGCGCGGGCATGCTGCGAGGCCTGCACGACACCAAGATCCCGATGCTGTTCGCCGCCTTCGGTTATTGGGTCGTAGGCCTCGCGGTCGCTCTGTGGTTCGGCTTCCATCGCCATATGGGCGGGGTCGGGATCTGGATCGGATTGGCAAGCGGGCTTGCCGTGGTCGCGGTGCTGATGCTCGCGCGCTGGCTGCGGCGCGGCACGATCGGGCTGATGGGGGATGCGCGCTGATGAGCGTTTCGGGCGATGGCTAAGGCGACGCGCGCCACCGCCGCGCTGGAGAAAGCGGGCGCGGCCTTCACCGTCCACAGCTACGATTATGATCCGGACGCCGACCGGATCGGTATGCAGGCCGCCGAGGCGCTCGGCGAGCTTCCGGCACGCGTGCTCAAGACGCTGATGCTGCTGCTCGACGGCAAGCCCGCCTGCGCGATCCTGCCCTCGGACGCGCAGGTCGCGATGAAGAAATTTGCCGCTGCGCTCGGCGGCAAATCGGCGGAGATGATGAAGCCCGCCGACGCCGAGCGCATCACCGGTTTCAAGGTCGGCGGGATCAGCCCCTTCGGGCAGATGCGCAAAGTGCCGACCGCGCTCGAGGCGACGGCGCTCAATGAGCCTTATGTCTTCATCAACGGCGGCCAGCGCGGTTTGCAGGTGCGGCTCGACCCGGACGAAGCGGCACGCGTCCTGGCTGCGAAGGTAGCCCCGATCATCGCTTAGGGTGCCGGTCCGCCGCCTTTCCAGCCCGGCACACGCATCGAATTTGTACCGTTGCGGTCCCGTCCCGATCGGTAGACACTGCCCAATCGATCCGCGGGAGGGCGCGATGGCGGGGGCTGAGGCGCAAGGAAGGTTCGGGCGGCTAGCGGTGTGCGCGGGCAATGCGCTCGAATTCTATGAATTCCTGATCTATTCCACCTTCGCGGTCTATATCGGCACGACCTTCTTTCCGCCGGATCTGCCGGGCGGCACCCTCCTTCCCTCGCTCGCGACCTTCGGTGCGGGCTTCCTCACGCGGCCGATCGGCGGCTGGGCGATCGGCCGGCTGTCCGACCGCGTCGGGCGAAAGGCGGGCATGCTGCTCTCGCTTGGGCTGATGGGCGTCGCGATGGCTGGGCTCGCTCTCACGCCCGGCTATGCCCGGATCGGCATCGCAGCTCCGTTCCTGTTGCTATTGTTCCGATTGATGCAGGGCTTCGCGCTGGGTGGCGAGGTCGGCCCGGCCACCGCCTTCCTGGTCGAAAGCGCGGAAGAGCGGCAGCACGGGCAAGCCGCATCTTTGCAGGGAATGACACAGGGCGTGGGGATATTGGCGGCGGCTTTGGTTGGCTTCCTGCTTGCGCTCGTCCTGCCGGCCGACGCCTTGCAGGCCTGGGGCTGGCGGCTGTCGCTGCTGCCGGCCTTGCTGGTCATCCCGGTGGCGTGGCGGATCCGGCGTTCCCTGCCCGAGACTTTGCACCAGACACTGCCGCGCGCGGCAGTGGATCATCCCGGCGATGCGCGGCTGATCCTGTGCGCGCTGCTCGTGATCGGGGCTTCGACGGTCGGCACCTATACCGGGACCTATGCGACCACCTATGCGCTCACGACCTTGCACATGTCGCCGCGCATCGCATTCGCGGCAGGATTGATGATCGGGCTTTCGATCATCGTGATGGCGCCGATCTCGGGCCGCATGTCGGATCGGTTCGGCCGCCGGCCCATCCTGTTGTTCAGCCTGAGCTGTGCAACCGCGACGACGATCCCCGGCTTCTGGATGATCGTCCACCATCCCTCTCCCGCCATGTTGCTGGGGATGCTCGGGCTGATCACATTCGCATCAGCCGGAATCACGTCGCCGCTCTTCGCCGCCCTGACCGAAGCCTTCCCGCCGCACCGTCGGTCAACGACTTTCTGCTGCACCTATGCCGTGGCTATCGCGGTGTTCGGCGGGACCACCCAATATGCGATTGCCTGGCTGATCCAGCATACCGGCGACCCGATGATGCCGGCTTATTATCGTACCGGGGCGGCACTCGTCGGCATTGTGGCGGCGCTGATGATGGCCGAAACCAGCCCGGGAGCGACCCGGCGCGAACGTCGAATCGGCGCTGTTTTGCCGATCTGACACCGCACATGGTTAATTGCGCATAAAACCTTTTCCGGAACCCCGCCCTAATCTTAAAGGCGCATATCGGCACCATGCAGGTGAACCGCGCCTCCGCTTCCAGCATGCGCTCCGCGTCCGTCCGCACGGATGCGGCGGCGGCCGCTGGCGCATCGGTGAGCGGGATCGCGCCGATCTCGGCGGCGCAAAACGGCCTGTCCGACGAGCCGCCACCCCCGCCCCTTCACGAATTTCCGCGAGAGGAGAACGAGGAGCCCGCGCTGCTGATCGATGCTATCGATCCAAACCGGGTTTATCGCGCCGCGCTCTCCGTATTTGGACGCCAGGGCATGATCGGCCTGCTGCTCAACCGCAACGCCTGATCCGCAGACGCGTCCGGATCCGCAGACGCGTCCGGGCGGTGCGGAACCACGCACAAAGCGGCGGGTTGCTGTCTTTATGGCCTCCCGTATCCGCACCGTCCGGGACGCATCTTCCGGAGATCGCCCCTCGGTCCCATCGGAGTTGGAGGCGATTTTCGCGCCCTTGCCCCGGATCGCGCGACCTGCCGAACCGCCAGCGCCACCGCCCCGTCAGCGTCCGCGCGGAACCGGGCTCCGGCTTTGGCTCGCTCTGCTCGCTGCCGTCGCGCTCGCGGCACTCGTCGGCAGCCTCGCCTTCCTGATGCCGATAGCGCGCCAGGGACCGCAGCGCCATCAAGCCCAACAGGTGAACGCCCCCGCTTCCCCTTTACCAGCGCGGGATGTGGTTGTGGCCTCTACCCCGACGGCGCAGCCGCGGCCCAAGCCCGTTCCGCCGCCAAAAGCTGAACTCCGCCATGTGCCTGCGCCGAAACGCTCGGCGGCGCCGCTCGCCCGTCACGGCCACTGCCCGCGCTTCGCCACCGAGGCCTGGTGCCTGCATGGGACGATCATGGCTGCCGACGATCGGTTGCGCGACGCCTATCAGGCGGCGGTGCGGGCGAATGTCGATCGCAACACCCTGGTCGACGTCCGCAGCGATTGGAAACGATTGCGCGGGCGGGCCAGTCGCGATCCACAAGCACTGATCCGGGGCTATGCCCTGCTCACGCAGGAATTGCGGGCCGAGGCACGTCGGGTGAGACGATGAGCGCGCCCGCGCATCGCGTCGAGATCGCGCCGGGCGGCGGCTGGCTCCATTCCCACAAGACCCCGGCCGGGGTGGCGGGCGAGCTCGTCTACGCGATCGGCGACGTCCATGGCCGGTACGATCTCCTGACGGAGGTGCTCGCCTCCATCGTCGCGGATGCGCTGGGTCGGCAAGGCGAGCGCACCCCGATCCTGGTGACGTGCGGCGACTATGTCGATCGTGGACCGGCTTCGGCAAGCGTGTTGACCGCGCTCGATTGGATCCGGCGCGACGGACGTCTCCGGCTCCGCGCACTCAAGGGCAATCACGAAGCCGCCTTCCTCTCTTTCCTGTCCGATCCACGCGGCGGCGCGGCGTGGCTCGGCTTCGGCGGCGATGCGACCCTGCTGTCCTATGGCGTGCGGCCGCCCGCCGATTTCCAGGACGCGGCGGAGCTGGTGCGCGCACGCGACGACCTGCTGGGGCTAATGCCTGCGGCGCACCTGCGCGTGCTGCAGGAACTGGAGATGATGGTGGTGCTGGGCGATTACGCCTTTGTCCATGCCGGCATCCGGCCCGGCGTGCCGCTCGCCCGGCAGAAAGCCGAGGACCTGCTCTGGATTAGGGGGCCGTTTCTTGACCGGACCGAGCCCTTCGAAAAGCGCATCGTGCATGGCCATAGCTGGATGGAGGCCGCACCCGAAATATACGACAATCGCATTGGGCTGGACACTGGCGCCTATCAAACCGGGGTGCTCACCGCGGTCCGGATCGAGGACGGTGAGGTCGCGCTTTTCCAGACCGGGGGTTGACCGGAAGGGAACCGGAGTCGCCCGCTGGCGGTTCATCGTACAATTACCGATATTTGTCGCAAGTTTGCGAACACGCGGTTGAAGGGGCCGCACCACCGAGCCACCCTTCGGGACGTGTGTGAGTGACCCAATGTGTAGCGTATGAATAAAGCGCCCCCGCCTCTGCTCCTCGTCGAAGATGGGCCGCTGACGCTCGTCTCGACCCAGACCGCGCTGGAAGATGAGGGCTATCGCGTGGTGGCGACGCGTCATAGCGCGTCGGCGCTGGATGCGCTGGACCAGCCCTTTTGCGGCCTGATCACCGACATTCGCCTGCCCGGCCCCTTCGATGGCTGGGAAATCGCGCGCGAGGCCCGGGCACGCTGGCCCGATATCCCCGTGGTCTATGTCACGGGCGAAGGCGAGGAGGATTGGCCGGAAAAAGGGGTGCCCGGCAGCCTGATCCTGCAAAAACCCTATTCGGCGGGCAAGTTGCTGGCGGCGGTCGGGCAATTGATCGATGAGGAAACGGCAGCCCACCACCGGTAGGCCGCCGCCCCAAGGTACGGCTGGTTAGCCGATGCTGCCGGCCAAATCCCCATTGCCGGCGCCCGAACCGGAGCCCGAGCCCGATACGCCACTGGTGCCGCCGTTCAGGGCACCCGCGAGCGCACCCGCGGCATTGCCGTTCGCGCTGCCGCCCCCGTTCACCCGGTTGGCGGCGCTGCCCGCGCCATTGCGGGCCGCGCCGGCTGTCCCGGCAGCGGTGCCGCGCGCGCTGCCGGCGGCCGATGCAGCCTGGTTGCGGGCGTTGCCCACACCCTGCTGAGCGGTGTCGCGGACCGAGCGCGCAGTGCTCGCCACCTGATCGGTGCCGATCAGTTGCGCGCTGGTGCTGGCGTTGCGGCTGACACTGGTCGTGCCGTCGCTGGACAGATTGCCCGCCAGCCCGTTGGCGCCAAGCGCCGCGTCGGTGCTGCGCGAGACGGTGCCCGCGAGGCCCGCGTCGGCGGACGCGCTGCCGCTGTGCGTGTCGACCGACTTGCTGGCATGGCCGCTGCCCGAACCGCTGATGCTGTTGGACAGAGATCCGGTGGCCGAACTGAGCGAGCCGCTGCCATTGGCGCCGAGATTGCCGGCGCTGTTCAGCGTGCCACTGACCATGCCACCCGCGCGCCCAATAGCGCCGGTGAGGCCACCGCCCAGCCCGCCGCTCCCACCGAGCAGCTGCGCGCAAGCCGGCGCGCAGGCCACGGCGCCCAGGATCGCGGTTGCGGCGATCAGGCGGATACGAACAGGATGTGTCATCGTCTTTCTCCTTGTCCCGGCCGGGCGCTTTCACCCGGCATCACAAGAGCAACGATGGCGGAATCCCGATTCATCCCGCTGGCCCGAATATTATTTGATCCCCACCGCCTTCGGACCGATGCCGCAGTCACCGCACACGATACCGCGTCCGACCGCGCCCTTGGCGGGACGCGCTTCGGCCGCCAATGCCGCCACCGTCGCGCCGGTCGCGCCGCGATCGAGCCGGGCGAGGCTGGCGGCGACGAAGGGCGCGGCGAAGCTGGTGCCGCGCAACCTTTCCCACCCGCCGCCCGGCACCGCGCCGGCTATGTCCGCGCCCGGCGCGGCGAAATCGAGATGAAGCGGCTTGCCCGCCTCGAGCAGGGGTTTGCCCTTGGCATCGACGCCCGTGACCGCGACCACGCCGGGATAGGAAGCGGGATATTGCGGCGGCGCGGCGGGCCCGTCATTGCCGACCGCCGCGACCACGATCACGCCTTTGGCCTGGAGCGCGCGAACGCCCGCCTGCAGCAAGGGATTGGGCGGGCCGACCAGGCTGATATTGACCACGCGCGCACCGCGCGAGGCGAGCCATCCCATCGCGCGCACGATCGCCATCGCCGAACCGTTGGCAGGCGAACCGCCATAGACGTCGGCGACCAGCAGCGACGCGCCGGGCATGACGCCATGAAAGGCGGCGGTGCGGCCGACCATCAGCGAAGCGACCGCGGTGCCGTGCCCGCTCGGATGCGGATCGCCCGCGAAACCGCGCTGGTCGATAGCGACCCCGTCGAAGGCGGGATGGCGCCCGACGCCGCCATCGATCAGGCCCAATACCGCGCCCCCGCTTCCTCCGCCGCCCGCCGACGCGCCGGACATGGGCGCGAGCGGCGCGCGCGCAGGCTCGTAGATCGGATCAAGGCTGTAACTGCCCGTAGGGTCGATCTCGCGCAGCTGCTTCAGCGCCTTGCGCGCGGATTTGCCCTTGGGCGGGGCGAGCTGGACCGTCGCGATGCCGAGCCCCTCGATCGTGTCGCTGCGGACCACCGAGAAACCCGCTGCCTGTGCCTTGGCGAGCATGTCGCGCGTGGCCCCGATCGCGATGATCTCGTCGCGGCGCACGGGATTGCCCTGATCGTCGACATCCAGCGTGCGCCGATTGTCGCGCACCAGCGCCAGCAGCCGCTGATGGCGAAGCGTCAGCAGATCGGACGGCGCGATTGCGCGCACCGTATCGCCGAGAGCCCCGAGCGGACCCTGAAGGCCGCCGACCACCGGCATCCCCTGCTGCGACGGACCGCCAAGCACGCCCGAGGTCAAACCGCCGACCGCGCCTGTGATCCCACCCACCGGCCCGCCGCCGCCCAGCAATTGCGCGGGCGCGGATGCCGCCATGCCGGCGCACAGGGCAAGAAAGAGGAACCTGGAAGGGCGCATTGAATTTCCTTTCGCCATGGTAATGGATGAAACGACCGATTGGCATCGTTTCATCCCCATGAAGGCAAAGCCCCACCTTGGACGCGTTCGAAACCGCCCTGATCCGCCTCCTGCCCCGCCTGCGCCGCTTCGCGCACGGGCTGACGCGCGATGCGGCGGATGCGGACGACCTGACGCAGCGCGCCGCCGAACGCGCGCTCAAGTCGCGCGCGCAATGGCAGCCGGGCACCAATTTCGACGCCTGGGCCTATCGCATCCTGCGCAACCTCTGGATCGATACCGCGCGCAGCCGCCAGCGCCGCGACAAGGTGATCGCGCCGGCGAAGGATGCGGAGGCGGTGGGTGCGCCGGGCGATGCGGAAGCGGCGGCCGAGCGCCTGTTCCTGATGCGCGCAATGGACCGCCTGCCCGACGAACAGCGCGAGGCGGTCGCATTGGTGATGATCGAGGGCCTGTCCTACGCCGAGGCAGCCGAGGTGCTGGAGGTGCCCGCGGGCACGCTCACCAGCCGGTTGGTGCGCGGCCGGCAGGCATTGGCAAAGATGTTGGGTGGGGGTGAGTGATGGCCGAGCCGATCGATGAAATGACGGTGATCGCCTGGGTGGATGGCGAGCTCGCACCGGCG
>Ga0070671_100001550_pt1 | contig 17301 bp, 17 predicted proteins | sample KBSS73metaG_FD_65341 | JGI IMG/M metagenome (GOLD analysis project Ga0070671, IMG submission 65341) | Switchgrass rhizosphere microbial communities from Kellogg Biological Station, Michigan, USA - KBS S7-3 metaG | ecosystem: Host-associated > Plants > Roots > Rhizosphere > Soil ...
GGCAACGGGTACGCGGACGGACATCAGTCGTTCATCTCCCTGGCGATGAGGTCCCGGGCGAGGCGGACGTACGACTCCACGCCCGCGAGCAGCTCCGCTTTCGGGATGTGCTCGTCCGACGTGTGCGCCACGCGGATGGTGCCGGGGCCGAACTGGTAGCCCGTTCCCCAGTCCGCGAGAAAGGGCAGGTCGCTCGCGAAGCTCACCGTGGTCTGCTCCCAGCCCGGCAGCGATTCCGCCGTGACGCTCGGGATCTCGAGCGGGAAAGTGATTTCCACCCCCGGCTCCGCAGCGCCGAGCACCGCCTGACGCAGCGGCCCCGTGGCTGCGACCGTGCGGAAGAGCAGCGACGCCTCGGCCGAATCGGGAATGACGTTCGGGGCCACGCCGCCCTTGATGGTGCCGACGTTGAGCGTGGTAGGTCCGAGCCGGGGGTCGAACGGCGGGGACAGCCGGCGGATGCGACGCACCGTCTCGAGCAGCGCGACGATGGCCGACGAGCCCTCCTCCGGATAGGCCGAGTGCGCCGCGCGGCCGGTGGCCTTCACGTCGACGCGCAGCACGCCCTTCTGTCCCACGCACAGCTTGCCCTCGGTGGGCTCGCCGTTGATGAGGTAGCGTCCCTTCGGCTCGAGCGCCCCGGCGGCCTTCGCGCCATCCGAGCCGTTCTCCTCGCCCACGAGGAAGAGCAGGCCGATCCGCTCCTCCCCACCTGCCGCCAGCGTGTCGGCAGCCACGAGCATCGCCGCAAGAAGCCCCTTGGCGTCACAGGTGCCACGGCCCCAGAGCGTCTCGGCGTCCTCGCGGAACGCGATGTACGGCGGCACGGTGTCGAGATGGGTGGAGAACACCACCACCGGCGGCTTCCGCCACGCATACACGTTGCCGCGCGCGCCATCGACCGGCTGGCGCACGACGGTCCAGCCGCGTGACTCGAGCAGGTCCGCGACGTGGGCGCCCACGTCGCCTTCGCGGCCCGTGGTGGAGTCGATGGAGACGAGGCTCCGGGTCAGCTGCAGGACGTCCATATGCGAAGACCCCGCCGGCGCGGTCGCTCGGCGGGGTCTCGTGTGCTCCGGTTACAGGCTCTGGTCAGGCCGGTTGCCGCACGACGTCCCCGCTTCGAAGCCGAAGCTTTCGAAGGGAATTCATGCGGAAGGGCAGGGTCGTCGGCTGCACGATTCAACACTAGAGCGGGAATGGCACGGGAGCAAGGGAGTCCTCGCTCATGCCGCCTCGGCGCGGCGAGCCGCCGCCTCGCCTGCCGGCACGTCCACGCGGGCCAGCAGGACCGCACCGATCACGAAGAACACCAGCGTGGAGAGGATCGCGGTCCGGCTCGAGCCCGTGGCGTACACGAAGAGCGAGAACAGCAGTGGCCCGAAGATCCCGGCGAACTTCTCGAAGATCGCGAAGAAGCCGAAGAACTCGCCCGACTTGGCCGCCGGGATCATCCGCGCGAACAGCGAGCGGCTCAGTGCCTGCGTGCCGCCCTGCACCACGCCCACGAGCGCGGCCAGCATGAGGAACTCGCGCGTGGTGGAAAGCTGCCAGCCCAGGAACGTGATCACCACGTAGCCCGCGATGCCGAGGAAGATGGCCGGCCGGGTGCCCACCCTGCCGGCGAGCCAGCCGAACAGGAACGCGAACGGAATGCCCACGAACTGCACCAGCACGATGGCGGCGATCATCACGGTGCGGTCGAGCTTGAGCTCCTCGCCGTAGATCGTGGCCATGCGGATGATGGTCTGGATGCCGTCGTTGTAGACGAGGAATGCCAGCAGGAGGAGGAACGCCTGCGGAAAGGCGCGCAGGTCGCGCAGCGTGCGGCCCACCTGCCGGAATGCGTCGCCCACCACGGCGCCGATGGGTGCCGGGACACCGGTGGCCGGCGGCTCGCTCACGTGACGGAAGAGCGGCCGCGAGAAGACGGCCCACCAGAGCGCCACCAGCACGAAGCTGAGCCGCGTCGGCAGCGTGCCCGCGAGGCCCAGGCGCGGCCCGCCCAGGATGAGGCCCAGCGCGATGGCGAGCATCAGGCCGCCGCCCACGTAGCCCATCGCGTAGCCGGCGGAGGAGACGCGGTCCATCTCGCCGGGTCGCGCGACGTGGGGCAGCAGCGAGTCGTAGAACACGAAGCTGCCCGTGACGCCCACGTTGGCCACCACGAAGAGCACGAGGCCCAGCAGCCAGTCGCCCTCGCCGACCAGAGCGAGGGCCGACGTGGCGATCACGCCAAGCCCGAGGAACCAGCGGAGCAGCCGGAGCTTGCCACCGGAGCGGTCGGCCAGCGTGCCGAGGGGCGGGGAAAGCACCGCGGCGATGACCAGCGCGAGCGTCGTCGCGAGGCCGAAACGGCCGGTGGCCGCGGTGCCGTCGAGGCCCTTCGCCGCGACGCTGCGATAGTAGATCGGGAAGACGGCGGTCACGACGACCGTCAGGAAGGCCGAGTTGGCCCAGTCGTACATCGCCCAGGCGCGCAGCTCGGGGCGGTCGAGCCCGAGGCGTCCGAGCAGCGTGGAAGGCCGGCGCTCGCCGGGCGTGGTCGCGGGCATGTGCAGGAAACAATAGCCCGGGGCGCGCGGCCCCGGGCAGAGGTGCACTAGAGCGGAGGCGCGAGCTCGAGTCGGTCCAGGACGGCGAGCGTCCGGTCGCCGGTGGCGATGAAGGTGCCGTGGAGGGTCACCTTCACGTCCTCCTTCTCCGGCGCCGACGCGAGGAAGCCACGAGCCTCGATCCGGAACTTCCCCTCGATGCGGCCGGGCCGGGTCGCGGTAATCGTGACGACGCCCGACTTCCCGCGAAAGACGCCGACCGGCTCCGCCGGCGATCCCGCCACGAACACGGCGCTGAAGTCGGCGCTGTCGTTCCCGGTCCATTCGCTCACCGCATAGCGTCCGGCGAGCGGGATGGAGCCGACCCGCTGCATGAGGACCAACGCGCCTTCGCTCTGCGCGCCGAGCGTGATGGAGAACGCTGCCGGCAGGTCGGTCGTGGGCGGCAGGGCACCGTATTCGGCGTGGCCCGACGCCGTCATGCGGAGTGCGCCGGAGCTGCTCAGGACGAACTGGGCGTCGTTGGCGGGACTGGATACGGCGAGCAGCATGGCGGCGCTCAGACCGAGGATGGAAGGCTGGTGAAGCATGGTGTCCCCCTTCAGGAGGCGTGATGGTGACGACGGGCCGGCACGGCGCCGACCTGACGAGCACCAACCTAGGCCGCAAAGCCACGGCCGGATCACCCGGAAGTCACCGAGGCAATCGCATGTGCGGCAATGCCTTAGGAGCGCAGAACTTGCTGCCCCGAATGCCGCGACCTACTTTGCTTCCCGAGGCTCGCGTCCGGGCCCGGCCCACCCTTCACCCCCTCTCCGGTCCTCACGTGCTGCGCATCCAGGCTCTCGGCGGGCTCGCGGTCTTCGACGGGGAGCGCCTGCTTGCCGGCGCGGCCAAGCAGCCCAAGCGCCTCGCGCTTCTGGCGGTGCTGGCACGGGCCGGCTCGCGAGGCGTGAGCCGCGACCGGATGCTGCTGATGCTCTGGCCGGACGCCGACGAGGAACGCGCACGGCGCGGGCTCAACCAGGCGCTCTACGCCCTGCGCCAGGACCTCGGCGAGGCGGCCATCGCCGGCTCGGTCGACCTCCGCCTCGATCCCGCCTTCATAAGCAGCGACGTGCAAGAATTCGTGGACGCCATCGCCGCCGGCCGGCCGGAGGGGGCGGCCGGGCTGTGGCGCGGACCGTTCCTCGATGGCTTCAGCCTGCCCGGCCTGCCCGAGTTCGAGCGCTGGGCGGAGACGGAGCGCGACGCGCTTTCGCACGAGTACCGCGAGCTGCTCGAGTCCCTGGCGACGCAGTGCACCACGCGTGGCGATGCGGTGGCGGCGGTGGGCTGGTGGCGGAAGCTGGCGGCGCTCGATCCGCACAACGGCCGCGTCGCGGAGTCGCTGATGCGGGCGCTCGTGGCCGCCGGGGATGCGCCTGGCGCGCTGCGCCACGCGGAGATCTTCAACACGCTGCTCGACGCCGATCTCGGCCTGCCGCCCGATCGGCAGATCACGACGCTCGCCGAGCGCATCCGTACGGAGGCCGCGGATCGTCCCGCCGTGGCCGCGCGGCCCGTTGCACCGCTGGCACCCCTGCCGCCGGTCGAAATGGAGCCGGAGCAGCCGAGCGTCATGGTGACCAGCGGCTGGGCCACGGTGGCGACACCGGGCAGGGGCCAGGCCGCCATGACCGGTGCGGGACAGGTGCTCGAGTCGGCCGGGGCACGGCGGCCGAGCCGGCGTCGCGGGTGGCTCGCGCTCGTCGCGGTCGGGCTCGTTGCGATCGTGGGTGTGGGCATGTTGCGGAGTCGCGGTGCGCGCGGCATGGCTCCCGCGCGTCCGGCCGGGACGGGATCGGTGGTCGCCGTCGGTCGCATCGCCGACTACACGCGCTCCCCCACCGGCGACCGCTCGGCGCCGCTCACCGACATGCTCGCCACCAACCTCGCCCGTGCCGAAGGGCTCGAGGTGGTGAGCACGAGCCGGATCTACGAACTGGTGGCGCAGCTGCGCCGCGAGGGCGACTCGTCGGACGTCGCCGTGGCCCGCGCGGCGCGGCTGGCCGGCGCGACGCACCTCGTCGACGGCGCGCTGTACGAGGTGAGTCCGGGCCGCCTGCGACTCGACCTGCGGCGCGTGGACATCGCCACGGGGGGCGTGCTGTCGGCGCACACGGTGGAGGGCACCGACCTCTTCATCCTCGCGGACAGCGGCACGCGCCGGATCCTGGGCGGCGTGGGCGGGCGCGCGGCGGAGGGCTCGCTCGCGAGCGTGACGACCACGTCGGAGGAGGCGTACCGCTTCTACGACGCGGGCCTGCGCGCCTACGTGCGTGGCGAAAAATCCACGGCGGCCGAGCTGTTCCGCTCCGCGCTGCGGGAGGACTCGACGTTCGCCATGGCGGCGTACTACCTGTCGCGCGCCTCCGACGAGCTGGCCGAGGTGCTCGACCAGATGGAGCGCGCGCGCCGGCTGAGTGCCCACGCCTCGCGCCGCGAGGGCCTCACCATCCGCTCGGCCTGGGCGTTCCTGCAGAACGACCCGTCCTTCCGCGCCGTCGCCGAGACGCTGGCCATCCAGTTCCCCAGCAACCTGGACGGCGCGTACTGGTACGGTCAGTCGCTGATCCGCGAGCGCGCGTACGTCGAGGCGATCCCCGAGCTCGAGCGCGTCGTGCACATGGACTCGGCGAGTCTGCGCGGCGCCGTCATGCGCTGCCTCGCTTGCGACGCCTATCACAGCCTGATGTTCGCCTACCTCGCGATGGACTCGCTGCCGGCGGCCGAGCAGGTGGTGCGGCGCTGGATCGCCGCGCAGCCCGAGGCGTCGCGACCCTACGAGCTGCTTGCGGACGTGCAGCGGCTGGCGGGACAGTCGCGCGAGGCATGGGCCAGCGCGCAGGCCGCGATCGCCCACGGCCTGCCGCCGCGCGAAGCATGGATGAGACTGTCGACCGTGGCCTACCACGGCGAGGACTATGCGCTCGCCGATTCCATCCTGGAGGCGCACCTGCACCAGGGCAGCCCGAGCGAGCGCTGGGATGCCGCCACGCAGCTCTCCGTCTCGAGGCGTGCACAGGGCCGCTTCGACGAGGCGCTGCGCGCGCTCGCCGCAGGGCGCGATGCCTTCGCGAGCCGGCCGTCGGAACGGCTCGCCACCCGTGGCCTGCTCGATGCCACGGCGGCGGCGCTGGCGGAGGCCGGCCGGAACGCCGAGGCACTCGCCGTGCTCGATTCCTCGAGCCGGATGCGCGATCCGCGCGAGTCGGCGGCGTCGGTGGTGCGGAGCGTGGCCTACAACCTCATGATGCAGTCGCTGGTGCGCTACCGGATGGGCGACTCCGCCGCCCTGCGCCGGCTGGCGGATACCCTGCAGGTCCTCACCGCCTCACCGTCCATGGCGCGGAGCCGACTCCTGCCGAACTATCCGCGAGCGCTGCTGGCCATGCTGCGCCGCAAGCCCGAGGAGGCCGTGCCGCTGCTGCAGGCCATTCCCACCTCGCCGATCACCGGCCCGGGCATGATTCCGTTCGCGCTCGGCGAGGCGCTGTTGGCTGCGAGGCGGCCCGAGCAGGCCATCCCCGTGCTGCAGCCGCTGCTGCGCAGCTACGAGGGTGGGCCGCTGTTGCGCACGTCGTACCACGAGGCGCTGGCGCAGGCGTGGGACGGGGCGGGCAAGCGGGACAGCGCGCGAGTGCACTGGCAGGCCGTGACGCGCGCGTGGGCGCGCGCCGACACCGCGCTCGCGCCCCGGCGGGCGCGCGCGCAACTCGCGCTGCGCTAGTCGGCGGCCGCCGGTGCGGGGCGCGGCTTCAGCAGCGACGCCACGACCGCCGTCCCCAGCACGCCGACGATGACGGCCAGCGCCGCGAGCGTCGGCACCTTCACCCAGCCGCTCACGGCCATCTTGATGCCGATGAAGATCAGGATCGCGGAGATGCCGGCCTTCAGGAAGTGGAATCGGTCCATCGCGCCGGCGAGCACGAAGTAGAGGGCGCGCAGGCCCAGGATCGCGAACACGTTCGAGCTGTAGACCAGGAACGGGTCGCGGGTCACGGCGAAGATGGCCGGGATGCTGTCGATCGCGAACACCAGGTCGCTCCACTCCACCATCAGGATCACGAGGATCAGCGGCGTGAAGTAGAGCTTCCCCTGCACGTTGCGGCAGGTGAAGCGATCGCCGTTGTACCCGGTATTGATGGGCAGGAGCTTCCGCGCGAGCCGCAGCACCGGATTGCGCTCGGGGTGGATCTCCTCGCCGCTCGAGAGGAGCATCCGGAGACCGGTGAAGACGAGGATGCCGCCGAAGACGTAGATGATCCAGTGGAAGCGCGCCAGCAGCAGCGCGCCCAGCGCGATCATGATGCCGCGCAGCACGATCGCGCCGAGGATGCCCCACTTGAGCACCTTGGGCTGCGCGATCGGCGGCACGGCGAAATACTGGAAGATCAGGATGAAGACGAACAGGTTGTCGACGCTCAGCGACAGCTCGATCAGGTAGCCGGTCAGGTACTCCAGCGCGTGCGTGCCGCCCTCGCGCCACCAGAGGTAGCCGCCGAACGCGAGCGCCAGCGCCACGAGCCCGGCGCTCCAGCCACCTGCCTCCTTCATGCTCAGCACGTGGCCGCGGCGGTTCAGCACCCCGAGGTCGATGACCAGCAGGGCGATCACGAGGACCGTGAAGCCGAGCCACACCGCCGGGCCGTGTGCCGTCACTCAGTGCGCTCCGGCCATCGCCTCGAGCCGCGCGATGCGCTCCTCGATGGGCGGGTGCGTGTTGAACAGCGTCGCGATGGAGCTGCCCATGCCCGAGAACGGATTCACCTGCGCCAGCGCTGCCGCCGCCGGCGGCACCTGCATGGGAATGCGGTGTGCCATCGCGTCGAGCCGCCGGAGCGCGTTGGCCAGCGGCATCGGCCGGCCCAGGATCTCGGCGCCGACCCGGTCCGCCTCGTACTCGCGCTGACGCGAGATCGCGAACTGCAGGATCATCGCACCGAGTGGGGCCAGCAGCGCCAGGACGATCTGCGCCACCGGATGCCCACCCTCCTCATCCCGGCCGCCGCCGAACATCAGCAGGTACGGCAGGTTCGACAGCAGGCCCGCGATGCCGGCCGCGACCGTGGTTATCAGCATGTCGCGATTCTTCACGTGCGCCAATTCGTGCGCCAGCACGCCCTCGAGCTCGTCGGCGGGCATGTAGTGCAGGATCCCCTCCGTGACCGCCAGTACGGCGTGCTCGGGCCCACGGCCCGTGGCGAACGCGTTGGGCTGCTGCTGCGGCGCGATGGCCACCGTCGGCATCGGAAGGCCGGCGCGCTGGCGCAACCGGTCCACCATGGCGTACAGCTCGGGAGCCTCCGCCGCCGTGACCACGCGTGCCTTGTACATCCGCAGCACGATGCGGTCGGAGTAGAAGTACATCACGAAATTCATGATGAGGCCGATGCCGCCGAACAGCAGCAGTCCCTGCGACCCCGCGAGCAGCTGGCCGGCGAGCAGGAGGAGGCCCATCAGTCCGGCCATGAGCATGCCGGTCTTGAGGTAACTCATCGTTCGCGTGTCCTCGTCGCACATGTTGGCGGTGGCGGCCGCCGGCATAAAGAGAGCGAGACCTCCGCCCGGACGTACCCGCTCCCCGGACGAAGGTCTCGCTCTGAAGCCTGCGCTTCCCGCCGGACCGTGCGCGCCGCAACGCGCAGTCTTGACGATCCGGGCATCCGCCGTGGCGGACGAGCTACTCCCCTTCAAGGCCGCAAATCTAGGGATGCCCGTCCGGCCTGTCAAAAGCGGCGCCCGCCACGGTGTAGGTCGCTCAGTACGGCTGCCAGTCGGCGTCGTGGATCGTGACCGTCGTCGTCTGGTGCTCGGCGACGTTGACGCCCATGAACTCCGCCTTCTGCCCACCGCTCGAGCTGGTGCGCGCACGCACGTCGTAGCAGCCAGGCTGGTTCACGGTCCAGGTGATGACCTCGCCGACGTCGAGCACGCGCGTAGCCCCGAGCCGGTCCTGTCCCCAGCTCGCCGCGCCGCAGGACTTGATGTACACGTAGAGCGCGTCCTCGCTGGAGCTGTTCTGCATGGCGAACAGCGTGTGGTCCTGCTCGCTCGGCTGCGTGTCGGGCGGCGTGGGGCTGCTCGGCCCGTTATCGTCGTCGCCGCCGCCGCACGCGGCGAGCAGGGTGGTGCCGATCAGGGCGAAGGCGAAGGCGCGTGCGGACAGCGAGCGGAGCAGCGTGGTCGTGGGGCGCATGGTGTGGTTCCTCCGGTGAAGTGCGTCGGGTCGTGACGCCGTGCCCTCGCACGGCCGTCGCTCGCCGTCTGGCGAACGGAGGCCAAGCTAGGACGCGGGATCACGGGCCGATCACCCGGAAACCACCCGCTGCAAACCGATTGGGGCGCTTGAGGTTGCGGAGGAGTTGCTAGAACGGCGGCTGCGCCACGTGCCCGGGATCGTCGAGCACGAGCGCGTCGAGCGTGGCGCCCGCGGGTGTCTCGTGCTGGCCCTCGGGCACCACCAGCAGCGCATTCGCCTTCACCATCGACGTCAGGATGCCCGAGCCCTGCGGGCCCGTGAGCCGCGCCTCGAACCCGTCGGCGGCCGGCGTGACGATGCCACGCAGGAAGTGCTGCAGCTTCGGCTTGAGCGCGATCGGCTCAGCGGCACGCACGCGAATGGCGCGGCGGAACGGCAGCGCGTGGCCGCCCATGGCGCGGATGGCCGGCCGCACGAACAGCTCGAACGTCACCATCGTGCTTACCGGGTTGCCCGGCAGCCCGATCCACGGCACCTCGCCCAGGAGCCCGAAGCCGACCGGCGCTCCGGGCCGCATCCTCAGCTTCCAGAAGCGCTGCGCGACACCCATCTCGTCCAGCACCGCGCGCACGTGGTCGTGCTCGCCGACGCTGATGCCGGCCGTGGTCACGAGCAGGTCGGCCTCGCGGGCGCGCTCGAGGTGCTCGCGAAAGCTCGCCTTGGTGTCGCGGGCGATGCCGAGGTTGATGGGCTCGCCGCCGGACTGGCGCACCAGCGCCACCAGCGTGTGGGTGTTGCTGCTGGCGATCTTCCGCCCGCTCAGGATCGCCTCGGGCTGGTCGATGTCCACGATCTCGTCGCCGCTGCCGAGGATGGCGACGCGCGGCCGGCGGAAGGCGAGCGGATGGGCCACCGCGAGCGAGGCGAGGACGCCGAGATGCGCGGGACCGAGCAGCGAGCCGGCCGTGAGCACCACGGTGCCGCGGCGCACGTCCTCGCCGACGTGGCGGATGTTCACGCCCGCATCGCGGCCCTTCACGATGGTGACGACCTGCGTCCCCTCGTCGGTGTCCTCCTGGCGCACCACGCTGTCGGCACCGTCGGGGAGCGGAGCGCCGGTGAAGATACGGCTGCACTCGCCGGCGCCGATGGCGCGGGTGGGGAACTGACCCGCCGGAATCTCCTCGACCACGGTGAGCCGCACGGGGCGCTCCGCCGTGGCGCCGCGCACGTCGTCGCCGCGCACCGCGTAGCCGTCCATGGCCGAGTTGGTCCAGGCGGGGATGTCGAGCGGGCTCACCACGTCCTCGGCGAGCACCAGGCCCAACGCGTCGTCGAGCGGGATGCGGAAGGCGGGTTGGCGGCGGACGTCCTGGAGGATGCGGAGCGCGGCGTCGTGCGCGCTCAGCGGCGCACTCACCCGCTCACCTCGAGCGCACGCTCCCAGGCCAGCGACGCGAGGACGTGCAGCCACATCGTGTCCGAGAAGTGCAGTACGAGCAACTCGTCGCGACGCACCCCGGGGTCGTCGGTGACGAGCGCGATCCAGTGGCGCGCCAGCGGGTCGGCGGGATCGTGGATGGGGCCCTGCGACAGCGTCCGCCGCCAGACCTCGATCTTCGGGAGGGCGGCGCGCTTGTAGCCCTCCACCAGGACGATGTCGGCGTCGGCCAGATGCTGCCGCACCAGCGCGAGCGGGTCGTAGCTGTCGGGGGCGCGGTCGAACAGCACCAGGCCGGTCTCGCTGGACAGCAGCGTGCGCTCGGCGCGGCCTTCGTGGAAGTGCCGCCAGCTGTCGGTGCCCTGCGTGTCGATGGCGGGAGCGTGGGAGCCGTGCTTGAGGGTCATGACGCGCTTGCCGCGGCGCGCGAACTCCGCGGCGAGCGCCACCGTCAGCGTGGTTTTTCCGGCGTTCTTTCGTCCGACGATGGAAATGACCCGCGCCGCCATGCCGCCTCCGCCTCCGCCAGTTCCTGCGGCGTGTTCACGTTCTGGAACAGGGTTCCAGGGTCGCCGAAGCGCCGCACCTCGTCGATGGGGAGGATACCGACGCTGATGTGGCGATGGAAGCCGATCGCGCGGAGGTCGTCCTCCTCGATCGAGCGCTCGATGGCCGCGCGACAGGCGGGTCCGTACGCCGCGCAGAGCGGCTCGAGGCCGCGTCGGCTCCCGCTTTCCGGCAGGCAGGCGTCCGCTGCCGCGAGACCGGCGGCGAGCGCGGCCAGGAGAGCCGTGGGCACGAAGGGCATGTCCCACGCGGCCACCACCACGGGTGCCGGCCCGGCGGTGACCGCCGTGTAGAGGCCGCCCAGCGCACCGAGACCCGGCCGCACGTCGGCGACCACTTCGAGATCGGGGCGCCAGCGTGCGGCGTCCGGCGCGTTGGCCACGAGCAGCGGCGGCGCGCCGCATGCCTCCGTCATCGCCATGACGAGCCGGTCCAGGATCCGCACGCCGCCCACCATCTCGAGGCCCTTGGGCCGCCCGCCGTACCGGGTGGCGCCACCCCCGGCCAGCACCACGCCGCGCACCATCAGTAGCGTCGCCCTCGCTTGCGCTCCAGCACGAGGTCGATGCCGGCGTGCAGGCTGAAGGTCGTCAGCCACCGTGTGCCCGTGTTCGGGTCGGTGCCGGCACTTCCCGTGGCGCCCGTGATGACCTCGAGATTGTGCGTCATCGCACGGCCCTCGAAGCGCAGGTGGTACGCCTTCGCCACCGGCACGGTGATGCCGGCGCCCACCGTGACCTGCGGCGAGAAGTGCGTGCTGGAGCTGCTGGGATAGATGTTCACGTACACCAGCTCGCTGTCGGCATTCACGAACGTGCCCTGCATGCTGGTGGTGTTGAGGTTGCCGAAGTACGCGCCGCCCTGCAGCCGAAGGTAGGGCGAGACCTTGGCGCGGCTCGCCGCGCGGAGGATCACGCCCGCGGACAGCGCCACCGCCATCGCGGAGCGGGCGGAGCCCTCGATGGACTGGCAGACCTGCGTGTTCTTCTCCGAGCCGGAGTTGCTCAGCTGCTGGCAGCTGTCCTCCGTGCGCGTGTCCACCAGATGCGCATCACCGGTGAAGCCGACGTGCTCGCCGCCGAAGTAGACCACGCCGAGACCCGCCGTCCACGTGCTGGTCAGGCTGCGCTCGAGCGCGAAGATGTCGGTGAGGCCGTCGAGCGTCAGCGACTGGCCCCCCACCGTCCAGAGGTCGTGGCCGGTGGCGTAGCCGCCGGAGACGCTGAACACGAGGCGTGTCTGGTCGCCCGTGGCCTGGGCGTCGACATCCATGGGCGCGAGCAGCATGGCGAGCGCGAGGGCCAGGCGGGTGCGCATCACGTCCTCCAATGGAGGTGCGCCAGCTTCAGGCAGTGATCCTGCACCACCGGAATGCCGGCGGCGGCGAGCGCGTCGGCGGCCGCCTCGTTGCTGATGCCGAGCTGCATCCAGACGAGCTGCGGCCGCGCGGCCAGCAGGTCGGGCACCAGCGCACCGATGGCATCCGGGCGGCGGAAGATGTCCACGATGTCGAGCGGACCGGCGGCGGCCGCGGCCGCCAGCGTGGGGTACGCAGGCTCGCCGAGCACCTCATCGACCCCCGGCCGCACGGGGACGATCTGGTAGCCGGCCCGCTGAAGATACGAGCCGACGGAATGACTTGGGCGCATCGGGTTGGGGCTCAGGCCCACGATGGCGATCCGCCGGGCGGCGGCCACGATCGGACGGGCGGCGTCGAGGCTGATATCGGGCATGCTCGAGTGGGTGACGCCGACGGTTCGCCCACTGGCACAGGCTCAGGGGGGCCCCACCTCGCCGGACAGGGATTCATCCTCCGACACCCGGACGAGGTCGAGGTTCACCTCGACCGGCAGCTGCGGCAGCAAGCGCTCGTAGATCCAGGCCGCGATTCCCTCGCAGGTCGGCAGGCGCTCGCCCGCGAATTCCGGGACGTCGCGGTTGAGGTGCCGGCCGCGGAGCCCCCGCAGCACGATCGTCTCGAGCAGTCGGTCCAGCGTGCCGAGATCCATGACCATGTTGTGCTGCATCGGGCCGGACACCGTGACCGTGACGGTGTAGTCGTGCCCGTGGCCCGCCGGGTCGCACAGCGGGCCGAACACCGCCCGGTTCTCCTCCGCGCTCCAGTCGGGCCGGGAGAGGTGGTGCAGCGCGAAGAAGGTGACGCGGCGCGTCAGGCGGGCGCGGCGCACGTCAGAAATAGAAGGAGACGCCGAAGATGAAGAACTCGCTCATCACCCACTCGCCGACCGTGCCGCTGGCGATGATCACGTCGCCGTTGTCGTTGGTCGTGCGGTACGAGATCGGGTAGCTCAGCTTCCACAGGTTGCCCCGGATCTCACCGCGGAGGGCCAGGCGCGGCGTCGGTGCGAAGCGCACGCCCGCGAACGGCGCGAACGAGAAGCGCGTGCCGAACTTGTACCCGCTCGAGTCCGACGGCGTGGTCGAGCCGATGGCTGCGCCGACGCCGAAGCCCAGGAACGGCGCCAGCCGGTGCCATGTCTTGCCGCCGGTGAGGTTCATCCCGATCACCGCCTCGGGGATGATGACGCTCTGGTCCACCAGACCCTTGTCGCGCTCCGCCGCCGGCGCCCTCGGGTCGAGCACCCGGCGCTGCAGGTTGCCGTACATGACGCCGACGCCGATCGAGAGCGGCCGGTTGGCCTTCACCTGGAAGCGGCCACCGAACATCCAGCCGTCGTGCGGCCCGACGCCGAGGCTGCCGCCGCCGCCCCCGAAGTAGCCGCCCAGCGCCGAGATGCCGTTGGCCCCGGATATTTCGCGATAGGGCGAGGCCGAGGGCTCGTGGCCCACCTGGGCCGCGAGCGGTGTGGCGAAGAGCAGGAGCAGCAGGCAGGGAAGTCGGGGCATGGATCTCACGGCGCGCGAAGGTCGCGGCCCGTCATTTCGGGAGGCGGCTCGACGCCCAGCAGGCCGAGCACGGTAGGAGCGACGTCGCAGAGCGCGCCGCCGTGCCGGAGGGGCGTGTCGCCCGTGTTGACGGCGATGAACGGGACCGGGTTCGTGGTGTGCGCGGTGTGCGGCCCGCCATTGGCCGGGTCGATCATCATCTCGGCGTTGCCGTGATCGGCCGTGACGAGCACGTGCGCCCCGACCGCCTCCGCCACCGTCAGGATGCGGCCCAGGCTCTCGTCGATGGTCTCGACGGCCTTGAGCACCGCCGGCATCACGCCCGTGTGGCCGACCATGTCGGCGTTGGCGAAATTGCACAGCAGGAAGTCGTGCTCCCGGGCCTGCAGTGCCGCGCACAGGGTGTCGGTGATGCCGCGCGCGCTCATCTCGGGCATGAGGTCGTACGTGGCGACCTTCGGGCTCGGCACGAGCGCGCGCTGCTCACCCTTGTACGGCGGCTCGTAGCCTCCGTTGAAGAAGTACGTCACGTGCGGATACTTCTCCGTCTCTGCCGTGCGCAGCTGCGAGAGCCCGTGGTCGGCCAGCACCTCGGCGAGGATGCGCGCGAGCGTGAACGGCGGAAACGCCTGCGGCAGCGGGAACGTCCGGTCGTACTGCGTCATGGTGACGGCCTGCACCGGTGGGCGCTCACCCAGCGGAAAGCCGTCGAACGTCGGCACCGCTAGCGCGCCGACGATCTGCCGCATGCGGTCGCTGCGATAGTTGAAGAAGAGGATGCCGTCGCCGTCCTCGAGCGTGGCCACCGGCTTGCCATTGCGGTGATGCACCAGTGGCCGCACGAACTCGTCCGTCTCGCCGCGCTGATAGGCCGCCTGCACCGCGAGCACGGGGTGCTCCACCGCGATGCCGACGCCGTGCGCGATCGCGTCGTACGCCGCCTTCGTGCGCTCCCATCGCCGGTCGCGATCCATGCCGTAGTAGCGCCCCGTGAGCGTCGCGACGTCCACGCGGTCGCCCGCGATGCGGCGCATGTCGAGCAGCAGCGTCCGTACCACCTCGGCGCCGAGCGTCGGGGCGGAATCGCGGCCGTCGAGGAAGCCGTGTATCGCGATCTTCGGCACGCGGAGCCGGATGCCCAGCTCCACGCACGCGAGCAGGTGCCGGTCGAGCGCATGCACGCCGCCGGGCCCGAGCAGGCCCACGAGGTGCAGCGTGCCGCCCGTCTGGCGCAGGTGCGCCCCGAGGGTGAGCAGTGGCGGAAGCGAGTAGAACTCGCCGCGCTGGATGGATTGCGAGATGCGGACGAGGTCCTGCGGCACCACGCGACCGGCGCCGAGATTGAGGTGGCCCACTTCGCTGTTGCCCATCTGTCCCTCGGGAAGGCCCACCCACAGCTCGCTGGCATTGAGCAGCGTGCGCGGATGCCGGCCCCACAGCGCCTGCCAGGTGGGCGCGCGCGCGAGCGCGATCGCATTGCCGTCGCGTTCCGGACGATAGCCCCAGCCGTCGAGCACGCACAGCACGACCGGGCCTTTCCGTCCGATTCCGTTTGACATGCCTCTCCGCGACGTCTATGATGGGCGACCGTGACGGGCGAAGCGCAATCTAGTCCTGCATTCCATCGGCTTCCAGCCGCCATCGCTGCGTTGTTCCTCCTCGCCGCGCCTGCGGTGCATGCGCAGCAGCGCGCCGCGCGTGCCCCCGCACCCGTTCCCTCGCCGCCGCCGGCCACGCCCGGCACCGGACCGGAGCGCGTGCAGACCGCGCAACAGGTGCAGCTGCGGCTGCACCCGGATTCGGGCACCGTGATCGGCACCCTCGACGACAGCACCGTCGCGCGCGTCACCGCGCGCAGCGGCGACTGGGTGCGCGTGCAGGTCGATGCCTGGGTGCGCGCCGACGAGGTGCAGGCCGGCACCGGGCCGATGCGCGGCGTCACGGCGGCCGAGCTGCGTGCCGATCCCGAGCGCTACGTGGGCCAGGCCGTCGAGTGGCGCCTGCAGCTCATCGGCGTGCAGGTGGCCGACGAGCTCCGTCCCGAGATGCCCGCCGGCCAGCCGTATCTGCTCATGCGGGGCCCGCTGCCCGAGCCCGGCTTCGTCTACGTGATCGTGCCGCGGGGCGACGTGGCGCGCTTCCGGTCGCTGCCGCCGCTCGCCGAGCTCACGCTGCGCGTCACGATCACCGCCCCGCGCACGCGCTTCCTCGCCACGCCCGTGGCGGAACTCATCGAGACGGTCGCGGGCCTCTAGCCCGATGCACGCGCCCGGCCTCCTCGCCGCGCTCGCCGCTGCGGATGCCGACGGCTTCGGTGGCCTGCTGCTCGCCATCGGCGCGATGCTCGCCGCCGCCAAGCTGCTCGGCGACCTGTTCGAGACGGTGGGTCAACCGGCGGTGCTTGGCGAGATGCTCGCCGGCGTCGCACTCGGCCCGTCGATGCTCGGGCTCGTCGATCCGCACGCGCCGGTGATCTACGCACTCGCGGAGCTTGGCGTCGTCATCCTGCTGTTCCAGATCGGACTCGAGACCAACCTGCGACGGCTCCTCGACGTCGGCCCCGCGGCGCTGGCCGTGGCGCTGGTGGGCGTCGCCGTGCCGTTCGCGCTGGGCTACTACGCGAGCGCCGTGCTCGGGCTCGATCCGCTGGTCCGCCTGGTGATGGGCGCCACGCTGACCGCGACGTCGGTGGGCATCACGGCGCGCGTACTGTCCGACCTCGGTCGGCTGCAGGATACGGAGAGCCAGATCGTGCTCGGCGCCGCCGTGATCGACGACGTCGTGGGCCTGATCATCCTCGCCGTGGTGGGTGCGGTGGTGGCCGGCGGCGATGTGACGCCGGCACTCGTGGGCCGGCTGACGGTCACGGCGTTCGGCTTCATCGCGGTCGCGCTGCTGGTGGGCCGGTTCGTCGTGCCGCCTCTCTTCGACCTGCTGGACCGGTACCTCAAGGGACCCTCGCTGCCGCTCATCGCGCTCACCGTCGCGTTTCTCGTGGCGGTGCTCGCCACGAAGGTCGGCTCCGCGCTCATCATCGGTGCGTTCACCGCCGGGCTGCTGTTCGCGCCCACGCGGCAGCTGCAGGCCATCGAGCGGGGCGTGGTGCAGATCGGCTACTTCTTCGTGCCGCTGTTCTTCGTCTCCGTGGGCGCCCTGGTTGACGTGCGCGACTTCGGGGATCCCCGCGTCCTGCTCATCGGCGGGCTGCTCACGCTTTGCGCCGTCGTGGGCAAGGTGGTGGCCGGATTCGCGCCGTTCTGGTTCAAGGGACGCAAGCTCGTGATCGGCGTGGGCATGATCCCGCGCGGCGAGGTGGGGCTGATCTTCGCCTCGATGGGCCTTGGCGCGGGCGTCTTCGACGGCAAGCTCTTCTCGGCGGCCGCCCTGATGGTGATGACCACCACCTTCGTGGCACCGATCGCGCTTCGTGCGCTGCTGCACCCGCGTCCCGGCGGTATCGACGAGTCGCCGACGGGCGGTACGGCGGACCTCGTGTCCCGCGTCTGACCGCCGGTGGCGCCGGCCTCGACGCCGCGACACTATTCAGCCGGACGACCCGTAGGTGCGCCTCCGGAGGCTGCCATGCCCATGAACGACCTGCTCAAGCAGCGCATCCTGCGCGCGCT